>Ga0210398_10003249_pt1 | contig 15619 bp, 18 predicted proteins | sample IncBWC4OmetaG_FD_161047 | JGI IMG/M metagenome (GOLD analysis project Ga0210398, IMG submission 161047) | Forest soil microbial communities from Barre Woods Harvard Forest LTER site, Petersham, Massachusetts, United States - Inc-BW-C-4-O | ecosystem: Environmental > Terrestrial > Soil >...
GGCGATGCCGATAACACCGCGGTGCCAGCCTTCTCCATCGACCACAATGCAGTAGGCTTCGCAGAGCGCGGGATCATTCGCGATGCGCTCCTCGATCGAGAGCAGGATGCGACGCTCTTCTTCCTGACGCTCGGCATTGAGGCGATCCAGTTTCCCGGCCAACAGCCGCGCACGATCAGCATCTTTCACGCTGAACAATTCGATCACGTCGCGGGCAACATCCATGCGTCCGGCGGCGTTGATGCGCGGGGCTATCCGGAAGGCAACTTCGGTGGAGTTGGGCGGACGCTTGGGGGAAATCTGCGCGACCTCGAGCAGCGCCTTGAGGCCAGGATTTACGGCGCGGCGCAAAGCATCGAGGCCGAGGCTGGCGAAGACGCGATTTTCGCCGGTCAGCGGAACAGCGTCGGCGATGGTCGCAATGGCAACAACTTTCATGAACGAGAGCAGCAGGCGGGTCTGATCTTTTTCCGGCAGACGGCGCTGCATCAATCCCTGCGCCACTTTGAAAGCAACGCCCGCACCGCAAAGCTGCTTGTAGGGATAATGGCATCCCGCCTGATGGGGATTGACCACCGCGTGCGCCTTCGGCACGCCTTCCGAGCCGGGCAAATGATGGTCAGTAACGATGAGATCGATGCCCAGCCGATGCGCAGTTTCCGCGGGAGCGAAGGCGCGAATGCCCATGTCGACGCTGATGATCAGGCGAATGCCGGCGGCCCCGGCGCGCTCGATCACGTCGTCACGCATGTCATAGCCTTCGCGAATCCGATGCGGAACGTGGAAGTCGGCGGTACCGCCGCAGAGTTCAATCGCCGTTTTCAGGATGATGACGGCCATGGTGCCGTCGACGTCGTAATCGCCGTAGATCAGGATGGGATGTTTGCCTTCGATGGCGGCGGCGAGGCGATCGACCGCGCCTCGAAGGCCGGCCATCTGCTCGGGCGAATGAAGATGATCGAGAGAAGGCGTGAGAAAGTGGGCGGCGGACTCGGCATCGGTCAAGCCACGACGAATGAGCAGGCGAGCCAAGGTGCGGGCTGCAGGGCTGGCTTGTGAGGCATTTGCATTTCGCGCGCCGCGATTAAAGGGAAGCTGAGGAAGATCGCAGAGAGCGGAGGCCAGAGTCTGCACCTGCGCCGGATCTGCCGCAGCCAGTTCCCAGCGAGCGTTTCCTGGCACGGCTAGGTCTCGTCGTCCTGATCCGGCTCGTCGATGGGGATGCCGCCGAAATCTTCCGACATTTCGAGCAGGTGCTGGTAGCGTTCGTACCAGTCGGTGCTGACTTCACAGAGAAACATCGATCCCTGATAAGCCCAGCCCAGCTGCAGAAATCCGATTTTCCCGGTGTGGGCGCGCAGCCAGCGCGCGTCTTCCACGTCGTCGCCGTCGGAGAATTCCGAGTGCGACAGACGCTGCACCAGCTCGTCCAGCTCCTCGCGCTCCAGCTTCCAGGAGTGCATGGTGAGGAACGGAGCGCCGGCGCTCTTGGCCAGTTCGACGAAATCCTTCCAGGCGTCGGGATTGTCCCCGGTCTCCCACATGACGCACTGCACTTCCTCGTAATCCACGTAGCCGTGGAAGCGTCTCATGCCATGGCCTTCGATGAAGGCAATCATGTCGTCTTTAATGACGGTTAAGTCTTCTGGGGTGGGTGACATGGCGGATTTTGCTTACAGATTGCATTGTAAGCTGTCGGAGGCGAAGGTGCCAGCTGCGGCCAGGCTTGAGCGCAAACACACCACCTAGGCGCTCTGCCCGCGTTCCCGCCACTTCTGATCCGCCAGGACCACGGAGGTCTCAATCTGGCGTTCGGGGATGGTCCAGTATTTCTTAAGCACTCGAACCCTCTCCCCGGGACTGACTCTTTGAAAGCCATGCTTTTCGTAGAAGCGGATTGCCCAGGCCGCGTCCGCCCAAGTGCCGATCAACACGGGACCACTGGTCAGCCCCCGCAAATGATTCAGCAGTTGTCCTCCAATTCCCTGCTTCTGGTTGCCGGTACGAACATAGGCGTGGCGGATGAGGGTCACGTCCTGGACATCTTGAATGCCCATTACGCCGGTCAGTCCGCCGGTGTCCTCGCAGCCCCAGAACACGACCCCGTCGTCGATTTCACGCCGAAGCTTCACGCGAGACATATACGGCTCGGTCCAGCGATCCGCAGGGATAATTCCCTTATAAGCCTGTGCACCGTCGTTGATGATGGTCCAGATCAGGTCAAACTCGCGGTCGTCACATCGACGGATCATGCGAAACTCTTTTCCTTGGCGAAAGCCGTCGAGTCATCCTGATCTCGGTCGCGAGGTATGGAGTACGGAATTCGATGCGACCCAAGCCTGATGGCCACTGTGTTACACTTCTCAGTTCCCAAAGCATCCGCTGACTATAGGACATTCTATCCGCACATGCTTCTTTCCAAGGAATATGTGGGCTACCTGGCCCGCGAAGTCACCAAGAAATTGATTGCCGGCAAGGCGATCGAAACCACCGCCGTGCCCAAAGTGACGGAGCGCGTGCACGCGGCGCTGCTCGAGGAACTCACACTGGAGGACCGCATCAACGATGAGGTGCGGGTCATCCTCGAGGCCTACTCGGAAGAGATGAACAAGACCGGCGCCAACTACCAGGAGATGTTCCGCAAAGTAAAGAGCGAACTGGTGCGCAAGTACAAGGCGGTGCTGTGAGACTGAGCCGCGATAAAGTAAACGTGTTGGCGCGGGCGGTCGCTGACACCCTGAAGACGATGGACGAAGTGGATTTCATCGAAGACCCCAATACCATCCGGCAGGAAACTCGCAAGATTCTCGAAGACCTTCTCAATCAGGAAGCAAGAATCGATCAAGCCGCTCGGCTGAAGATCGAGAGCCAGAAGCGAACCATCCTCGAAGGTTCGCAGGAGTGGGACATCCTCTACCGCAAATACTACAACGAGGAAGTGAAGAAGCTGGGCATGTAATCGCGGCAGCGACGACTCCGGCTTGGTAACTTACACCCAAGTGGACGTTCGTAATTTGCCAGCGTGTTCCCGCCGTAGTGAAATCAGTTTGCCCGCCACTTCATAGTAGGCAACTTTGGTCCATCCCGGACAGAAGTGCGCCTCCGCGAAACCTCAGCTCTGGCCAAGTGCAAGAAGTTGGAGCAGCCATGTCCGGGCTCAGAGCAACCATTCTCTGCATTGACGACCATCGGAACGGGCTCATCGGCCGAAAGATGTTGCTCGAAAACCACGGCTATGAAGTACTGGAGGCTACCGGCGGGCGCGAGGGGCTGAAGTTGTTCGCCTCGCACGCGGTGGACGCAGTGGTTCTCGACTATCACATGCCCGGAATGAACGGGGACGTGGTTGCCAAGAAGATGAAGCGCGTCAAATCGCACGTGCCGATCATGTTGTTGTCCGGCTATGGACCATTGCCCCAGAGCAAACTCGAGGCCGTGGACACCTTCCTGTCCAAATCCCAACCGCCAACCATGCTGTTATCAACGCTTCAGGATCTTCTGAACACCCGACCCAAAACCTTCTTCGGCCATTGGCTCGATAGGTGGAGAACCCGGAACCAAGGAGTAAAGTAATGAACGTATTGAAGCTGTTTCTCGGACGAGGTTGCTCGCATCGGTTTACCTGGCCGCGTATCGACGACCATGGCCGTCACTATCAGATATGCCTGTTGTGCGGAAAGGCATACGAATATGACTGGAGCATGATGCGCCGGACTGATCGGTTACTAGTGGGGGATGCGCGCCACGCCTACACCGGACCGGTCCTTCCGTAACTTCCCATTTTTCGGGCATCGACCCCATACTCAGATGAGCCCCTATGCCGTATCTTCCCCAGCCGTGCGCCACCCAGCGCGCCCTGCGCACCAGCTTCGCCGAAACTACTCCCGTTGTCCTGCGTTGCAAGGATGGTCGCCGCGTACCTGGGAAATTACAGGTCATTTCTCTCTCTGGCGGCTTGCTCTGCTTGCCGAAGCCGCTCGATCAGGGCTCGCAGGTGAAGGTGATGTTTCTGACCCGGAAAGGATCGGTGCTTGGTGCCGCGGAAATGCTCTGTCCCATCTCCTGGGGGGTTCAGCCGTTCAAGTTCGTGAAGCTCTACGATGACGACGAGCGCAGGCTGGATGCGGCGATTCGCTTGTCCGTGGAGCAGGGCCGTCTTGAGCGTGTACAAATGGATAATCCCAGGGCCTTGTGATCGGCACTGGCGGTGCGCTGTTGCTCCGGCAATGTCCTCCGTACTGTTTCGCCGTCGCGGTTGTGGGAGCCGATATCAACTGCCGCTCGGAGGTAGGCTCGGCTTTCTTCTTCTTCTCTTCTTCACACGCTTTTTTAGAACCGAACCTGAAATTCGACAACGCGGACACAATTAAAGGTGGCGCACTATGGCCCGAATACGTAGGCCGCACCTGGACCGGAGCTCGCCCCGGACGGATGGTTCAACGCTCCGACGAAAACATCGTTCCCACTGAGCGCTGAAGAGAAGCCGAAAACGTCGCCCGGCACTCCATCCGCCGGGGTCAACTCGGAATTAAAGCGCGACGTCGTCCTCCAGCCGCCGCTGGGTCTAGCGAAGACATAAACTGCTCCAGTAAGGGAGTTGACGCCGATCGCACCGATGGTCGCCAAACCGCCGTTGCGACTGACGGATACGGACCAACCGAGAACGTCGCCGGCCACGCCACCCGAAGCTGTAAGTTCAGCGGTATAGGCGGAGGTCGAGGCCCAGCCACTGGTTGGCTCGACATAGACGTAGGCTTTGCCCGGTCCACTGCCAGAAATTTGTGGTGCCCCGGCCACTACGGTTTTTCCATCATTGCTGATGCAGACCGAACCAGCCTGGCAAAAACCGAAAGCGTCCCCGGCCGCACCGTTCGAGGCAATCAGCTTGGCCTTGAATTTGGATGTCGTCTTCCAGCCACTGACCGGCCTGAGGAAGATGTAAGCCGCTCCCCGCCCCGCTTTGGAACCGACCGTTGTGCCTGGCGCCCCGACAAATACAATCGCTCCGTCGTTGGCCACCGACACCTCAGCAGCCCCGTCCCCCGTCTTCGCCCCGGAGGCCTTGAGCTCGGCAGTTTCCGTCATGTTGGCCCACCCGCCGGCCGGCTTGACGAAAACGTACGCTTTTCCAGGGCCCGTGCCAGTCGTACCGTTACTTTGTGGCGAACCCACCACAACCGTATTGCCGCTGATCCCAAGAGTACCGCCGAATCCATCCATTGCCACTCCGTCCGAGGCGGTTAATTCCGCTTTGAAAGTTGATGTCGTGATCCAACCGCTCGCCGGTTTGACGAAAACGTAAACCTTGCCTGGACCGTTGTTGCACACACCACTTTGGGAGCAGGCCCCGATCACCACGGTGTTACCGCTGATGGCGGATGCGGCACCGAAGTTGTCCCCCGCTAGCCCGTCGGAAGACGTCAATTTGGCGGTGAAGTTGGCAGTTTTCGTCCAACCGCCCGCGGGTTCGATAAAGATGTAGGCCGCTCCCTGCTGCGAATTGCTGCCAATCGTGGCATCTTGTGCCCCGACAACCGCGGTGTCGCCGCTGAGAGATACTGAGATCCCAAACTCGTCACCGGCAGCCCGTCTGACGCCGTCAATTCGGCCAATTGGATAAATGGATCAATGACGATGGGGTAATGCGCTCCGGCGTCATCAACCCGCAAGAACATTTGATCCGACCTCACCTCGACCCAGCTCTTCAGCTCTTTACCGGTTGCATCGGTAGTCATTAACCCCGTGTAGCGGAGTCGTGCTTTGCCATTCTCGTCATTCAACGTCATACCAGTGCCGTCCTTATCAAGAGACGCAGTCAAGTCTCCCTGAAGCGACAGCACCACGCTTAAAGGCTGGCCGTGACTCTGACTTGGCGGAGCACACAGAGTAAATCCCTGTTCCACTCCCATCGGTCCGTTTACATACCATTCGGTCAAAGAACCGTGCCGATATTCCACCCGGTTGAGATTAGCTTCAGGCATTACGGCCTGCAGTGGCTTCAGAGCGACACCGTAGCCATAGCCTTGCAGAACCATGCTCCAACTTACCCGGCCGCTGCGGACCGCTGCACCGTGCGCGGTGAAACGCGTGCCCAGACGCTGTGAGGGGGTTACCGCCTCGAATCCGCCGCCGACTGCTCGCGCGTGGTATTGGGATGCAGCGCGTCCCAGGCTGGCGGAGATGCTCGCCTGCGCCCCAACCGGCAAGCCTGCCAGTGGTGTGCGACCACGCTGGTCAAGCGCGCCAGCGTACAAAGTCAATGTGACAAACAGCGTTATCGCAGACATCGCTCGCACGATTCTCATACAAAGGTTCTCCGTCGGGCATGGACCTTGGGGACTTCAAAAGCGGGCTCGAATATGTACCTGTCTCACCTGTTTGCAAGATTTTCATATGGAGTACACCGAATGGATATGCGATCGGTGACAGCATTGCCGAAAATCCCGGACGGTGGCGTGCTCTGGCAACACACCTCCTTACCCCAACCGGAAAGCGGTGGCCATCTCCCACCCCTTCGGCAGTCCCGTTCTGCGAGAAAAAACCCCGCGCACTTCGCACGGGGCTTGTTGGAATGATGCGGTGTTTCAGGCCGCCTCTGAGCGCCTCTCAGCCGGTGAATCGACTACGTTGTTTTGCTACTGCGAAGCGTGCTTACTTCGCCGCGGGGACGAGGTAGCTCAGGTCGGGTTGGAACTTCCACATGCTCCACTCCGTGCTCTCGATCAGGGAGGACAACTTGGCCAGAAAGGCTTTATATTCCGCGGCGCTCATCCCCTTTTCTGTGCCGATCGGTCCATCCAGGTCCGCCCAGCCACTCAGGCCCAAGTAGCTGTGAAATTCATTTGTGGGCGTACCAAACCGCGCCACGGCCACTCCATAGTCGGTGGCGCCGGACTTCTTAATTGCCGGCACAATCTGATCGTGGAAGATAGCTTTGACTTCTTCCATTTTGCCGGAGATGACTTTCGTCCTGCCGACCCGCACCATCGGGGGAATCTGACTCGAGCGAATCATCATCTCGGGCTGCATTTCGTCGACCCAGGTCTCAAGGCTCTCGGTCACAGTGTCCAGGCGGGCAAAGACCCTGGCCATATCGGCTTCTACCGGCTTCAGCTTGGGATCCTGCTCATCGATCTCCTTCCACTTCGCTGAGTACCAGACCACCGCGTGTTGCGCCGGGCCACTCGCAGACGATTCCCAGACGGTGAATCCCTGTTCGGATCCGGCTTTTTTCACCGTCGCTGCGTAATCTTTCACGGCAGCTTTCCAGTTTTCTTCCTGGCCCAATTTCACTTTAACGAACAGAACCGTACGAATGTTGCCCTGTGCCCAAGCCGGTATGCAGGAGGCGGTCAATGCAATTGTCGCCAGCAAACAGCGGTGAAGAAGAAACGGTTTTTTCATAGGTAGGCTCCTCGGCCTCGTGAAAGCGATTCGCACCTCTTGATAGCCGGAAAAAATGGTTCGTGTGGGTGCTTGAGGCGGCGCAAGTATACACGTTCCCGTTGAGCGCCACCGAATATCTCTCGCCAATTGCACCGACCGCCGATCCACTCACAACGCGACAATCGGCGGCTTTCAGATCGCTGGCGGCGAACACTCTTCCGATGGCAAACCCTTCCATGGTGAGATCGTGGTATCCGAGCGCATTGACCTGATCGGAGTCATCGTGCAGAACAAGCCACCTGGTCCCGCTGGAGGGTTGCGTGCCTTTTGGGCGGAATGCTGAGTTCGGCGTCGGTGGCCCAAACCGGCCGGAAGTCGTTGGCGACTTGTTTTTTGCAGGGCGGCTACGACCGCCGTGACATCCGCGTCCGCCAGAACGGTGCTCTGGTTGATGACAGAGATCTGAAGGGTGGGCGCGGGGGTGTGAGTGGGTCGCGGCATACGGCTTATCTCCTAGAAAACTGATGCGGAGAACCGCGGCTTTAAGCTGCGTGACTTCGTGGTGAAAAGCTTATAGGCTGACTGAGCATAGGCGAGCAGTTTGGCGATTTAAAATTGCAGCGGAGTTCCACATTGGAACCAAGACTGCGCGAATCCGGACCTCGTACATCGCATTTGTGTTGTCAAGAATCATGTTGCGGTCCAATGAAACCACGGCCGATGTTGGGCAAGCTGTCAGGCAAGCTGCCAAGGACGCCGGTTTCGATCTCGCTGGCATCGCGCCGGTGGATGCTTCGCCTGAGCTGGAATACTTCCCGCAATGGATCGCCGAGGGCCGCGCCGGTGAGATGAAATATCTCGAGGGACGCGATGAGCAAGGGAGATTGAAACGCGCGTCTCTCGCCCACGTCGCTCCCTGGGCGCGCAGCGTCGTAGTTTGTGCCATCAACTACAACACGGCGCAACCTTATTCCACGCAGGTTTCGGACCAAGCTGCGGAGGCGCGAGGACGAGGTTGGATTTCACGCTATGCCTGGAGCGGGCGGGATTATCACGACTCGGAGATCGAGCGCCTTCGCCGGGTTGAAACCGCCGTGAGGAATGCGGCCGGCGCCAATGATGTAGTCACTCGCTGCTATGTAGACACCGGTCCGATTGTGGAGCGCGTGGTCGCGAAATACGCGGGCATCGGATGGATCGGCAAGAACACCTGCCTCATTAACCAAAAGCTGGGATCGTGGCTCTTCCTCGGCGTGATCCTCACGTCGCTCGAACTCGAAGCCGGACTGCCCGCGCCGGATCGCTGTGGTACTTGCACGCGCTGCATTGACGCTTGCCCCACGGACGCGCTGATTGCGCCATATCAACTCGATTCCAACCGATGCATCGCTTATCTTACGATTGAAAAACGCGGCGCGATTTCGGAAGACCTTCGCTCAGGGATGGGCCGGCACGTTTTTGGCTGCGATATTTGTCAGGATGTCTGTCCCTGGAACCGGAAGGCGCCAGCGACCAAGATGGAGGAATTTCAGCCGCGTCCGGAGTTGGTGAATCCAGCGCTGGACTGGCTGGCAGAGATAAGCGCAGAGGAATTTCGCGCCACATTTCGCGGATCGCCTCTGATCCGGACGAAACGCACGGGACTGCGCCGCAACGCAGCGATCGCCATGGGCAACAGCGGAGACGAAGGATTTATTCCGCTGCTGGAGCGAATGAAAAGCGATGACGACGAGGCAATTTCCGAGAGTGCCACTTGGGCCATCGAAAAGCTGCGCCGGGCTGAGAAATCCGCCTAATTCAAACTTTTCATCGTACTGCGACAATCTAGTATCCGCCTCTTTTTCTATGACATACAAAACCCTTCCCTTAGTCTGCGGTAGACCTCCCGACTTCCGTAACTCGCCACCCGCACTCCCGGCAACTAATCTCTGGAGGTCGGGTTTTTGTCTAGCAGTTACCACCAGGAACGGGTATGCCATGTCTGGGGAGATTACGGCGCACGCTAAGCACGGTCGCAGTGCTGGCGGTGATGTTCGCCTCCTCTTCGTTGGCCTATGCCTCGGCCACTCTTCTCCTAGAAGAGCCTTACGGCAAGCTGGGATTCTTCACCGCTACGGGCCACGCGGCCGTGTATTTATCCGGCGTGTGCGCAAAGACGCCGCTGGTGCTGCGCGCTTGTGCTCCGGGTGAACTGGGCTCGGTGATCAGCCGCTATGACGGAGTTGGCGGCTACGACTGGGTTGCGATTCCGCTGATCCCTTATCTCTACGCGGTCGAGAGGCCGCAAGATATTCCTCTGTTTGTGGATCCGAAGCTGGTCAGCTTTCTGCGCGACCAGTACCGGCGCAAATATTTGCAAGAGGTCGCGCCGGATCTGAGTACCGGACAAGCTCCAGGCGGAAATTGGTATGAACTGGTAGGTTCGGCGTACGACCGTGCATCCTACGCATTTGAAATCGAAACGACCGCGGCTCAGGACGAGGCTTTCATCAAGGCATACAACGAAGACCCGAACCGTTCACACTTCCGAACGGTGTCCCGAAACTGCGCCGATTTCGCCAAAGACGTGATCAACTTCTATTACCCGAAGGCGCTCCATCGCAGCGTGGTTGCCGACGTAGGAATCACGACACCCAAGGAGATGGCGAAGACCATCGTGAAGTTCAGCTTGCGCCATCCAGAGCTGCATTTCTCGCGCTACGTCATCCCGCAGGTGCCTGGCAGTGCCGCGCGCAGCACAGCGGTTCATGGAGTGGTGGAATCGTTTTTCAAATCCAAGAAATACATCGTTCCCAGTGCAGTGGCAAGCCCGGTGTTCGCCGGTTGCGTGGCGGCGGTGTATGTGGGCACCGAAGCGGGCCGGTTCAACCCTGCCAAGAAAGCGCTGGTCTACAGCGCGGATCGCAGCCTGGAACCGCCGATCGGGGCGGAAGACCGCCGATCCTATGAGCTCCAACTGACTCATATGGTTGCCGCAGAAGCACTGAAGACGAGCACTATGCACGTGGAGAAAACCCTGGCGCGCATGATGAACACTGGCGCACCCGGCTTCGATTCCGAGGGACGGCCTGTGCTCCGGATGCGGGTCGGCGACGAAGAGGTAAGTCTGGGGGTCGCGGAAGGCAACCTCTTCGCCACGACGTCGTCGGGGCGACTTGCGCAACAGCTTCTCGAAGCCCGGCTGCGGGAGGAATTGCGCCGCGGAAGTCCCAAGGTTTCAGCAAATGGCGTGGAGCATGACTGGACGCTGCTCGAAAAGGCTGTAAACGCTCCCGACAATCAGCTAGCCGCGCAGGACGCTAGGCCGTTGCAAGCCGGCTCCCAGCTACGCTGGGCGCCCACTGGCAACCGGCCCTGAGCTGTCCTTCTTGCCGCTTACGATTCTCGACTGACAAGCTAGCCTGCCGACTCTACTGCTGATCGGGAGGAGGTTGGGGCTGGTGCGGAGCTGGCGCGCCGGGAGGAGTTGGGACTCCCGGTTGAGCTGCTTGTTGTTGTTGCTGCATCTGGAGCTGGCGCTGCTGCATTTCTTGCAGCAATTGCTGAGGTGTCTTCACGCCCGGCTGGTCTCCCAGAGCCGGTTGTTCGGCCTCGGCCGCGCCCTGGTCGGCGCTGTCATCCGTTGCGCTATCATCTGCCGCTTCGGCTTCGGCAGTCTCCGCCGGATTGACGGGCGGCGCCGGAGCTCCGTTGGCGGCGGCGGCTGCATCCCCAGGAGCCGGAGTGTCCGGTGTCTTGGCGACCAATACCACCCGCACCAGAGCGTTGGCGTCTGCCGGCGATCCGAGCAAGATGTAATTGAAGCGTGATCCATTCAGCAGTTCAGCCATCACTTCCCGAGCGGGTGCGGGCCCTAGACGGGTCACCACACGTTCAGTGGCCGTGGCGGGAATCTCAATGTCTGCGGAGGTGTGCTTGCGAACGCCACGCAGGATATCTCCCAGCGTCGAATTCGGCGCCACAATGGTGAGCAGTCCACCCTGGTAACTTACGTCGGGCGCGACCGCGGGAATGGCATCGAGTGGAACCTGGGGAACGGGGCCTTGCGTTCCTGAAGGCAACGGAGGCGGCACGACCGCCTTCTTCTTACTGTGCACACGATGCGGCGTCGGCGCATTCTGCGTATCCGCCTGCCCCACAACCGGCAGACATAGAACGCCGGCCACCAGTAACCCAGTAAGCTTCAATCCCGCACTCATGAGAACCCCTCCACTTTGATCCTTCTTTTGGGGAGACGGTGGTGATGCTAAGAGCAATTCTAGCACCGCTTTCCACCCGGGCTGGATCGCTCAGGCTGCTTCACCGCTTCTTACCCTATAGAACGTATTGACTTTAAGCTCTTGCGAGGTGACCTTTTATGCGGGGGCAAGCCTTTGGTGTGCAAGGTTTTGCGCTTCCTGGAATTTCGCTGGAGCGTACAATTTCTTTGGGGGCGGAATGAAGAGCTTTTGTGCTCGCTGGTTTCTCGGACGCTGGCTCCTCGGATGTGGCGTAGTGGCAGTAATTACCTGCTGCGGGGCAAACCTGGCCGCGGAAAATTGTGTTGCCGCGAGCGACATGGACCCCGCCGCGCGTACCGCCCTGCTGTCCGCCGGTCAGCGCGATTTCGACTTCATCGCGAAAGACGACGCCGCCTCGCTCCGGCAAAATGCTATCCCGAGCCTGGCCTCGGATTTTTCCGGGATCGAGACCACGGTCAAGGATAACCAATCCGCACTAGCTGGTTCGAAAGCAACGGCGCGTCCTCCATTTTTGCTGGAAGCCGATGGCACGGCGCCCATCCCTCGCGCGGAATTTTACTGTGGTGTTTTTGGCAGGAACGGCCAGACCGGCGACAGCGCAGCTTTCTACCTGAACAATCTTCCACCCGGCAAGTATGCGGCGGTGATTTTCGATGCCCCCTCTTCCAAGGGCGCCTACACCGTCTCACTAATATTGCAGCAGATCGCCTCCGACTGGAAGCTGGGGGGCCTTTACATCAAAGCCGCACAGACCGGCGGTCACAACAGCGATTGGTTCCTTACGCGTGCCCGCGAATTTAAGGGGAAGGGACAGGCCCACAATGCGTGGCTTTATTATCTGGAAGCGCGTTCGCTGATTTCGCCGCTGCCGTTCATGAGCACGGCCGCGACCGACAAGCTCTTTGACGAATCGCAGAAAGCCCAGCCGGCCGATTGGCCCGCGGACGGCAAAACGGTAGGCCTTTCCGCCGGAACCACGACCTACAAGCTCGTCGATCTTTTCCCAGAAGTCGTGGGCAATGATCTGGATTTAATTGTGAAGTATCAGGTCGCGGACGTTTCCAATACGAATCTCGCGTATCAAAGCAACATTGCGGTGATGAAAGCTCTGTTGGCGAAATATCCGGAGCTGCGGGATGCGTTTGTCGCAGTCGTCAGCCGCGGCGTGGACCCAAGCGGCCGCGATTACGGCACGCTGCTCGCGATGAAAGATATCAAGTAGCCAGAACCAGTTCTCAGTTCTCAGTTCTCAGAGTTCCCTCCTGGTCTAGCGTGCATTCTCTTGGATCTTTGTCGTCGCGCAGGCCCAGAAATACCGGAGCCCGCAGCTTCGGCCCCCCACCGTTCACGGCTCCCTCGGTCCATTCAGCGTACTCGATTCCTGCTACCAGTTCCGGCTTGACCCAGTAGACTCTTCGCAGCGCTTCGACTTCGCCATAGAACGGGTTCTTCTTGGTTTCCCGCTTCTTCAGCAGCTTCCAAACCTCCTCGAGCGACTTCTGATCAAAACCGCTGCCCGCCTGTCCCACATGAATCAGCCGGCCCTGCTTGTCATAGAGTCCGAGCACGATCGAACCGAAATGGGAGCGGCTGCCTTCCGGCTCGGTGTATCCGCCGATCACGCATTCCGCCCGGTGCCGGATTTTGATCTTCAGCCATTCGCTGCTGCGGCGCTCCTGATAAATGCTCGCGCGCTTCTTCGCGAGGATTCCTTCCAGCCCTTTCTTCTGGGCGATTTCGAACAGCGCTTTTCCCTGCTGCTCGTAATGATCGGAATAGCGCAGCGCAGCGCCTCCAACCAGCACGGATGCTAATTGCTTCTTGCGATCCTCGAGCGGCACTCGACGCCAATCGCAGCCGTCCAGATAAAGCAGATCGAACGCGTAGTAGAGCACGGGAACATCCGCATTCGTAGCGCCCCGACGGCCTCCGGGACGGAAGCCGGTTCGCTGCTGCATCAGGCTGAACGACGCTCGTCCCTGCTCGTCGAGCGCAACCACTTCGCCATCGAGGATGGCATTCTTTGCCTTGACGAACTGCGGTAGATCCTTCAGTTCGGGATAGCGCTGCGTCAGTTCGTTCTGATTCCGCGAAACCAGCCGCACTTTACCGCTCTCGATAAATGCAACGGCCCGGTATCCGTCCCACTTGATTTCGAACAGCCAGTCCTCTCCGTCAAACGGCTGGTCGATCGATGTAGCCAGCATGGGATGAATCACGCTCGGCATGGGACGCTTGACCGGGGCGGAAGAAAGCCGATTTAACACAGGGGACACAGAGATGACAGAGTGATTCTTGGGATTCGATTGGCCCACCTGATGTGGGCTTACCCCGCGTTCCTCTGCGCCCTCTGCCTGCCCGGAGCGAAGGGTGCTTAGTTTCTTAGTTTTTTTTTAGCGACTGGCTTTTCGGCGAGTTTCCTTTTATCCAGTTTCGCCACGGCTTCCGCCAGCCATGGCGCCTTCAACTTGCCGCGGCTGGTTGGGCGACTTCTCCACTCGGCCGATCCAGCATCGCCGGCAATATCCGCCAGGCTGCGCTTGCTCATCACCGATTCGTCATAGGCGTCGATGTCGTATCCCTCGACTACATGTTTGTCGTGTTTTTTGATCAGCAGCCATTCGTTGCCCTTGCTTCCCGGACGGCGACCTTTCATTTTCACCAGGGCGAAGTCACCTTTCAGCTTTTTCCCGTCCAAGCGAAATTTCAAATCACCCTTGGCCAGCATGGCGACCGCATCGGCCTCGGTGCCGGGCACGTACTGCCCTTGCACCGCAACCGGAGATAGCGGCTGCCACGTGCCCACATCCCACACCATCACTGTGCCCGCTCCGTAGTTGTCCTCCGGGATGATGCCTTCGAAATCGAAATACGAAACCGGATGATCCTCCACCTGCATGGCCAGCCGCTTGTCCGCCGGATCGAGCGACGGTCCCTTCGGCACCGCCCACGATTTCAGCACGCCCTCCATCTCCAGGCGAAAGTCATAGTGCAGCCGCGTAGCATCATGTTTTTGCACTACGAACCGGTGTCCCGCTTTGCTCTCGACTTTCGCCGGAGGCTCGGGCGTCTGATCGAACTTCCGCTTTCGTTTGTATTCTTCCAGTGCCATAGCGAACACCATTTAACCACAGAGTTACGGACTCACACATTAAAGAGGCACCATCCCGAAACCCGGCGTTCTTCAGCCCTGATGTCATCCTGAGGCGCAGCTGTCCCGCAGGCGGAGCGAGGATCTCCCCGTATCATGCTTTAGAATCCTTGGACAGATGAAACGCGAATTTCCCGAGGTTCCGCTGGTCGGCGTGGGCGCCATCATCATCGAAGAGGCTCGCGTCGTTCTGGTGAAGCGCGCGCATCCGCCGCTCGAGGCCGAGTGGTCCATCCCCGGAGGCGTGCTCGAAGTCGGCGAACTGCTGCGCGAAGCCGCCATCCGCGAGGCTCGCGAGGAAACCGGACTCGCGGTCGAGACCGGCGAACTCCTCGGCGTCTTCGATCGTGTCCTGCGCGATCCCGAGCAGCGCGTGCAATATCACTACGTTTTGATTGATTTTCTATGCCGCCGGGTTGGGGGCGATCCCGTCGCCGCCAGCGACGCCGCCGAAGTCCGGTGGTTCACGCCAGAACAACTGCCGGCGCTGAATCTGGCGAAAGACACGCTGGATGTGATCCGCAAAGGATTTGCGGCGGTCAGCACGAACGCCTAGAGTTCGTCGTAGCTGAAAAGGGCGCCATCGCTCATGAAAAAACCGGAGCGAAAGGGTTTTTTATCTCCCAGATCGTCCGGGAAGCGCAGCGAGAAAACGTTGCTCTCTGCGAAATCGAGCGCAAAATGCTCTTTTTTCGAAAGCCGACTGGAGGCTTCCCGATATGGCAGCTGTGTACGATGAAAGGCGCTCGCGAGACCTATGACACATGGTGGGGCCAGTATCCGTATTCTTAGCCGCGGGATCACGGCATTTTAGTGATGATCCGCCTTGCTAAACATAGCG
>Ga0210398_10003250_pt1 | contig 15611 bp, 18 predicted proteins | sample IncBWC4OmetaG_FD_161047 | JGI IMG/M metagenome (GOLD analysis project Ga0210398, IMG submission 161047) | Forest soil microbial communities from Barre Woods Harvard Forest LTER site, Petersham, Massachusetts, United States - Inc-BW-C-4-O | ecosystem: Environmental > Terrestrial > Soil >...
CGCGAGCAAAGCGTTCGGTATTCTCGACCAACAGATCGCGCACCCGGTCAATGCCTTTGAGCAGCGCCATTTCGACCCTGTTGACGCGGCGCACGGCGGCAAGCCTGCGCCCTTCCGGATACCAGACGAACGCTTCGGCGGCGGCAAAATCCGGCGCTGCCGGTACCACCGGCGCCAGACGTTCAAGCGCGGCTGCGATGCGGCCGAGGACTTCGCCGTCGCCGTCGCCGGACGATCGCCGGCCGGGATTGCCGCGAACGGGCTGCTTTGTTGCTTTCTTTCTTGAATGCGAGGGAGAACGGGCCATATTTTCACCGATTTGCGCCTTCCCTTAGCGGGACGGGGGAACCCCGGCAAGCGTTGCAATTGGGCCAACGGTGGCTATAGTCCGCGCGATTTCGCGCGCTAAATCGGCCATTCTTCGAAAGGCTGGCGCGCCGCAAAATGGCCCCCCGGAGGAGCAATGTTGATTACGCCCGCATTCGCGCAAGGCGGCCCGTTCGGGCTCAGCGGCGACTCGAGCAGCATGATCGTGCAGTTCATGCCGCTGATATTGATCATCGTGATCATGTATTTCCTGATCTTGCGGCCGCAGCAGCAGCGGGTGAAGCGGCATCAGGAGATGGTCAAGGCGTTGCGCCGCGGCGACACCGTGGTCACCAACGGCGGTCTCGTCGGCAAGGTCACCAAGGTGGTGGACGACGACCAGGTCGAGGTCGAGATCGCCGACAGTGTGCGGGTGCGGCAGATGCGCTCGATGATCAGCGAAGTGCGCGCCAAGGGCGAGCCGGTGAAGGACGACAGCGCGAGCTGATCGCCGCTGCGACGTAACGAGGAATAGCGAAGTCCATGTTGTTTTTCACGCGGTGGAAGGCGGCGGCGATTCTGCTCACGGCATTGTTCGTGTGCCTGTGCGCCGTGCCGAATTTCTTCCCCGAGAGCACCGTGAAGCACTGGCCGGCGTGGGCGCAGCGCCACATCGTGCTCGGCCTCGATCTGCAGGGCGGCTCGCATCTGTTGCTCCAGGTCGATGCCAGCGCCGTGCGCAAAGAGCGTCTGCAATCGCTCAACGACGACGTGCTGCGCGTGCTCCGCCAGGCACGCATTCAATTCACCGGCCGCGCCATCGTCGGCAACGGCGTGCAGGTGCACATCACGCGCGATACCGATATGGACAACGCGCTGGCCAAGCTGCGCGAATTGTCGACGCCATTGTCGGGCATCCTCGGCGCGTCGGGCCAGCGCAGCGTCGATGTCACGAACAATGCCGGCCTCATTACGCTCACGCCGACCGACGCCGCGCTCACCGAGCGCATCCGCCAGGCGGTCGATCAGTCGATCCAGATCATCGAGCGGCGCGTCAATGAGCTCGGCCTGGTCGAGCCGACCATCCAGCGCGAAGGTGTCGACCGCATCCTGGTGCAGGTGCCTGGCCTGCAGGATCCGTCGCGGCTGAAGGAAATTTTGGGCAAGACCGCGAAGCTCGATTTCCGCATGGTCGATCAGTCGATGCCGGCGGAACAGGCGGCGCAGACGCGGCCGCCTGCGGACTCCGAGGTTCTCGACGGCGAGGGCGACGTAAAATATCTGATCGAAAAGCGCGTGCTGGTCTCCGGCGCCGACTTGACCGACGCCCAGCCGGGTTTCGACCAGCGCACCAGCGAGCCGATCGTCAGCTTCCGCTTCAATTCGTCGGGCGCGCGCAAATTCGCCGAAGCCACCCAGGCCAATGTCGGCAAGCCGTTCGCCATCGTGCTCGACAACAAGGTGATCTCGGCACCGGTGATCCGCGAGCCGATCCTCGGCGGCTCCGGGCAGATTTCCGGGAATTTCACCGTTCAGTCCGCCAACGACCTCGCCATCCTGCTGCGCGCCGGCGCGCTGCCGGCGCCGCTCACCATCATCGAGGAGCGCACGGTGGGGCCCGGCCTCGGCCAGGACTCGATCACCGCCGGCGAGCACGCCGCGTATGCGGGCGCGGCGCTGGTCATCGTCTTCATGTTCGCGACCTATGGATTGTTCGGGCTGTTCGCCAATATCGCGGTCGCGGTGAATATCGCCATGATCTTCGGCGTGCTGTCGCTGTTGAGCGCCACGCTGACGCTGCCCGGCATCGCCGGCATCGTGCTCACGGTCGGCATCGCGGTGGATTCCAACGTGCTGATCTATGAGCGCATCCGCGAGGAGGTGCGCGGCGGCCGCAGCGCCATCAACGCCATCGACGCCGGCTTCTCCCGCGCGCTCGCCACCATCCTCGATTCCAACATCACCACCTTCATCGCCGCCGCGGTGCTGTTCTATATCGGCACCGGGCCGGTGCGCGGCTTTGCCGTGACGCTCGGCATCGGCATTCTCACCAGCCTGTTCACCGCCTTCACGCTGACCCGTCTGATCGTGGCCTATTGGGTGCGGATGTGGCGGCCGCGCACGGTTCCCATCTAATTTTGAAAGAGATCACGTGCGCCTCCTTCGCATTGTTCCCGACGACACCAAATTCGATTTCATGCGCTTCCGGCGCATCAGCTTTCCGGTATCGGCGCTGTTGTCGATCGCGGCGATCGCGCTGTTTTTCTTCCATGGGCTGAATTTCGGCATCGATTTCGTCGGCGGCACCTTGATGGAGGTGCAGACCAAGGCCGGGCCGGCCGATCTCGCCAAGATGCGCTCGACCATCGGCGGGCTAAAGCTCGGCGATTTCCAGCTGCAGGAGTTCGGCGCGCCGAACGACGTGCTGATCCGCATCTCCGAGCAGCCCGGCGGCGACGAGGCGCAGCAGGCGGCGGTGCAGAAGGTGCGTGAAGCGCTGGGCGACGAGGTCGACTATCGCAGGGTCGAGGTGGTCGGGCCGAGCGTGTCCACGGAGCTGCTCGCCTACGGCACCATCGGCCTCGTGCTCGCCATCGGCGCCATCCTGATCTATCTGTGGTTCCGCTTCGAGTGGCAGTTCGCGCTCGGCGCCATGATTGCCAACGTGCACGATCTGGTGCTCACCGTCGGCTTCATGTCGCTCACCCATATCGATTTCGACCTCACCAGCATCGCCGCGCTGCTGACCATTCTGGGCTATTCGCTCAACGACACGGTGGTGATCTACGACCGCATCCGCGAAATGCTGCGCCGCTATAAGCGGATGTCGATGCCCGACCTGCTCAACGTCTCGATCAACGCCACGCTGTCGCGCTCGATCGTGACCCATTTAACAGTGGCGATTTCGCTCTTGGCCTTGCTGCTGTTCGGCGGCCAGGCGATTCACAGCTTTACCGCGACCATGATGTTCGGCGTCGTGCTGGTCGGCACCTACACCTCGGTGTTCATCGCTTCGCCCATCCTGATCTATCTCGGCGTCGGCGCCAACCGCATGCAAGGCGGTGCCGAGGAGCCCGAGCCGCCGGCGCCCGCAACCGCGGCGACGCCGCCCCAGCGCAGCAGAGCCCGCCGCTAGTGGAGGCGCCGCATCTGCCGCGCCAGGCGCTGATCGACGCCCATGGCGGCGGCGGGTTTCGTTTTGCCGACATGTCGCACCGCGGCTCCTTGCTGTGTCTGCCGGACGGCATCTGGGCATGGCCGGTGACGGCGCCCGCCGACTTGACCGAAGAATCGCTGGCGCAGGTGTTTGCCCGCGCCGAAAATCTCGACTTTTTCGTCCTGGGAACCGGTACGGCGCCTTGGATCATGCCGCAGCCTTTGCGAGCGCGGTTTCGCGACGTCCATATTTCGGCCGATGCCATGGCCACCGGGCCGGCGGTGCGCACCTATAACGTCATGCTGATGGAGAACCGCCGCGTTGGCGCCGGCCTGATCGCAATCGAGTGATGATAAGCTCGCCGTCATGCAGGATGCCTTCGCCTATTGCGCCGAGCTGGTCCGCACCGCCGATCGCGACCGCTTTGTCAGCTCGTTGTTCGCGCCGGCGCAACATCGCGGCGCGTTGCACGCGCTCTATGCCTTCAACGTCGAGGTGGCGCGCGTGCGCGAGCTGGCGCGCGAGCCGCTGCCGGGCGAAATCCGGCTGCAATGGTGGAGCGAGGTTTTGCGCGGCGAGCGGCCAGGGGAGGCGAGCGCCAATCCGGTAGCGTCGGCGCTGCTGACCGTGATCGAGCGCTATCGGCTCGCGGTGCCTGCGCTGATGGCGCTGATCGATGCGCGCTGCTTTGACCTTTACGACGATCCCATGGCGCGGCTCACCGGCCTCGAAGCCTATGCGCAGAAAACATCCTCGACGCTGTTGGCGCTCGCTGCGCAAATTCTCGCCGGCGCCGAAGTGGAGGCGTCGGAGGCGGTCGCGACTTCCGCCGGAATTGCCTATGCGATCGCCGGCCTCATTCGCGCATTCCCGCTGCACGCCGCGCGCCGGCAGCTTTTCGTGCCGCTCGAACTGCTCGATCGTCACGGAGTGGAGCCGCAGGACATATTCGCCGGCCAATCCTCGAAAAATCTTCGCGCCGTATTTGCGGACCTGCAGGACGACGCCCGCCGCCACCTTCTTGCTGCCCACCAACAGATGGCGACGCTGCCCGATGCCGCATTGCCGGCTTTTCTGCCCGTTGCGCTGGTGCGGCCAGCGCTCGACCGCCTGGCGCGCTGCAATCCGTTCGCGCCCGCCGAGCTGTCGCCATGGCGGCGGCAATGGCTGATCTGGCGCGCGGCGCGCAACCCGGCGCGCATCGCCGGCTGAAAAAATCAGAACGCGAATCGATCGCGCAGATTGCGCCGCTCCGACACGATGCGGCCGACGATGGCGCGCTCGGCGTCGGTCTTGATCAATGGCGCGATGAGGTCGAGCTGGTTCATGGCGACGAGCTCGAGGATTTCGCTGCGCACCTCGCCTTGCGGATCGCGCGGCAAGGCGTCGACGATTTGAAGATGCTCGGGCCCCTTGGCGCCGAGGAAGTCGAGCAGTTCGCGGTCGGTGGCACTGCCTTCGACAAACGCATAGAGCCCGGTGCCGGCGCGGCGGTCCGGAAACGGTACGATCGCAACGTCGTTGACCTGCGGGTGCGTGCGCAGGCGCGCGGCGATCTCCGGCGCGTCGCGCACGAAGCGCAGGCCGCGGCCCTCGCGGTCGGTGACGTTGAGCCCGCGCGTAATGGCGTAATAAACCTTCTTGCCGGTCGACATCCAGGCCCGGGTAATAAAGCTCTTGCGCGCCAGCACGCGCCGTTCGGCGGCGGTGAGAGCCTCAGGCGCGTAGCGGCGCTTGTGTTTCAAAAGGTGCCGCAAATCTTCGTAACGCGCGATGCGAAACAGCGCGCTGTCGCTGCGGAAGCAGGAGGCAAGCTGGAAATCGGTGAGGTAAGCGCGACCGCCGCCGTAGAGCCAGTTTTGCTCCTTGGCGAGGTCGTTGTGGCTTATGCCGGCGCGATGCAGCGTGCGCAGCGCCGCTTTGGCGGAACGAAAATAGCCGGCGTCGCCGAACGGCTTGGCGATATGGAGCGGCACGCCATCGATCCAGCCGCGCACCAGCGCCCGGCGCCCGGCGAACAACAGCGGCGGCGCGATGCCGAGCTGGCCCGCAGTGGCGAGCGCGCGACGCTCGCGCCGGAACAGCAGGATCGCCAGACCGCGGCTCCACCACGGCACTTGGTCGAGCCGGCGCAGCACGGCATCGACTTCGCCGCCATCGGTCTGAAAGCGGCCGCGCTCGACGGTCGAAAACACGTCGCGCTTGAGCACGACGCCACTGTGCCAGCGCCCGCCGAGTTCCGCCGGTTCGTCGCCTGCGATCATGCGCATTCGTCTAGCACAAGAACGGCTTCACTCGGCAGCGTGCGGCAGGGCGCCGCCGATCCAGGCCTCCAGATCCGCCAGCGCGCGTGCGCACAAAGCGCGTTTCTTGCCGGAATTCCGCGGTCCCAGCCCGCCGTCGGCGGCGGCCAATGCAGCCCGCGGCGGATCGTAGCCGAGCGGCGGCAACAGGCCGAAATTGATGTTCATCGGCTGGAACGAGCGTGGTCCTTTGTCGATGGTCTCGATATGGCCGCCGGTGATGTGGCCGATCAGCGCGCCATGCGCGGTGGTCGGCGGCGGTAGCGCAGGCGTCTCGCCGAGCCGTTCCGCCGCGGCGAAGCGGCCGGCCAAAAGCCCGATCGCCGCCGACTCGACATAGCCCTCGCAGCCGGTGATCTGGCCGGCAAAGCGCAGTCGCGGCTCCGCTTTGAGCCGCAGCGTTGCATCGAGCAGTTTTGGCGAATTGAGGAACGTGTTGCGATGCAGGCCGCCGAGGCGGGCGAACTCGGCGTTGCCGAGGCCGGGAATGCTGTGAAAAATCCGCACCTGTTCGCCGTGCTTCAGCTTGGTCTGAAAGCCGACCATGTTGAACAAGGTGCCGAGCTTGTTGTCTTGGCGCAGCTGGACGACGGCATAGGGCTTTTGTCCCGGCCGATGCGGATTGGTGAGGCCGAACGGTTTCATTGGTCCATGGCGCAAGGTTTCACGGCCGCGCTCGGCCATGATTTCGATCGGCAGGCAACCGTCGAAATAGGGCGTCGCCGCCTCGAAATCGTGGAACGCGGTTTTCTCTCCCGCAAGCAGCGCATCGACGAAGGCGTCGTATTGCGCGCGTGTCAGTGGGCAATTGATGTAATCGGCCCCCGAGCCGCCGGGACCGGTCTTGTCGTAGCGCGACTGAAACCACACGACGTCGAAATCGATCGAGTCGCGATGCACGATCGGCGCAATGGCGTCGAAGAAGGCCAGCGCAGCTTGGCCGGTCAGCCCGCGCAGCGTGTCGGCGAGCGCCGGCGACGTCAGCGGCCCGGTGGCGATGATGACGTTGTCCCACTCGGGCGGCGGCTCGAAAATTTCCTCACGGCAGATGTCGATGCGCGGCTCGCTTTCGAGCGCGGCGGTGATGGCGGCGGCGAAGCCGTCACGATCGACTGCGAGTGCGCCGCCCGCCGGCAGCTTGTGGGTGTCGGCGGCGTGCAGCACCAGCGAGCGCAGCCGGCGCATCTCGGCATGGAGGAGGCCGATGGCGCTGCCGTCCGCGTCGTCGGAGCGAAACGAGTTCGAGCAGACGAGCTCGGCGAAGTGCCCGGTTTTGTGCACGGCAGTCGAACGCACCGGGCGCATCTCATGCAGCACCACCGGCACGCCGCGGCGCGCGATCTGCCAGGCGGCCTCGGAACCCGCAAGGCCGCCGCCGATCACGTGAATGGGTCCTAAGCTACGCATTAAGCTCCCAAAATAGGCCTCACCCACGCGGCGAACAATGCGGGGGGAATTTTGTGACAGCCGGACGATCTAACACGCAGGCGGTGTTAATACACCGGGCGGGCAGGCAGGGAAGTTCCACATGTTGGAAGTCGTCGGGCCCAAGATCAGGCCCAGGGCGAGCGCCGCCGCGGCCACGGGCGGGTTCGACGTCGAGATTTTGTCGGTCGCCACAGCCAATCCTTCCTTCGAGCTCAGCCAGACCGAAGCGACGCGCCGCGCCAAGGAGATTTTCCCGCATCTGAAGGGTTTGTGGCCGCTCTACGACAATACCGGCATCGAGCTGCGCTACAATTGCCAGCCGGTCGAGTGGTATCTCAAGCCGCACTCCTGGGAAGAACGCACCGCCATATTCCAAAAGCATGCGCTCGATCTGTTGGCCGATGTGACGCTCAAGGCCACGGCGTCGGCCGGCGTCGCGCTCGAGGCCATCGACATTCTCGTCACCAATACGATCACCGGCCTGGCGATACCGAGCCTCGACGCAAAGCTGTTCAATCGCCTCAAGCTCAAGCCGACGGTGGAACGGCTGCCGATCTTCGGTCTCGGCTGCGGTGGCGGCGTCGCCGGCCTGGCGCGGGCGACGCGGTTGGCGCAGGCGACCGAGGGTGCGCATGTGCTGTTCCTCACCGTCGACCTGTGCAGCCTGTGCCTGCGCGTCAACGATCCGAGCCCGGCGATGTTCGTGTCCACCGCGCTGTTCGGCGACGGCGCCGCCGGCGTGCTGATGCGCAACACGGCGGACGGCGCAAGCGGCGGCCCGCGCATTCTCGCCATCGGCGAATGGTGCTGGCCCGACACCGAGCACATCATGGGCTGGGACATCAAGGACGACGGTTTTGGCGTCGTGCTCAGCCCTGAACTGCCGTCGCTGATGCGCAAAGCTCTGGCACCGGCGTTGCACGATTTTCTCGATCGCAACGGCTTTCGCCTGTCGGACTTCAACGGCTTCCTGTTTCATCCGGGCGGCCGCAAGCTGATCGAGACCATGCAGGATGTGCTCGGCCTCGACCGCGAGCATTTCGAACATTCGTGGGAGGTCTTGCGCGCTTACGGCAACATGTCGTCGGCGACCGCTTTGTTCGTACTCGATCGGGCGCTCAAAGCCGGCGCCCGCGGCCCGCATCTCTTGGCGGCGTTCGGGCCGGGTTTTTCCGCCTATTTCGTCGTGGTCGATTTGTGATGGTTTTCGGCTCGGGCGCAATCCTTCTTGCCTACCTCACCGTGCAGCGTCTGGCCGAGCTGCGGTGGGCGAAAGGGAACGAAGCGCGGCTCATGGCATCCGGCGGCATCGAATACGGCCATTCGCACCTGCCGCTGATGATCTTGCTTCATGCCGCGTGGATGGCGGGGCTATGGCTGTTGGCTTATGACCGTCCGGTCGATCCGGTCTTTCTCGCTCTGTTCGTCGTGCTGCAGATGGCTCGATTTTGGGTGCTGGCGACGCTCGGCCGTCGCTGGACCATCCGCGTTATCGTCGTGCCTGGCGAACAGCTTGTGGCGCGGGGCCCGTACCGGCTTTCGCGCCATCCCAATTATGCGGTGGTGACCGGGGAGATTGCCGTGGTGCCGCTGGCGCTGGGCTTGCCTGCCTATGCACTGATCTTTTCGGTTCTCAATGCCGGAATGCTGGCTATTCGTATTACCGCAGAGAACGCCGCGCTTTTACGGGCAAGCCAGTTAGCACCGCGGTGATGACGCCTTGCGGCAACGCAACTGAATTCCGAAATAAGGTTTTGCGGCGCGGTTGGCTGGTCTTCCCGGCTCTGCTATAGCCGACGCCAGCCGGTGCATAACTTGAATCGGTGACGAGGTTTTTATGGCTGTCGACGCAGATACGGTCCGCCGCGTAGCGCATCTGGCGCGGATCGCCGTTGCCGAGGACGAAGTGGCCGGCCTTCAGGGCGAGCTCAACGCCATCCTGGCCTTCGTCGAGCAACTCGACGAGGTTGACGTCGCGGGTGTCGAGCCGATGACGTCGGTGACGCCGATGGCGATGAAAATGCGCGAGGATAAGGTGACCGACGGCGGCATCCCGGATGCTATCATCGCCAACGCGCCGGCCCATGAGGATCACTTCTTCGTCGTCCCCAAGGTGGTGGAATAGCCAAGGGTTTAATAGCCATGTGCATGGCCTGCGAACAAGACGCCATCTGGCTCGCTTATCTGGAGAGCAAGGGATTGCTGAATCCCGACGATCCGGCCGCGGTGGAAAAGCTGTTTGCCGACTTCCCGGTGCAGCCGTTGCCGGTGCAGGCCGACTGGGACGCGCCAACGCCTGAGGCGCCCGATGCGGCGGCAAAGCCGGCGGCCAAAAGCCCATTCTCGTGTGACGATCCGACCAACGGATGACCGATCTCACCGCGCTTTCTTTGGCGCAGGCCCGCGACGCCCTGCGCAAGAAAGAATTTTCCGCAACTGAATTGGCCGAGGCGCATCTTGCGGCGATCGAAAGCGCGCGCTCGCTTAACGCCTTTGTGCTGGAGACGCCGGAGCGCGGCCTCGACATGGCGCGCGCATCGGATGCGCAAATTGCGAAGCGGCAGGGCGGCCCGCTCGCAGGCCTGCCGCTCGGCATCAAGGATTTGTTCTGCACCGACGGCGTGCGCACGACGGCGTGCTCGCGCATTTTGGAAAATTTCGTTCCGCCTTACGAATCGACCGTCACCGCCAATCTGTGGCGCGACGGCGCCGTCATGCTCGGCAAGCTCAATTGCGACGAATTCGCCATGGGCTCGTCGAACGAGACCTCCGATTTCGGCCCGGTGGTGTCGCCCTGGCGGCGGCGTGGCGCCGACACAAAGCTGGTGCCCGGCGGCTCGTCCGGCGGATCGGCGGCGGCGGTGGCGGCGCATCTGTGCGTCGGCGCCACCGGTACCGACACCGGCGGCTCGATCCGCCAGCCGGCGGCGTTCTGCGGCATCGTCGGATTGAAGCCCACCTACGGCCGCTGCTCGCGTTGGGGCATCGTGGCGTTCGCCTCGTCGCTCGACCAGGCCGGCCCGTTTGCCCGCAGCGTGCGCGATTGCGCGATTTTGCTGCGCTCGATGGCGGGGCCTGATCCGAAAGATACGACCTGTGTCGATCTACCGGTGCCCGATTACGAGAAAGCCGTCGGCGCCTCGGTGAAAGGCATGCGCATCGGCATCCCGAAAGAATATCGCGTGCCCGGCATGGCGGCGGAAATCGAGGCGCTGTGGCAGCAGGGCGTGCAGTGGCTAAAAGGTGCCGGCGCGCAAACCGTCGACGTCTCGCTGCCGATGACCAAATACGCGCTGCCGGCCTATTACATCGTGGCCCCGGCGGAAGCCTCGTCCAACCTCGCGCGCTACGACGGCGTGCGCTACGGGCTGCGCGAAGGCGGCCGCGACGTCATCGACATGTACGAGCAGACGCGGCGCGCCGGCTTCGGCAAGGAAGTGCGCCGCCGCATCATGATCGGCACCTATGTGCTCTCCGCCGGCTACTACGACGCCTATTATCTGCGCGCGCAGAAGGTGCGCACGCTGATCAAGCGCGATTTCGAGCGCTGTTTTGCCGACGGCGTCGACGCCATCCTGACGCCGACGACGCCGTCAGCCGCGTTCGGCATCGGCGAAAAGGGCCGCGCCGATCCGATCGAGATGTATCTCAACGACGTGTTCACGGTGACGGTGAACATGGCTGGCCTGCCGGGCATTTCGGTGCCGAGCGGTCTCGACGCCCAGGGCCTGCCGCTCGGCCTGCAACTGATCGGGAGGCCGTTCGAGGAGGAGACACTATTCGCGCTCGGCTCGGTCATCGAGCAAGCCGCCGGAAGTTTCCAAACTCAACCATGGTGGCGCTAATATGGGTCGCGCGATCCGGAGCCGGATCATGACACCCTCTGAATTCAAACGCAGTCTAGCGAGCAAGAAACCGCCAAGCGGGCTTCCGCCTCAACTCACCGCGCTGTGGTGGGCCGGCAAGGACGCCTGGGACAAGGCCCATGACATCGTCATGAACGGGGAGGGCGCTGATTGCGCCTGGGTCCACGCTTATCTGCATCGGGTCGAAGGCGACCGCGACAACGCCCGTTATTGGTATCGGCAGGCGCGGCGCGAGCCGGCGACCGGTGCGCTTGCATCGGAGTGGGCAGCGATCGCCGCTGCGCTCCTGCAAGCCGACCGGCGCTGAACGAGCGATCAATCGCCGTGCGAGTTCGGCGCCGTCGGCGGGCTTTCCTTACCTGCTGCAATGGCCTCGCTACGCTGCCGCGGCAGCGCTTCGGGATGTTCCCGCTGCAGATACGCAATCAGCGCTTCGCGCAGTTCGGCGCATAGATTGGACGCGTTCGCCGCCGTATCGGCGCTGATCAGAATGCGCACTTCGATCGAATCCGGCCGCGTATTGGTCACCTGGACGCTGGTGACTTTGCCGCTCGCCAGCTTCGACTGCGCGACCAGCTCGGCCGCCTTCTGGCGGATGCGATCGACCGGAGCGCCATAGTCGAGGTAAAGCAGAACACTGCCGATGTAATTCGCCGCATGCCGCGTCCAATTGTAGAACGGCTTCTCGATAAAATAGGTCAGCGGCACGATCAGCCGGCGCAAATCCCACAGGCGTATCACCACATAGGTCGACGTGATCTCCTCGACCCAGCCGTATTCGTTCTCCACCGTGACCGCGTCCTCGATACGGATCGGTTGGGTCACCGCAAGCTGCACGCCGGCAAACAGGTTGCTCAACACCGGCCGTGCCGCCAGGCCCGCAACGATGCCGGCAACGCCGGCGGAGGCAAACAGACTGACGCCGTACTGGCGCACGGCCCCGAACGTCATCAGCGCGAAGCCCAAGGTGATCAGGATGATCATCGTATCGAGCACGCGCACCAGCACCCGTATTTGGGTGATGTGCTTGCGCGCCAACAGATTGTCGTCGACGTCGAGACGGAATCTCCGCAGGTACATCGTTGCGGTGATCTCGAGCGCAGCGGTGGCGATCCAACCGAGCAGGAAGATGGTCGCCAGCAGCAGGCATTGCGCCAGCACGGCCCTGGTTTCAGGCCCGAGCGGCGTCGTCGGCACCGTTATGGCAAGGGCGAACAAGAGCAGGCCGAACCGCGCCGGGTTTTTCGTCGCGTTCAGCATCGACAGCAGGTAAGGCCGCCGCCCGCGCAATATGCGCCGCAAGACGACGAGAATCGCGGCGTGCAGCAGCCAAACGACGGCGACTGCGCTCACCAGCAGGACGAAAGATACCGCCCACGGCGGCGCGAAGGAGAGCGCATTCCTGAATGCTCTCAACTCCGATTGCAGGTTTTGGGTGAGGTCTGGCCACATGACGGGGAATATAACTGGAAACGCTTGATAAAACGGCTGGTTTCATCCATTCCCGGCCTGGACAGTACTGCCGCGAGGTGGCATCAAGCCGCCGATAAACATGCAAGTGTCAACACGCGAGCGGCGATGAAAACCTTCCTGCTGCGCTTCTTTACTTGGTGGAACGGCCAGACCTTCGGTACCCAGTTGTGGACGAAGCGTTACGGCGAATTCGTCGGCGAAGACGAGTTTGGCAATCGCTATTACCGCACCAAAGGCGGCAAGATCGATCCGACGCTCGGCTTCGAGCGGCGTTGGGTGATCTATGACGGCGTCGCCGAGGCGTCCCGCGTGCCGCCGAGCTGGCATGGCTGGTTGCATCACACCGTCGATGTGCTCCCGAGCCAGGACAAGACGGCGCCGCACCCTTGGGAGAAGCCGCATCGGCCGAACCTGACCGGCACGCCGAATGCCCATCGCCCGACCGGATCGACCTTGGCGCAAGGCCGGCGCCCCAAGGCCACGGGCGACTACAAGGCATGGTCTCCGGGCAGTTAGTAATCAGGTATCAGGTTATCGGTTCCCTGAGCCTGAGCCCTGACTTGATCCCTGACCACTGATCCCTGGTTTTGCCTCATTCAAAATGTTAACCGGGCGGACCGGCCGCCGCGCCTGACCCTAGCGCTGCCCAAGATCGCAAGGTTTCATGCTCCGCATCGTCGCCATTGTGCTCGTGATCGGTGCAAGCCTTGGTGCAATAAGCCTGGTCGCAATAAGCCTTGCCGCAGGTCCGGCCGCGGCGCAATTCGGCGGCATTTTCGGCAATCAGGGGCCGCCACGGCCCCCCGGGGACGTTCCCAACGGTGGGTACCCGCCGCCAGATCAGTATCCCGGCCAACAGCAATATCCACCGCCGCCGCCGCCACCGCCGCCCTCGGCAGGGCCGCCGCCGTCCGGTATCCAGGCACAGCCCCTTCCGCCGCCCCCAGGTGGCACGGCGGCGCCGCCGCCGCCCCAGCGCGCCCGGGTGAGCCCGCCGCCGGCCAATCCTCAGCAGCCGGCCAATCCGCAGCCGCCGCAACCCGCCGACGCCGCGCCGCAGTCGGACGATACGGTCGTCACCGAGACACCGACGCAGAAGATCCCGAACAACCGGGCGATATTTTCCGGCCTCGACAAGATCACCGGCCGCATCATTTCGTTCGACGCGGCGATCGGCGAAACGGTGCAATTCGGCGCACTGCAGGTCACGGCGCGTGCCTGCTACACGCGGCCGCCGACCGAGGCGACGAATACGGACGCTTTTGTCGACGTCGACGAGGTCACGCTCAAGGGTGAGATCAAGCGCATCTTCACCGGCTGGATGTTCGCCTCAAGCCCGGGCCTGCATGCCGTCGAGCATCCGATTTACGACGTCTGGCTGACCGATTGCTCGCAACCGGTCCAGGCGCCGGCGCCGGTAGCGCAAACGACGACACCGCCTCCTCCGGCGCCGGCGCTGGCGCCGCAACGCCCGCGTCAGCCGCCAGCTCCGCGGCCGGTCGCGCCCGCACCCGCGCCGCCGCGCTGACGCCCGTTATCCTGCGGCGAGGCGCGCCAACGCGGCACCGCCGGGCACCGGCCGATCGAGCGCGAGCGCGCCGAAATCTCCCTCGCCGACGAGCGCGGCATCGAGCAGCTTGTGATAGGCTGGCCGGGTGACTTCGATGGCGCCGAAGGTGCGCAAGTGCTCGGTGACGAATTGGGTGTCGAGCAGGCGGTAATGGCCGGCTTTGAGCCGCGCCACCAGATGCACCAGCGCCACCTTGGACGCATCGCGGGCGCGGTGAAACATGCTCTCGCCGAAAAACGCGCGTCCGAGGCTGACGCCGTAAAGGCCGCCGACCAGCTCCCCGCCGTCATAGACCTCGACGGTATGACAATCGCCGCGCTCGTAGAGTTTTCGATACAGGTTACGAATGCGGACGTTGATCCAGGTCCGGCTGCGTCCCGGCACCGGCTGCGAGCAGCCGTCGATGACGGCGTCGAAATCGCGGTCGACCGCCACGGTGAAGCGGTCCGAGCGCACCGTGCGCGCCAGGCGGTCCGGCACGTGAAAGCGATCCAAGGGAATGACCCCGCGGCGTTCCGGCTCTATCCAATAGAGCGCCGGATCGTCGGCGCTTTCCGCCATGGGAAAGATGCCGCAGGCATAGGCCTTGAGCAGCACCTCTGGCGTGATGTCGATGAGTGCGGATTCGCGGCTGGCCATGGGATTCGTTTAACCGGCTCCCGGTTCCCGGTTCAAGAGGCGCGTCTTTGCTTCCCCCGCACTCGGCCGATATTAACAGTCTAAGAACCACGGCACGCTAAGATTTTAATTAGCTTGAACGCTTTGGCGTGCGGGGCGTTGCCCTGACAACAACTGCAAGTGCGTGCTGCCGTGGAACCGAATATCAAAACGACCGAACCGATCCGTGTCCTGCTCGTCGAGGACGAGATTCTCGTCAACGAGTGGGTCACGCAGTCGCTGTCGGAACAAGGCTTTGCCGTGCAGTCGGTCACCAACGCGGCCGATGCGCTGGGGCATCTCGCGTCGGATCCGGTGGATGTGCTGTTCACCGACATCAATCTGCCGGGCAAGATGGACGGTGCCGCGCTGGCCCGCCGCGCCCGCGAGCTGTTGCCCGATCTTCCCGTGATCTATGCCTCGGCGCGCGCCACCATGCTGGCGCCGGATGCGCGCGTGCCGGGCGCCATCATCGTGCCAAAACCCTATCAGCCGGAGCTCGTCGGCCGATTGCTGATGGCCGCGCTGCGCCAAGCCGCGACCGGTGTGCCGGCCTGACCAGAGCGCAATCGCTTCATACTGAATCGCTCTAGCATTGTGGTGGAGCATGATCTTTTCCGAAAACCGGTATCCATCCTCAGATCAAGTCCGAGGACAGGCATTTTCGGGATCATGCTCTACTCGCCGCCGGCGAGAAATTCTTCCAGCCAATGGATGTGGTAGTCGCCATCGATGATGTCCTTCTCCTGCGCCAAGGCGCGGAACAGGGGAATGGTGGTCTCGATGCCGTCGATGACGAATTCGTCGAGCGCGCGTTTGAGCCGCATCAGGCATTCGGCGCGGGTCTTGCC
>Ga0210398_10003251_pt1 | contig 15611 bp, 12 predicted proteins | sample IncBWC4OmetaG_FD_161047 | JGI IMG/M metagenome (GOLD analysis project Ga0210398, IMG submission 161047) | Forest soil microbial communities from Barre Woods Harvard Forest LTER site, Petersham, Massachusetts, United States - Inc-BW-C-4-O | ecosystem: Environmental > Terrestrial > Soil >...
GAGAACCGCGCATAGATCGGGCCGTCCAACGATTTCTTCGCGATCTTTCTCGAGAAACCGGCATACCGATGCGGGATGGCGCGACAAATCCTGCAAAAGCAACGATGGTAGTTCACACTGAACGCGCGAGCAAAGCGATACAAGATGTGACCGAGGACGAAAGTTATGTGCTGGATGTCGAAGCTTCCGGCGCGAAACTCTCGGCGCAGAATCCGCTGGGAATCATGCACGGATTACAAACATTTCTTCAGCTTGTTGAAATAAATTCTGCTGGATTTGCCGTTCGGGCCTTGCGCATTGAAGACTCGCCTCGGTTCCCGTGGCGAGGATTGTGTGTGGACGTCAGTCGTCATTTCATCTCTTTGGACACACTAAAACGCAACATTGACGGGATGGCAGCGGTCAAGATGAACGTGTTGCACCTGCATCTCTCCGACGATCAAGGCTTCCGTCTCGAGAGTAAAGAATTCCCGAAGCTTCAACAGATGGGTTCCGGGGAGCACTATTACACTCAACTCGAAATTCGAGATTTGATTGGTTACGCGAGCGATCGCGGCATTCGTGTAGTTCCGGAATTTGATATGCCCGGGCACAGTACTTCCTGGTTCGTCGGATATCCGGAACTTGCCAGCGCGCCAAGCTCCTACCAGATTGAAAGCAGGTGGGGAATTTTCGATCCGGTGATGGATCCCTCCCGCGAAACCACCTACAAATTCCTCGACAAGTTCATAGCCGAGATGGCCGAGCTCTTTCCGGATCCTTACTTCCACATTGGCGGAGATGAAGTAAGCGTCAAACAGTGGGACGCAAACAAGAAGATCCATGACTTCGTGCGAGCCAATAAACTTAAAAATAATCAAGACTTGCGGCAATATTTCACATTGCGGGTCGAAAAAATCGTTAGCAAACACCACAAAATTATGGTCGGGTGGGACGAGATATTGGGCCCCAACATGCCGAAAACTATCGCTGTTCAATCATGGCGCGGCCAGGATTCTCTAGCGGCAGCTGCGAAACAGGGTTACAGCGGAATTCTTTCCAATGGTTACTATCTCGATGCGATGGAACCAGCCCGGCAGTATTATTCGGTTGATCCGATGGCAAATGCGGATGCCGCGCTCTCTCCTGATCAGCAGAAGCTCATACTGGGCGGCGAAGCCTGTATGTGGTCCGAATACATCAACGACGAAAATATCGATTCGCGATTGTGGCCCTGGACTGCCGCAATCGCGGAGCGATTGTGGTCAGCGCAACAGATACAAGATGTCAGCTCGATGTATCTTAGGTTGAACGCGATTAGCCGGCAACTGGAACTGCTCGGGCTGAAGCACCGATCCAACATGGAAGCAATGCTCGCACGCATGGCCGGTGCCGACAACATCGCGGCTCTTCGCACGCTTGCGGAGCTGACAGAACCCGTCAGTCTCCAAATTCGCGAGGAAGAAGCAGCGAAGGCCGGTGGTATTCAAACAAGTGACACTCCGTTGAATCGCATGGTTGACGCAGTGGCGCCAGAAAGCGAAGTGGCGCGACGTTTCTCGCAAGTCGTAGATCAATTCGTCGCAAGCAACTTTCAGGACGACAAAGCGAAATCTGAGATTCGCGTCTTTCTGGTTTCATGGCGCGATAATGACAACCAATTGAGGCCTGTCCTTCAGAATTCGTATTTACTGAAGGAGCTTTCGCCCATTTCGCAGAATCTTGCTTCCCTAGGGGCGGTGGGTCTCCAAGCGCTCGACTATATTGGCAAGGGCGAACGGCCATCTGATTCGTGGCATAAAGAACAAATCGCAATGCTTCAACAAGCGGAAAAACCGGCCGCCGATCTGATTCTCGCAGTCGCGCCCGCCGTTCAAAAGCTGGTCGAAGCCAGTGCCAGCATTGGCGGGAAGAGATAGCGTGGGCATTTCAAAAAATGTGAAACTTACCGTATCATCGCAGAACGCGGAATTCGGGCTGTCCATGGCCGAGATTCAAATGCCACCAAGATGACTTCAAAAGAAAAGGTTTACCCCACAATAGATGCTGCGGTGGCAGATATACCCGATGGCGCGACTATTATGTTCGGAGGTTTCGGCGGCGCAGGCTTTCCCAACAATTTAATTCAGGGCCTGGCGCGCCAGGGAGCGCGAAATCTAGGCGTTATCAGTAACAACTGCGGCACGGGCGATGGAGAACTCGGTCTGTTATTTAAGAACCGGCAGATTCGCAGGGTCATCGCGGCATTCCCGGGTCCCGGCGCGAAATATTTCCAGGAGCAATTCGACGCAGGAGAAATCGAGCTTGAACTCGTGCCGCAGGGGATTCTGTGCGAACGCATGCGCGCCTTTGGCGCAGGAATCCCCGCTTTTTTCTCGCCCGTTGGTGTGGGAACCGAAGTCGGGCGCGGGAAAGAAGAGCGAGTGATTCGAGGTAGACGCTATATCCTCGAGCAGGCTCTCGGCGCGGACTACGCGTTCATTCGCGCCTACCGCGCAGACAATATGGGAAACCTGGTTTATCGCAAGGCGGCGAGGAACTTCAATCCGATCATGGCTACGGCGGCGAAATCTACGATCGTTGAAGTCGAAGAAATCGTCGCGGCGGGAAAACTCGATCCCGAAACCATCGTTACACCTTCCATATTTATCGATAGGATCGTTCAGGCCGAGGGCAAGCGATATGCTTAAGACAAGGCTCTCTCGAGAGCAGATTGCCGAGCGGGCGGCTTTGGAATTGCCGGATGGCGCGTACGTTAACTTAGGGTGGGGAATTCCTAACCTGATTGCTGCCTATGTTCCCCCGGAAATCACCGTGCATTTTCACAGCGAAAATGGAATTCTGGGAATGGGTCCGCGCGCGAAGGCCGGCGAAGAAGATTTCGATCTAGTGGATGCCATGAAAGTTCCCGTTACCCTGCTTCCCGGCGGTTCTTTTTTCTCACAAGATGACGCTCACGTGATGACCCGCGGGGGCCATCTCGACATCTGCATTCTCGGTGGTCTTCAGGTCTCAGAACACGGAGATCTCGCGAATTGGCGAGTTCCGGGCGCGAAAGGCGCCGGCGGGATCGGCGGTGCGATGGATATTTCCGTCGGCGCTCAAAAGCTGATCGTGACGATGGAGCACACCGCGAAAGACGGTTCTCCTAAAATTGTAAAGGCCTGCACTTACCCGCTCACGGCTATTGATTGCGTGGATACGATCATCACCGACCTCGCGGTAATTGACGTGACCCCCGAGGGGTTGATTCTCCGCGAAGTTGCCCCTGGATTCACTCCGGGAGAGGTGCAAAAGTCCACTGAACCAAAACTGCGCTATTCCGCAAGTGTTCCAGAAATGCGCCTGCAACGGCGCTGAATTTCTCCTGCCACCAGTTCGATACAAAACGTCGCTCGTTGGGAATCGTATCCGGATGCACCTTTCCAGTGTATTATTTTCGAACGATGACAACGGAGCAGTCCGGGCGAAAGCGCCCATTGACATATTGGATCGGCGAGGGAGGCGGCTGGCTGCTGCGCCACGTTGTCAGCGGTCTTGCGGCAACGGGCATCACTCCCAATATGTTCACTTTTTTGGGGCTGGCCGTGAATTCGTGGGCAGCGGTACTCTTCGCCATGGGACGTTTTCGACAAGCTGCCGCCGTACTTTTTCTCGCCGGATTTCTGGACATGGCCGACGGACAAGTGGCGCGGCGCGTCGGCCGTGTTACGGCATTCGGAGCATTTCTGGATTCCACGCTCGACCGCTATTCAGATCTCGCTCTTTACCTGGGCCTCGTCGTTTACTACACGCTGATCGGCAGGTCTTTTTACATGGCGCTGGCCGCCGTAGCGATGGCCAGCTCTTTTATGGTGAGTTACTCACGGGCGCGCGCGGAATCGCTTATCCCTTTGTGTAAAGTTGGCTTTATGGAACGCCCGGAGCGGCTGGTCCTGCTGATCATAGGTGGGACGTTCAATCGTATGGCGCAGGTACTGTGGGTCATCGCGACAATCTCGACAATAACTGTGATTCACCGCGTGGTGTACACCTGGCAAGAACTGCGCGCAGGACGCACACTTCCTGACATCCATGCGACTTAAATAGCCTCCGGCGGGTTCTCTTGCAGCGATTTTTCGACGGGCATCGACACAATCTCTTGAACCCGTTGACGCAGGGCATCCAATTCGGTTCGGTCAAGGCCGGCCGTTTCGATCGTTTCGTGCACGTAGACTGTGATCTTCCCCGGGTAAAGCATCCAATTTCCTGTCTGAAAAAACTGGTACGAACCGGCCATGCTTACCGGCACGATCGGAATCCCGAATTTGTGGGCGAGGTTGAAAATTCCTTTCTTGAATGCCTGCACGTGGCCATCGCGCGTCCGCCCCGCTTCGGGGAAGGCGATCAAACTGATGCCCGAATCCAGCGCGGCCTTAGCGCGCTTCGTCATAGTTTCCAGGCCTTCCCTGCTGGGTGCGTTCGGCACAGGAATGTTCCCAAATCTGCCCATCATCCATCCGTATATTGGAATTTTAAAATGCGATTCAAGTTCGAAGCCACGGAAGAACTGTGGAATGGCTGAGTAAACTACGAACGGATCAAAAATGTTGACGTGGTTGCAAATGAAAATGCTCGTTCTGCCGGGATCAAAGCCGTGCGAGCGATGAACTTCAAACTTTGCCCCGATGAGTCGCAGAATATTGCGGAAGAAAACGCGCTGAGGCCAGTCATTTTTTCGCGGATCCACGAAAACAGCGAGAAAAATAAGGAACGTGCAGACCACCGCAAAATGAATGCCGCTGATGGCCCACAAAAAAAGCGAACGAAGCGTAAGGTAGGCCTTCCTCATACGATCGCATCGAATGCGCCAGGCAGAATTTCGATCGAGCGGCATTCGAGACGGAGGATCTCGCCATCGATCATGACGTTGACCGGCTCGTCGAGTTGAAACTCTACGTGCTTGGCGCCGGTACGAAAAGCGAGCGGGTGCTCGATGTGAGTCCCGCTGAAGAGCGTCGGAAGAGCTTTCAGCAAGCCGAACCTTCCGATGGGCCCCCAGCGAACATATTCGATCGAACCGTCCGTTGGATCAGCTTTAGGCGCGATCATCATTTTGCCGCCGGTGAATTTGCTGTTATTGAACGAGAGAAATAACGCAGGATCGGAGTTCCATTGCCCAGGGTTATCCAGCCGGTGAGGAAACGAGGAATGTTTCAATGACGCTAAGCGCGTGAAGACCGCGAAAATATAGCCGAGCTCACCCCAGCGCTTGAAACGGCGGTTAGCTGTCTCGCCGACCTCCGCCGGAAAACCGAGGGTAAGCAGATTCAAGAAATACAGCTCACCCTCCGCGTGACGAAGGCGAATCACATCGCAACGACGCCGTTTTCCGCTCTTTAGAGCTTCAATGGCATATTCGGCGCCATTGCCGGAGAAATCCCTTAGAAACGAGTTTCCCGTTCCTAGCGGCAAGAAACCAAGCGCGACTCTCTCGGCGGAATTCCGCGCTTCCGGGAAGAGCCCATTCAAGATTTCGAAAGAGGTTCCGTCTCCGCCAACGGCTAAGAATTTGCGAATGCCTTTGCCATAGGCATTGCGAGCGATGTCTGTGGCTTCACCGCGACGCGAAGTTTCTACAACTTCGACTTCGATTCCAGCGCGTCGAACGCGGCCTAAAGTAGCGCGAGCAAACCTGCCGCAACGCCCTCCTCCCGCGGCCGGATTCACGATAGCGAGAAAGTGCGGTTGACTCACAGAATCCGCTCCGTACTGCATATCCCTGTTACGCTCACAGAGGCACCACCGCAGATCGTTCGACACTTGCCCGGATCTGCTCCGCCAAGTCGCTCCGCTTGATTTTGAGCGAAGCCGTCAACGGGAAATCTCGGTCCCAGGGCAAGTAGCCGCTGATTCGTTTGTAATTCAGCAGACGGCGATTTCGGTCGGCGACATTCGCAACCAAGTCCTGGCTGATTGCTTGCCCGTCTTCTGGATGCAACACGATAATCAATTGCTCGCCAATCAGCGTGCGCGCGGGCCACAGATAATTTGCCGCGAACACGCAGAATTCTTTCACGCCCAAGCCTTCAAACGCGTTCTCTATATCCTCCGGGTAAATATTCTTGCCCTCTTCGGTAACGATCATATTTTTTTTGCGGCCGAAAAGCTGCAAGTGGCCCGCCGCGTCGATACGGCCCAGATCGCCAGTCAGCAGCCAACCATCAACAATCGTTTGCGCAGTCATTTCGGGATCGTCGAGGTACTTCGACATAATTGTTTTGCCGCGCACGGACACTTCGCCAATGCCCTCGGAATCGGGGCTGAGGATTTTAATTTCCATGCCCGGGAGCGGCTTGCCAACGGTATCGGCGCGAAACGGCTTGAAATCATTCACGGTAATAACCGTCCCGGCTTCCGTGCAGCCGTATCCGTTTCCCACTGGAATGCCGAGATCGTAGAAAAATTGAAGCGTTGACGGCTCGGTGAAAGCTCCTCCTACGAAGAACGCGCGCAACTCACCGCCGAAACCGGAGTGTACCTGCCGAAGAAGAGCACGGCTCAGCTTCAGATTTGGTCGCCGGCGCGTCAGCGCGCGGTTCGTTGCGATCAGCGCATCGAGAACCCTGCGCCGCCCCTTCGGCAAATCGGCGAATCGTTGCCGGAGTCCGCGTTCCAGATTCTTCAGAATCATTGGAACCAATGTCATGTAAGTTATTTTGTAGCGGGCGAAAGCCTCGCGGATATATTCCGGCCGCAGAGTGCGCAAATGCACAACTGCCGCGCCACAGGTGAAGGGTCCGATGAAACCGATCATGAAATCGATCGCGTGATTCGTCGGCAGGATGCTCAAATAGCGCACGCCCGGGTAAAAAGGATACAGCGCGGTGAGCGCCATGCATTGTTCGAGATAATTTTCATGTGTTAAGACGCAACCCTTCGGCCTGCCTCCCGTGCCCGAGGAATAGACGATGCAAGCCGCGTCCTCGCGTTTGCGTGGCACGAAAGCCGGCTCGCGATCATCGCTGAACTCTTCCCAGCGTTTCGCAGCGCCAATGTTGGCGTTCGCGGGCGCCTCGGTGACGAGCACGACACGAGCGGCGAGGTCCTTGAATCGTTCAGCCTCCATGAGGGCTCGCCAGAGGTGATATTCCACGACTAGAAATTCGGCTTTTGAATGCGCGAGCAGTTGGAGTTGTTCGGCGGCGGTAAGCTTGTAGTCAAGCGGCACAAGCACGCCCCCACAGAAGAAAATTGCGTAAGCGGAAATCAGCCATTTCGACTGATTGGTCATGATAATTGCGGCCCGCGTACCGCTCCGAAAATCCGCGTCTTGCAACGCTTTCGCAAGCGGCAGGGCGGTCTCTTTGAATTGGCGGTATGTGAATCGCGCGTTCTCGCGATCGCGATCTGCTTCGATCAGGCATACCTCGTCAGGCCAGCGCTCCAGCGCAGCACGCAAAGCTTCGCCCAACGATTGATATTCGTGAAGATCGACCATCAGAGGCGCAATTGGATGCGCTCGGCAAGCGTGCGGAAATTGCTGACGCCCTGAAGTTCATAGTCGGGAAGTTCAATTTTAAAGTGATGTTCGATTCGGGTCAGCAAGTCGAGCGCCTGTAGGCTGTTGATGCCGAGCTTCTTGAAGAAATCGTCGTCTGGAGCAAGTTGCTCTCGCGGCACTTTAAAATGTTCGGAAGCGAGCCGCAATACTTCCTCTGTCGTGTTCTGTAGAGACCCCATGTCTTCTATGTTGCCACAAATAGGCCGCAATGTTGCAGCGTTACTACTCAAATACTAAGGCAGGTAAGGAAGCGCATCCTTGCTCTCGACGAACTTTCGCAATCCTTTCTCCACCGCCGGCCGCATGAAAAGTTCGCAAAAAATGTCAATCTCGCGGCGCAATTCGTCGTGAGGAATCGGCTTGATAAAGCGCTTTGCAGCCACGCTGGTGTCGCGGTCAAACTTTTTCAATTGAGCGGCCGTTTCGCGCGCAACGCGGAACACGTCTCCCTCGGCCGTTACTTGGCTGACGATACCGACAGATTGAGCCTTCGCGGCGTTGATGCTGCGGCCAGTTAGGACTAAGTCGCGAACGATTGCGTTTCCCAGGTCTCGATTCAGTCGCGGGATGCCGCCGAATCCCGGTATCAATCCCAGTCGCAACTCGGGGAAGCAGAACCGCGCCATTTTGTCCGCGATGATCAGATCGCACGTGAGCGCCAATTCAAAGCCGCCGCCAAACGTGAGACCGTTGACAGCCGCGATTGTAGTGAACGGCGCCTCGTCCAGAGCATTCATCACGCGATGAATGCGTTCGATGAAGTTCCGCAAGCCGCTGAGCTTCTCGGCGCCACTAACTTCTTGCGATAGGCGGAAAAGCTCGCGCAGATCGCCACCCGCGCAAAATCCTTCACTGCGGGCACTGGAAATTATCAAGGCGTGGGCCTCATTTTTCAGAGTTCCCAGCGCAGCGACAAATTGTTCAAGGTCAGCCAGCATCGCCAAGCCGATTTCGTTGCACGGCCCGTGATTGAGGATTAATTCAATCACGCCGTCTGTGATCCGCCACGAAAGTGTCTTACCTTGAAAGGTCTTCATACGGGTTTCTTCTGATAAAGCTGCTCGATCTGGGCCGCAAACCTCTCTGCGATCGCGTCGCGCTTAATCTTACCGTTTGTGGTCAACAGACCATTCTCGGGGCTCAAAGGCTCCGGAAGAATAATAAACGCTCGAATTTGTTTATAGTGCGGCAAGTCTCCGTTGAGGTGCTCGATAGCAAATTGCACGTCTGCGTCGGTCAAGCCATCTGAAGAAGTCGCGGTGACCAGCGCCGCGAGAGAACTTCGTTGATTTCCGACCAGGATAATCCGCTGAGCCTGCGGTACGTGTTTCGCCAATTCCTCTTCAAGCGGCTCCGGAGCGATGTTGTGGCCTGAATTTAGAATAATCAGATTCTTCAAGCGTCCGGTAATACGCCAGTTTCGTGTTCCATCCACATCACCTTGATCACCTGTGTGAAACCATCCATCCACGAGCGCCTTTGCCGTGGCATCAGGCCGCTGCCAGTAGCCCGAAAATACATTTGGACCGCGCACCAATATCTCTCCATTGTCGGCAACCTTCATTTCAACTCCTGGGATCGCCGGGCCGACGCGTCCGGGAACAGCGTGAAGAGGGTCGTCCAACGTGCAAATGGCAGTCGTCTCCGTGAGTCCATATGCTTGCAGCACCGGTATTCCGAGCATCATAAAAAACAGTTGTGTATCGATGGAGAGCGGCGCCGAACCGCAAATCAGGGCTTTTAATCTTGTACCGATACTCTTGCGGATCTCCGGAAACATCATCCGTTTTGCCAGAGATAGCCATAGGGAGTCGAAGGAGCGCAATTCGTTATTTCGCCGACGCAAATATCCCTGCTGCGCTCGGGTGAAGACAAACGCCGCAAAGCCTCCGCGCTTCTGAATAGTCTCGATGATCTTCGCTCGGACACGCTCAAGAAGCGTGGGGACGTTGAGGAAGTAATCCGGCGTACACAATTTCAAATCGTCTGACAATTTCGAGATATCCGTCGAAAGCGTGAGAATACTATTGCGTGACAGAGCGGTGAGCAGCAGGATCCAGGACGCCGCAAAGCAGAACGGCAGGTAGTGGAAAACTTCATCCGACTCCTTCACGGCCGCGTGCTGCGCCATGAGCTGGTCGAGGCGCGCGTTCGTGCATCCGAGCATGTAACTGACGTTGCCTGCATTCAATATGACACCCTTCGGTTCGCCGGATGTTCCGGAGGTGTAAATGATCGTCAAAATATCCGAGTCCTCGTGATGCTTCGGCGGCGTGGGCTTCGGAGTTTCACCCGCGAAAACGCTATCGATCAGCGAAATGTGGGGCGCAGCAGGCCATTGTTTCGTGATTTCCGCTGAACGCGAGGCAGTAGAACAAAAGATTCTCGCCGGCGATGAGTCTTTCATCATGGCGACGAGTTCCGCTGGCGCTTGCCGCGAATACAGCGGCACAACAATAACCTCTTCAGCCATCATCGCAAGGTCCAGCGCCGCCCACCGAATGCTGTTCGAAGCGAGCAGCGCGCAGCGATCACCCTTCTTCATGCCGCGTGCAGTCAGGAAGTTTCTGGCCTCCTGAACCATGCTCAGCAATTCGTCTCCTGACACGGAATTCATTTTGCCGTGTCGTATTTCGCGGAGGACAGGCGTGCTGCCGGCTTGGCGAAGCCTCTCGAAGATGTTTTCCAGGAAAGTCATGCTATTCAGCCTTCAACATGTCCGCGCACCGCTGTGTTCTTCGAGCAACTCGCAAAGACCGGGACTGAGGGGAGGAAGATAGTCCTGCCACGCGAGCACGCCCCTGCGGACGGGGAACTCCGGATACCGGCGCGCGACCTGCTCTTCAAAATAGACGCCCATACGCGCCATTAATTGCAAATTCCGTGCGACGGTCTGCCCGATGGAATTTCGAATTTCTTCGGTTTGCGTGTTAAGAAGTTGAAGCGAGGCGACGATTTTATCTTCTAAATCCGGCTCATCTACTCGCATAAGAAGATCCTCGTGCCCGCGCTCACGCATCAGGTTGCGTATGCGTTCGTCCATGGTAACTCCTGCTGAAGGGACGCCCGCGGGCATCGAAGTCACAATTGCGTGAAAACGCGAAGACAGCATTCGATCGCAGGCCCGCAAAATACTCACAAGTTCGTACATGTTATATCGGTCCGAGGAAAAAATGGGAGCGCCGCCGAGTTTCTGCGCCACACGCTCGCAAGCATCGCGGTCGAGCATTTCCATCGCGACCAAAACGGGAAACACCGAGCGGGATTCCTTGTAGCGTCTGACGCCACCGGCCATTGCAGACAAATACTTCTCATACGCCGCGTCCACTTCGCGCCCTGAGCGATGGAAATAGATCGTGCGGTAATAGCTGTCCTTATAAGCTCCGGCAACTGAGTGGGCCATCCATTTTGTGAGCGACGCTTTCACCGGCCACCAAAATGGATTTATGGGGCAGACCGCGAGCACGGGCATTTTCCCGTCCCAGCCCGTATCCAGCAGCGCTTTGCGCCCATATTCCGGACCCAGCGGCTCAAAAGTCCATGCCGTGTCGGTTCCGAGCTCTGTAGGAACGCCCAGCTTTCCTAGAACGCTCTGCGACTCAATATTGCGAGTGATCACCAGCGAATCGCGACAGAATCGCTTGCACATCTTCTGCAGTAGCGGATCCATTTCGCCCGCTTCGGCGCCATAAGCCACGCTTAACTTGTTTTGAGCTGAGGCGATACCCAGCGCGCCAATCATCATGGTCGTTAGCGCGTTGGCGAATTTGCTTTTGAACATCGAGCCTTCGCACGCTACCACGCCGTCATTCTTTCTCACCTCAGCGTGCAGAAATGGAGGGAAAACGTCGGGGAGATGTACTTGCTTCGCGTCGCCAAAATAGCCATGCGTAAGATCGAAATTCTGGGACATCACGCTAAGCGCCACGTTTTCCGGGCCCAGGATGTGCCGCACCTGCCGCAGAATTTCTTCCACGCGCACATCGGAACCGGTGTTGCGCGTGCCATTGTAGGTGGCGAAGAGCAGTTTGAGTTTCGTGCCGGGTTTCCACGACCCACCGGCGCCCAGCATCCATTCGAACTTGTTTAATTCGATCAGGCCGCTTACCCAGGCCTCGAGGAGAAGATCCGTCATCGGGCCAAATCCCGTGCGGTGCCGGCCTGTCCTGATGCGTTTTGCGAGGAAGCCTCCGCAGGCCAGTCGCGGTATTTGTACAAAAAATTATTTTCGCGGCTGAATTTTAACAAGGGGAAACAATATCGCGAAAACGGCGCTGGTTGCTGACCCATTTCCTCGGTGATTCGGCTGTTGTCAAACACCGTATTCCAGACCAGGTAAGGAAGAAATACTTTCATCAGTGTTGCCAGTCCGCCGATTTTTCCGGCGCGACCCGCCAGCGCGTTTACCATTTTAGACGAGGGCCCTTCGAGGCTCGGAGCGAAAACCGGCCCGCGCTTTCCCTGCGCTTTGGACAGCGCGTCTGTCAATTTCGCGAATGTTTCTGAGCCTGTGCCCGAGGATAAATGATAGATCTCGTGTGCTGGCCGCTCCTTCTGGTGCAAAGTGGCCACCGCATCGGCTACGAAGTCCACCGGCACGATATCGATGCGGGCTGTAGGACGAAAAGGGAGCGCCGGGAGCCCCGCCAGAAAAACGAATGCGCGGACCATATCGAATTGGTTAGTTTCCGGCCGGCGACTATCTCCCAGCACAATGCTGGGCCGGAAAATCGTCCGCTGAACGTCGGGCAGTAACTGCCGGACCATGTGTTCGCAGAATTTTTTTGTGCGAGCGTACGGGTCGTAATCCGAACGGCTCCAATCGATCGCCGTGTCTTCCTGGACCACTTCGTCCAAGCGTTGCCCCGCGACCGCAACTGTGCTCACGTGGCTGAACCGCCGAAGCCCATGATGATCGCGTGCCCGCGTCGCGAGCTGAATCACCTCCAACGTGCCGCGGAGGTTCACGTTCAGGCAGCTTTTTTCGGATTTGCGATTCAGGGACGCAGCGCAATGAATGATTGAACCGGTGCCATGGACCAGGCGCGCGTAATCGTCATCCGCAAGGCCGAAGTGCGCATCCGTCAGATCGCCACGGAATATATTGACTCGCGAATTTAGATATTCCTCGAACTGCGCGAATTCCAGATGCAGTTGCAGAGAGCGCCAGAGACGTTCGCGCGCCTCTTGATCGTTGCGCGCTCGAACGAGCAGATTCAGCGGCTCGGAATAGCCCGCAAGCAGGTTTGACGCGATATGCGCGCCAATATAGCCGGTGGATCCGGTCAGGAGAATGGACACGTTGTATGTCAGGGCGCTGCTGTGGAGGTCGAGCCCGCCGCTTCCGCGACGTTCGCCTCATCTTGCCCGGCAAGTCGCACGGATCGCCGAGGACGAGGTTCCAGTTGGCGTCCTTCGATGAGAGGATAGCACCACTTTCGCAGCGCCGGAATGTGCACGTTGATCCAGTAGTCCCACCAATCGAGCGCACGCGCATCGTAGCCGAAGTCCGCCTGCTCGCCGGCGGGCAGCGCAGCGCTAAGCTGTTCAACATTTATTGCTTCAAAATTGTGATCGTTGTGCAATATGAATGGCTCGAAGAGCGAAACCAGTTTGACCACTCTTTCCAAATCTCGCTCCTGCCGGGCCAGCGGCGGGCGCGAAGCAAACGGCTCTGCAGCCCGATTGATCGCCTGCACAACAGCTTTCTGGGCCGGAGCCGAAATCTTGTCATAGCGCGCTTTTGACACTGGAATAGCGTCGAATTTCAGACGCAAGCGGTGATTCAAGTCCGTCTGCGCGCGATAAAATTTTCGGTGGCCCAAGCCGGTCAATTCAATCGATCGCCGCATGTCGCACGGATTCGCGATGGAGGTTGCCAGTTGATAGACGCCTGCGTGACGGCGCGAGATCAGTGCTGCAGCGATCAGCGTCATGCCCCGGCACACCAGGTCCACTGGAATCAAGTCGAGAGATTTGCTCTCAGTTGTCGGTAGCTGGCGGAAAAAGGTTCCGAGCAGATAGGAAAGCGAAGCGGACGTATTGATGCCTTCATTCCAACCCTGGAAGGGCTTTTCGATGGAGGATTCGACAATAGCCGGCCGCACCACTGCGATCGCCGCGCTGGGATTCTGCTCCAGGAAATTGTGTATCAGCGATTCCGACATACTCTTCGTAAATGTGTAGGTGTTCGGCCAGCCGAGTTCGTTCGCCCGCTGCGTGCCGGCATTGGTCAAAGTATCTCGAAGCCATCGGACGCGGTTTTTGCGAATTTGATTCTCCAGCGCCGCGCCGTGAAGATCCTTTGCGGCGTGCTCTTTTTTCAGCGCCGCACGGCGAAGCTCTTCGGCCACTTCCTCAGAGTCAGCACGTTTTTCCGTCTCGCGGACCAGCGCTTCCAGCGATTGCCATTCCTTTTCGGCGTCGTAATCGCGCAACCCAACCGGCGTGTAATTCTTCGGAAGCTCTTCCAGTATTCGTCCGTCGCGCCGGCCGATCACGTAACACGTGGAAAGATGCAGCAGGGAAGCATGATCGCATTCGCGCAGGAAATTAAGCACATGAACCGTCGAGCGAACGTTCATCGCCATCGCGTCGCGCAAATCCGGATTGAAGTCTGTCAGCCCGGAGCTGTTGACGATTACATCTACCGACTGCGCGAGCCGCTGGCGCACATCCGGCGCTAACCCCAGGTCCGGCTTGCTGACGTCGCCGTCGACCACTTCGATCCGCTCGCGCAAAAAGTCTGCAAAGCCGCTGCCATATCGTTCGGCCAGCGGCTCGAAAACCGGCGATTCTTCAATCGCGCGTTGAAATCGATGCAGCGAGCTGACCGTGCGGTTGTGGCGAACGAGCACGTAAATCCGGCCGATATCCGGCAAATCCGTCAGTAAATTCGACAGCCAGACTTTGCCGATGAACCCGGTCGCTCCGATCAGCAGAATATGCTTCCCGCGCAGCGTCTCGCGCACGGAGAAAGGCTCTCGGCCATTGGCGGAATCAAAATGAACAACCGGCAAATGGACTTTCGGTGCGGCGCGCTCGTCTGTTTGGACTGCTTCCTCCAGCGCGTCCGGATGCTTGGTAAACCCTAAGATGCGGATCAGCGCTTTACGCGAAACCCTGCCGTCGGGCTGCCTTCCCGTAATTTTCGCGAAAGCGCCCCGCGGGCGAATCACCGGATCGAGCAAGCGTCCTGTGGCCATGCCATCGCGGAAATCCAGGCGGTTGCAAACGATTTCTTTTACGCCGAGATGCTTCGCGAGCGGCCGCATGATGTGATCCAGTCCCTGACTCACCAGAACCACCGGTGCGCCGGAAGCCAGTGTTCTCGCCAGTTTCTCCACACCTTCCTTTTTAAGCCGCGGCTTCAGAAAATATTCGAAGAATTCTTCGCCCAGCAGGTCCAGCCGGTCGCGGCTCACTCCGCGCAAAACGCTGTGCAACAACCTCGTCGCAAACACGCGGTTTGTGCAGTAAAGAAAAGGCCGCGCAATCGCGAGAAATGCCATTCCTCCCCGGCGCGTCCAGCGCTGCAGAAAGCTCTGCGAGTTCCACGCAAAAAATCCCACGGGACGCACCGCCGTCAGATTCAGCAGGCTCCCCTCCACCCGCCAAAACACACGTTCGCGCGCACCGGCAGCCGAGGCGTCTTGCTCGCCCTGCGAAATATTCGAAATGTGGTCGTTTGGCTTCGACGGCAACATCGTGAGTGGTTTACTACAAATCCGAATGAAGATACAAAATTATCACGCTACACGCGTGCAATCAAGGGAACAGGCCTCAGGGCTGTTTTTCGGGCTATTCGAAGCGAAAGGCGTCACCTGCCGGGCCTGCAACCCCGCGCGTGTTGTACTCCAGCATATATTTCAAATGGCGCTCATCCTCGGGATAGCCGACGCCTTCGGGATACGGATAAGGCACCGGCGTGTGAAAGGGAAGTGGCGAGACGGTGTCACCGTGTGCCGCGTAAAAATCCATGTCCTTCGCGAATCCATTGGCGTAGAAGAAATAATCCCGCGTCCAAGCGTCGGGCAACTCGGGTAAATGTGTGGAGTCGAAATCGACGGCTACTTCATCGCCCGAACCA
>Ga0210398_10003253_pt1 | contig 15605 bp, 6 predicted proteins | sample IncBWC4OmetaG_FD_161047 | JGI IMG/M metagenome (GOLD analysis project Ga0210398, IMG submission 161047) | Forest soil microbial communities from Barre Woods Harvard Forest LTER site, Petersham, Massachusetts, United States - Inc-BW-C-4-O | ecosystem: Environmental > Terrestrial > Soil >...
CTTCGAAGACTTTACGCATTTTTTGACGGGTGGGGGGTGCTTCGTCCCAAGCAAGATGCCATACTCAAACCTCATGCGAATAACCTCCCTCCAGCCCTCCATCACGATCACCCTCGCGGCCCTCAATAAGATCGACGCACTCCGCGCCTGCACAAAATACTGCCTCGAAGCCCTCCCAGAGCTAGCCGCACAAAATCCACACATCCTCCACGACAGCTGGACGGCCAATACCGAAGAAATCCTGGCCACCCAACCAGACTTAGTCATCGCCAGCGTCCCCTACCGCATGGAGTCCCTCGCCGAAATCCTGAAATCTGGCCTGCCCGTTCTCACTCTCGCGCCTCACTCCCTCGCCGACATCTACAAAGACATCCGCCTCATCGCCGCCCTGGTCGACGCGCAACCTGAAGCCAAGGCCCTCATTGACCAGATGCAAGCCACCATCGAAGCCACGCGCAAGCGCAGTGAGCGCCGCACCCAGACCCCCATCGTCTACTGCGAAGAGTGGGGCAAACCCCTCATCCACTCCCAGGCCTGGGTCGCCGAACTCGTAGAGGCCGCCGGAGGCAAATACCTGGGCGAACCCGGCGCCCACACCACTGCGGAAGCGATAGCCGAAGCCGGTCCTGACGTACTCCTCTTCGCTTGGTGTGGAGCAGGGAATCGCGTCCCCCTCGAACGCGTCATCACTCAGCGCAATTGGCAATCTCTCAACGCAGTCCGCGACCGCCGAGTCTTCTGTGTCCCCGATCAGTTCCTCAACACCCCTGCGCACACGCTCCTGCAGGGCCTGGCCTGCATCGCCGCGGCCACCCACCCCGACCTCCACCCGCCTCACCCCGAACTTATTCAACTGCAAATCATCGAGGCCGAGGCATCGTCAGATCCAGGTCCTTCTCAAGCATCTGCTTCGTCACTAAAATAATCTGCCCCACATGCTGCTGCACATGCCCGACAACCTGGTAGATCGCCTCTAGCACACTCACATCGCGCCCCTGCGGAGTGACTCTTTCCACCATCCGCTCCGCCGGTACCGCAGCGATCACTGCCTTCGCCTCCACCATCGTCGTCTCGAACAGCGCAATCAACTCCGCTCCACTCATCCCACCCTCCGCGCTGAACTCCTTGTCCCGCATTCGCATATCCGGTGCTCCACCCACCCCATGCATGATCCACTGGTGCGCATTCCCGCAAAGATGCAGCACCAGGTTCCCTACTGCATTCTCATACGCCCCGTGCCGCCGCCAAATCTGCTCATCAGTCAACTTTTTCACGCAAGCCGTCAGATACTCCGTCATCTGCCCCAGCCGGCGGCACGAAACATCCAAAAAATCCGAAGTGATCAGTTGGGCCGCAGCCAACTGTGCCTTTTGACCCGAAGATTTCGTCGACATTTCCTGTTCACGGCGTTCCTCAGGGGACATCTTCTGCAACTCCTCGCGAATCGCTTCCAGCTGCAACCCACGCTCTTGCAGGATCGCCGCCGCAAAGCACTTCTCCTCGCGCAGCAGACCCAGCAGCAAATGCTCCGTCCCGATATGTTCATGCGAAAGCCTATGCGCCTCTTCAGCCGCATAGGCCAGCACCCGTTTGCACTCATTCGACAGCGGCAGATCGACCGAGGTCGATATCGTCTCTCGAATCGTAGTATGCCCTTCAATCTGCTTGCGTATCGAATCCACCGACGCATGCGATTGCAAAAAACGGTTCGTCACTGCCTTGTCTTCACGCAACACTCCGAGCAGCAGGTGCTCAGTCTCGATATAAGGCGACCCAAAATTACTTGCTTCATACCGGGCAAAGAAAATCACTCGACGCGCCTTCTCCGTATAGCGTTCAAACATGCTTGTTCTCCAATGACTGTCCTTGAATTCTAGTCCGTGCAACCACAGCGAAAACCTCTCCGCACGTTGACCTTATCTCCCCCACCTCGTACACTCTAAAAGGCAGCCAGCAATCACCATTTCGCGGCTCCTTCAATCTATTGCCCCCTCGTTCAATGGTAGGACAGTCGGCTCTGAACCGATCAATCGGGGTTCGAATCCCTGGGGGGCAACCAACAACTATAAATATTTGTTATAAGCTTGGACTCAACTTGGTCTGTCCTTTACGCGCACTGCCTTCGTCACAGCTGGAGGTTCCTACACTGTCGTCCCTTACGTGGCCCACGCGGCGGTATCCAGGTATCACTGGCTAAACTAGCCTCAGATGTTCGATGGTTTTGCGCTCGCGGAGACCACCACCAGGCCCGCTCATCATCGTCGTAGCTTTCGTCGGGTTCATGGCGGGGTTCCGCAATTTCCATGATGCGATCCTAATAGGTACCTTGGCCCTTCTGCTGACGACTCTTTACACCTTTCTGCCAGTTATCTGTTTGTATCCGCGGGTATCCCTCTTGTCAGATGGACGCAACACAATCGGAGTATGAAAGCTGTTTCACTGAACAACTTACGCCTTCGCAACCTCGATTGGATTGCCATTGCGGTGGTCGGCCTGTCACTTTTTCTACTAGGAACACGCAGGACAAAGGTAGGTGCAGTGATCGGCCTAAGCCTCGGATTCGGAATCGCACCTGTCTGATTCGCATATGGTAAATACATTGGTCCTGAAAAGTCCGCTAATTGTGTTGATGGAGCTAGAACTGTTCGACACTGGTCTGCTCGGCTCTTTTGTGCCAGTTGAAATCATAGAGGCTGGACGAAAAAGAGCTGGAAATCGCTGAAGCGTCATCTCGCCAGACTCACATAAAATGTGGCGACGACGACAACGGGGATATCGATCTTGGGGAAGAGGTCGACCGGCATCGGCATTGCCTACCGATTTGAGCGGCATGGAGTTGATCTCCTTCATGGTCGGAGACATAGGGAGAGCGGAGGACTCGGGAGCGATTCAGACCCAACATTGTCCGCATCGAAGGTCAGCGGTCCGTCTATATCCCGGTACTGAAGCAGAGAGGAGACAGCAACACCATCACGATCGTGAACGGCATGAAACAGGCCATCAAAGACCTGGTGGATATTCCCGCATCACTCAAGACAGCCGTGGTCTTCGACCAGTCGCTGTTTGTGAAGGGAGCAACTAAGAACCTGCTGAAGGAAGCGGGAATCGGTCTGTTTCTGACCGGCATCATGATCCTCGTCTTTCTGGGGAATCCCGGCGCTACATTTGCTGTGCTCTTGTCGATCCCTCTTTCGGCTTTGGTCTGCCTGCTGGTGATGAAGGCGATGGGTGGGTCGATCAATACCATGTTGCTGGGCGGGCTGGCGTTGGCGTTTTCGCGTCTTATCGACGATTCCGTAGTGGTGCTCGAAAACATCTTCCGCTACATGGAGATGGGTTCTCCGCCACGCGAGGCGGCGGAGAAAGGAGGCATGGAGGTATCGCTAGCCGTTCTCGCGGCGACCGACGACCTCGATCGTGTTCTTTCCGGTGAGTTTTCTCTCCGGCGTGAGCAAGTACATCTTTGCCGATCTGGCGCTGGGCGTCGTGATCTCCATCTTCGCGTCGTACATCTTCGCGATGACCGTGGTCCCTCTGTACTGCGCCCACTTCATCCACATTGACCACCATGCCGAAGGCGAGGGGCACGGAGAAAGGGGGAAGGCTTTCTTTCAACGTTCGTGACCATATTCAACGAATATTTTCAGAGGCTGCTGAACAGAATCGCGACAGGGAGCTGCGGATCGTTCTGGGTGGTTTGCCCGTCATCCGCCAAGGACAACTGAAAAGCATAAACCCTCGTTTAGAGCTGCTCTTAAAGTTTGGCCCGACGTTACCAAAGGATTCTCGTCGCCTAAGGCTGTGTACGTGGGCCCGGCCGGGATGCAAGCAGTAATGGGCTGTTTCGCAGCGATTTCAGCGGTTTAACGTCGAATGCGGTGCTTTGCTCGGGGGACGAATGGCGAATCGCTCTCGAACTGAGGCTCAATAGTCATCGTGCATGCGACGTAAGTTGTTTTTGTACACGGCCTTGCCTATAGCGTCTCCCAAGCGCTCGCCTGCGACCTGATCTGTTCGAAAATGTATGCCACCGTAAACACGTGCGTCGGAGATGTCGTCGGTAATCTCCTTGAACGTCGTGTATTGCAAAACGATGTCGGGGACGGTGGGGTTTGACAACGTCATGAAATGCCCGCCTTCACCGTATATGCGTCTCAGAATCTCGGCGGCGCTATTAGCTGCGCTGCCGTGGTTGGAGGGATAGCTCGGGAAACATGGAGTCACGACAAAGGGGACAAAGTTGGGATCAGGATTGGTTTTCGGATTGCCGTCTGTGGCCCCAGCATGGATCGCTGTCTCGGGGCGCCAGAAATTGTAGCGATACTTGTTGAAGAACGCCGCGACCAGGCTGTCATTCGTCGCCATGTTCATCAGGGCCAGCGCGCGAGCATTTTCGGTCAGAGAATGCCACCGCTCCTGCGCAACCTGCTGGACGGCCTGATTGAAGACCTGAGTTGGCGAGGCCGCGGCGTAGAAGAGCGCGACATTCGCGCGATCTTGTGGTCGCTCTGTGCTGTCGATGCCTCCCACCGTCATCACCTCATTGTAGGTTTTCGCATATTCGTGGCTCGTGAGCACTGGCGGTGGGTCGAGGAGATACTCATTAACACTCGAGATGCCGAACGGAGTTATGTTTTGCCATTGATACGCGATTCCGACGGCGACTCCATTCACAATTGGACAACTTGGTGTGGCTTGCCATTCCCCCGGAACCGGCGGCCCGGGTATCTTGAATTGCGGAGGCGACGATCCGTCGTTTGCGCGCAGGGCGATCATGGCCAAAGCTGCGGCTTCACCCGTGGCAATGCCGTCGGTCTTGGCTTGACCGTCCGGTATAGACGCGAGGGAGTTGGCGCGCTCGACGTCGAGGGTCGAGGCTCTGTCTGAAAAATAGGTGCGAAGCACGCGATAGGCAGCTTGGATGGCTGCAGCCTCGGGGGATGCATCTGGCGGCGCCACGATCGTTCCGAGATAGGGATGATACTCGCCCGTGATGGCGTTCACGGATTCGAATACAGCGAGTTGTACGATTGCCGCGTATCGTGCCTGGGCGAATGGGTTCTGGCCGTCCGCTACCGCTGTGCTCACCGCGATCACGTTCCAGTCCAAGACGACATCGGCTTTGGCGACGGCAGACCCGAATAGAGTTGCGATCAACATGCATAGCCCGAGAACCCGGTCCTTTGTGTCGCCATGTATCTTTTTCATTGTGCTTCCTCCTGATTCTTCACTGGCTTTCGGTCGGCGGTGATCGGCATATTTGCAGCAACAGAGGCTGTTGTCCATATCGGAGAGTGTGTCGCAGCGTTATGCTTTGTGTCGCTCTAAAGACAAGCGTGGGTTGCACTTGCGTCACCCTCTACCGGTGGGGTGTAAAATCACTCAGCTTCCATGGGGTGTGCCATGGCTTCCCAGCCAGCTGGAGTGGAGCAACCGATCCGGTTCGGCGAGGACTACGAGGTTGACCTGCATCCTCGGAGGCTCCGCCGTGGCCGTCATGTGCTGAAGCTTGAGCGTATCCCGTTCGAGATCCTTCTCCTGCTGCTTGAACACCGGAACGAGACTGTTACCCGGGATCAGATCGTTTCCAGGGTTTGGGGCCACGGTGTTTTCATGGATACCGACAACAGTATCCGGGGCGCGATCCGCAAGCTTCGCCAGGTCCTGCAGGATGACGCCGAGACCCCACGGTTCATACAGACCGTGACCGGGCAGGGGTATCGCTTCGTCGCGCTGGTTATTACTCCCAAAGAACGAAGCGCAGCCTCCGAACCAGAGGCAGCGGGTGTTCCAACCAGTGACCAGGATTTCCTATCGGAACTCGATAGCTGGTTACAAGTTCGAAGACTGCGTTTAGTCGAGCCAGATCGGGATCGCACGGCGGAAAAGACGACGGATGCCGGAACCCGACAGGCGAATCGCAAGTCCTACAGGTGGCTTTTCGTTGGAGCAGCCGCTTTGCTCTCAGTCGCGTGCCTTCTGTCATTCCTGGTAGTCCGGGGCTGGCGACGAGGATCGAACCCGCCCAAACATTCCCAGGGCAAGATAGTCCTTGCGGTTCTGCCATTCGAAAACTTGAGTCGCGATCCGGACCAGGAGTTCTTCAGTGACGGTCTGACTGAAGAAATGATCGCCCAGACCGGAAAGCTGAATCGGGATCGACTCACCGTGGTAGCCCGCAGTTCGGTTGCAAAGTACAAAGGCACCAATCTTGCCGCGAAAGAGATCGGTAAAGAACTCAACGCGGACTATCTTCTCCAGGGCACCGTTCGCCGCTCGTCGGACCGTGTACGCATCACCGTCCAACTCGTCGAGACTCAAAATCAGACAGACGTCTGGACCGAGAGTTACGACCGCGAACTCAAAGATCTGCTAGCTGTGCAGGACTCCGTCGTGCAAAGCATCGCGAGCCAAATACACATCGCTCTCACGGAAGAACAGAAAACACGTTTAGCAAATCCCCGGCAAACAAGGACTGAATCATACGAGGCGTATTTGAAAGGTCGCTACCACTGGAACAAGCGAACGGCCGAGGGCCTGCAAAAGGCGGAGCATTATTTTCAGCAGGCCATTGACAAAGATCCAACCTACGCCGCGGCATATTCCGGGCTGGCCGACTGCAACAGCGGACTCGCGTGGCACGGGTTCAAATCCCCAGCCGACGCGCTTCCCAAAGCTTACGCGGCCGCTAGCAAGGCGGTGGAGATCGACCCACAATCGGCTGAGGCCCACGCCTCCCTGGGCCTTGTGTTCAGCCATAGTTGGAATTGGGCCGGAGCCGAGGCCGAGTTCAGGCGTGCCCTGGAGTTGGATCCTCAATATGCAAATGCGCACCATTGGTACGGAGACTATCTTTCCATTAAGAGCCGCCATGACAAGGCGCTTGCCGAAGCCAGCCGTGCACGGGAACTCGATCCACTTAATCTCATGATCGGCACATGGGTGGCGCTGCGATACTATCAGGCACGTGACTATTCCCGTGCAATCGAACAAGGTCGAAACTCTGTTGAACAGGACTCGAACTTTGCAGCTGCACACCTTCTGCTGGGCGAGGGCTACGTTCAGGCAGGCTTGCACAGCGAGGGCGTTAGTGAGCTGAAGCGGGCTGCGAGTCTGTCAGGGGACAGCCCACTTTACACGGCCCAGGTCGCGGTGGCCCTTGCAGCGGCAGGGCGGAGGCGTGAAGCACTCCGAATCGCACACGAATTGGAGACAATCTCGAGAAAGCGTTACGTTTCGCCCTACGGGTTGGCTCAAATCTACGCAGCGTTGAAAAGCGATGAAGACACATTCAAATGGCTGCAAGCCGCATATAACGATCACGCTGTCTGGATGGGATACCTCGCCGTCGATCCGATCTTCGATCGCTATCGCTCCGACCATCGTTTTCAAGAGCTCCTCCGGCGAATCGACCTGCTCTGAGTTAGATTACGAAATCCCCGATACCCTATCGCCAAGCGTGGCCGTCTGCATCCAGTTACTTGTCGAAGTAGAAGCCCGGTGCGACGAGCGAAGCTGTCAAAACAGGAACCAGAAATGCCCGTCTGCATTACAACCCTACTGGCGAATGGGATCACAAAGCACTTCGTCCCGTCTGACTTCTAGGAACTGCGGATACTGTGACGAAGACTGGGCACGATTTGTCCTCGCTCCCAAATTGAGGCGATGATCACCAATCTGCGAGATGGGCCTTTCATCTAAACAGACACCACAGCCGACTGATTGGTTCCGAATCGGATCGAACCGGACTTTTCGTGCGCTAATGGGATTATTTCTGGGATCGCCCGTCGATCGGGAGGAAATGGCGCGCGGGACGGCTTCTGGCATGGAAGGCTTCCAAACCACGTTCGATCTGGTCGGTTGGCTCAAAACAAAAACCGATTGTGATATGGCATTCTTGCTTGACTCATCTGGACGATCCCGCGTATTGCTTTAGTGCGAATCTCGGGGGTTGAGAAGAGGGTTCCAATACCGGATAACGATGAATGCCTGATATTGATTGGAGACACGGTCACCATGATGGAGTTTCACATTTCGAGAGGTGCACGAGACCGGTACCAGTTCGCGGGAAATCTCTTTTCCTTTACGGGCAACGTGGTCTTCGCAAATATATCGGCAAGTCGTGAGTTTGCGCATCGGATGAATCAGGTCCGTGATGTGCAGAAGCACCCGGAGCGTGCGGTGCATGCAGGAGCGCTTTACGCCATGGGTTTGATTGACGAGGCCAGCCATGTACTCCTGGAGCGCTATCGGCAAGAGCTTGATCCAGCCGTAATGACAGATGCCCTCACCTGGTTCTCCGACCAAATCGGATCGCGTGAGTTGGACCGGATGCTGCTGAGCTTTGTTGAGCAGTTTCCAGGCAGCAGCGTCTATCGCAGACTGCAAACCCCGAAGGAATGGCTGGCAGGCTCCACCGACGGTACACCGCACCGCGCGGTCGCGTTGGAAGAGATGATGTTGCTTTGGATGGCCAACCGCAATGAGGCCTTCCGGCCATTCGACGAGTTGTTCGAGGACAGGGGCCTGGCCGAGCAAACCGCTTATCGGACTATCGCGGAGAAGCTACCGGCGTATTTTGCGACCCGACCCCTTGTGCCGATGGAGGACTCCGAGCCGCAGAGCCTGTTTGACGTGTTGCGAGCGCCTGCGGTGGCCGCTCCAGGCTCGCTGAGGAAGCAACTTGATCTGATCCAGATAAAGTGGAGACGGCTGATCGGGGACAGCCTCGATCGCTTATTGTCGATCGCGGGCGAGGTCCTTCACGAAGAAGACCTGGTTATCTGGCTGCAATTTAATCCACCGAACGCTGCGACCGAGGCCGCTGCCAGGGCCGCTGCGGAGGCCGCCGCAGCAGCGGCAGCGCAACGGCGCAGGGAGAGCGGGCAGCAGCAATGGCCCTCGATTGTGAGCCAGTCGGAGGTGCCGCAGTTTGGCGAAGCGGCCCATGAATCTGAGAAGTTCAGTCCGGACGTGGCCTGGATGCCGGGCGCCGTGTTGATCGCTAAGAGCACGTATGTCTGGCTCGCGCAGCTCAGCAAGCGACATGGGCGATCGATAACGCGACTCGACCAAATCCCGGATGAAGAGTTGGATACCCTTGCACGTCGCGGGATGAACTCGCTCTGGCTGATCGGTATCTGGGAGCGCAGCCGCGCGTCGCAAACTATCAAGCAGCTCTGTGGAAACCCCGATGCGGTGGCCTCTGCTTACTCGCTCTTCGACTACAACATCGCCCACGACCTGGGCGGCGAACCCGCCTATGTGAACCTGCGGAATCGCGCCTATCTGCGGGGCATCCGGTTGGCCAGCGACATGGTGCCGAACCATATGGGCATCGATTCGCCGTGGGTGGTCGAGCATCCCGACTGGTTCATCTCGCGGCCGGATCGTCCCTATCCCGCTTACGATTTTGATGGCCCCGACCTGTCGCCCGACCCGCGGGTCGAGATCAAGATCGAAAGGCACTACTTCGACCAGACGGACGCTGCCGTCGTCTTCCAGCGGCGCGACCGCCAATCAGGCGAGACCCGGTACATCTATCACGGCAATGACGGCACCAGCTTCCCGTGGAACGACACCGCCCAGCTCAACTATCTGAACCCCGCCGTACGCGAACAGGTCATCCAGACCATCCTGCATGTGGCACGCCTGTTCCCGGTCATCCGTTTCGACGCGGCGATGACTTTGGCAAAGCGCCACTTCCACCGGCTATGGTTCCCCGGTCCGGGTAGCAGCGGAGCCATTCCCTCCCGCGCCGAATACAGCATGTCGAATGCCGAGTTCAACCAACTCATGCCGCATGAATTCTGGCGCGAAGTCGTAGACAGAGTGGCCGTCGAAGTTCCGGGGACACTCCTGCTCGCCGAGGCCTTCTGGCTCATGGAGAGTTATTTCGTCCGTACGCTCGGAATGCATCGCGTCTATAACAGCGCCTTCATGAACATGATGCGCGACGAGGACAACGCAAAATACCGCTTGGCGCTCAAGAACACGCTGGAGTTCGACCCCGACATCATGAAGCGCTACGTAAACTTCATGAGCAATCCTGACGAGCGAACAACCATTGATCAGTTTGGCGACGGCGACAAGTGCTTCGGGGTTACGGCGATGATGGCGACCTTGCCGGGGTTGCCGATGTTCGGTCACGGTCAGATTGATGGGTTCACCGAGAAGTACGGCATGGAGTATCGAAGGCCGCGGTATGACGAGACTCCGAACCACTGGCTGGTGGAACGGCATGAGCGCGAAATAGCTCCCTTGCTGCACCAGCGAGCGCTCTTCGCGGAGAGCAGCAACTTCCTGCTCTATGATTTCTTCAACGACAACGGCACGGTGGACGAAAATGTCTTCGCTTACTCAAACCGGCGGGGAGACCAGCGCGGGCTCGTACTCTACAACAACCGCTATTCCACGACAAAGGGGACCGTCGACTGGTCGGCAGCCTACGCAGACAAGCATTCGGGACAGCTACGCCAGCAACGATTGAAGGACGGTCTCGAGCTGAGTAGCGATCCCGGGATCATTCTCAGATATCGTGATTCCCTGACCGGGCTTGAGTATCTGCGGCGCGCCGCGAATACAGCGGAACACGGACTGAGCATCGAGCTACGCGCATACCAATGCCATGTCTTTCTGGATTGGCACGAGATGCGGGCGACCGTTGACAAACCATGGGACCGATTGTGCGACGAGTTAAACGGGCGCGGCGTTCCCAATCTCGAAGATGAACTGATCAACCTGGCATTGCGGCCCGGACACGACGCCCTGCGCAGGCTGCTGGATCCGGCGCTGGTGCGAACACTCGCCGAACTGTCTGAACATCGCCAAGCAGTCAGAGGCTCGGAGAAGCAGAAGAATATCGAGCTGCAGAAGGAGGAATTCCTTGCGAAGGCATGGACACGAAGCCAGGATTTCTTGCGCGAATCGCAGGTTGCCTATCGCTCTCGCAAAGAGGAACCTCTCGCGGTCAGACCGACGAATCTAGCCTTGGTCGCGGAGAAATTCCGCGAGCGTGTGCGTGCTGCGATGGACGTTCCAGCGCTTGAGAGCCTGTTTCCCACACCTTGGAACGTCAGGACTCGCCGATTACTGCCTAGCTTCAGCCCCGAATTGATTGCCACCGCCCTCTGGGGTCCGGTGCTCAGCTGGTGTGTCCTGGAACTGCTTGCCGAGTCGATCGACGCTGAGAAGCCAGGGCGCGGGGCCCTCGATCTGTTTGATCGATTACGTTTGCGGGACCCCTTGGCACATTCCTTCTTAGCACTGGGATTCAAAGAGGAGGAAAGCTGGCGCGCAGCGGCCCGAATCAAGGTTGCCCTGCTGGTTGCAGCTGGAGTGGGCGCGCCTGAGGCTTCCAGCACCATGGCCCTACCAGAAAGAGCAGAAATAGTGCCGACTGACGGTGTCGCGGCATCTGCAACCGCCACGAGAGCTGCTCCGGTCAAAGCGCCAGGGCAGCAAAAGCAGGCTATCCTTGCTCTCTCACCCATCCTATGGCTCGACGCGGATGTCCGCTGGCTGACCGGCGTACACGAGGCACACGGGCATACCTATTTCGTCAAAGAGTCCTATGAGGAGTTGATTTGGTGGCTCCAGTTGCCAGTCCTGTGCAAGTTAGCCGGCAAAGCCGTGCCAGACCGCAGCGCAATCGCCAAGTTAAGTAAAGCGATCAAGGAGGCCCTGGAGGCAGCCGCGTCCGCGGGCTACAAACTCGACGCGCTCCCTGAGAGTAAGCCCGAAGCCGAGGCATGCTGATCTGTCTAGGATTGCATAATTTTAGAGGAACGCGGATTCCATCGATAGGGCCATTCAGCCGTTCAATTTGAGCCTGTTGCGGCTGCCAAGGTGCTTCCGGGTGCCCAGTCGGCAACTCGGAAACAATCCTGCCGAACGACTATCCAAACTTGGCGTCGAAGTTCTCCAAATGTATGGTTTGCCGCACGACTGCAAGGGAAAGCACTTTGAAGAGCAAGAGACTAACTGTGGTTAGCGAAGCTTCTGCGCGCCGATCAGGCTTCTACGAGCGCAAGTCTAGGCTTGTTGCAACAAACAGAAAGCACCGGCAATTTCGATCAGATCCTGGTGCTTTGTCACACGTTCAAAGACAGAATCGTACTGATAGCGAGCGACATAGGCGGTTCGTAGCCCTGGGAGAGTCTATTGAAGTTCTGATGGTAAATTGAGGCCGGTCGAAAACAGGCGCTTGAAGGAAGACCAAATGACAGACAAAACACTTTTAACGGTTGGAGTGCCACCACCGATATGGCCGTGCTGGAGGGGCTCGCGCCAGTCACGATGTTGTCGAACACCCAATTTGCCACGAAGGATGCGCAATGCGGATTTGGCTGGTGATTACAGGAGGTCAGGCCGGAACTCTGTGAGAACTAATTCGAGCCATCGTGACTTGTCTCAGCCACTGAGATTTCGAATGTCCACGAAATTCTTCAAGCTGCAACGGGTCGCTCCCGAGTTGTAAGCTACTAGGAAGTTAGCAGTGGGTCTGAACCTCGATGGGTGATAAATCGCCAACTCACTCATCGACAAATGAGATCGAGGCAAGTTGCAGAATGGTCGGCTTGTCGGACAAGTGCTGTGGGCCGGCATCATACTTCTCCGGATAGCCGGTTTTACGGCCACCTGGCGAAGACGTAGACCGATCTGAATAGTTTGATGAGCGCATTGCCCTGGAGTCGCCACCGGAAAAATCCAGGTTTTGTTCAACCGATCGGCTCTGCCTTTCTCGAGAATCCCTTAGAATTTGACCAGTACTGGGAGGCCTAATGGGATCGTTGCGGCAGGATGCACGTTATGGACTTCGGGCGTTCGCGCGGACTCCCGGCTTCGCTTCCATAGTGGTCATTGTTCTTGCCGTCGGTATAGGGGCGGCCATTGCGGTCTTCACCGTCTTCAACGCTCTTGTGTTCCGGCCTCTGCCGCTGGCTCATCCCGAACAGCTCGTACAGTTCTCCGGCATCTACCGGAACAACTCCAGTATCCCAATCTCCTATCCGATGTTTGCCGAACTGGAGCGTGAGCAGCATGCCTTCTCCGGCATCTGCGGATGGAGCCCGGGCGCGAACTTCAATGTGGAAGCAAACGGCAGCGTTACCGCATCGGTGGTGCACTCTGTCACCGGAAACTACTACACCGTTCTTGGGGTAAGCCCGCTGATGGGCCGCCTGATCTCTCCGGGAGATACGCAGGGAAATCAAATATCGGAGGTTGCTGTTATCGGCTACGAGCTGTGGCAGGAGCGCTTCGGTGGCGATCCTGCCGTCGTCGGCAAGAATATCCGCATCGACGGCAAGTTGTTCACCATAATCGGCGTCACTCGGAAGTGGTTTACGGGGATGATCGCCGGATCGCCGCCGGAGATCACCATTCCTGCCGGAGCAGCGCAGCTGTATGACCTCGAAAGCCGGTCGCTGCTGTGGGTCTTCGTGACGGGAAGGCTGAACGAGGGAACGGGCATCGAGCAGGCTCGCACCCAGTTGCAGACGTTTTGGCCCAGGCTGCTTGAAGACTCGGTTCCTACGCAGAGCATAGGGCCGAGGCGTCAGTCGTTTCTCGCCATGCGATTCCGCATCGACCCGGCATCCGCCGGCAGCAAAAATATCGATCTCCGTTCCAAATTTCTCAAGCCGCTCTATCTGCTCTCAGGCATCGTCGCGCTTATTCTGCTTGTCGTCTGCGTCAACCTGGCGAGCCTCACTCTGGCCCGCGCCAGCGCGCGCCGCCACGAGATCAGCACCCGCATCGCGTTGGGAGCCACTCCCTGGCAGGCCATTCGGCAGCTCGTGGTTGAAAGCCTCTTCCTCTCGACGATAGGCGCGTTGTTAGGCTTGCTCCTGGCCTTCTGGGGCAGCCAGCTCCTGGTTCGGCTCTTGGCCAAGGGCGTCGCAGTTCCTGTTCTGCTGGATCTGAGACCCGATTGGAGGGTGTGCGTCTTTACCGCGGCCACTGCCATTGTCGCCGGATTGTTTATCGGCCTTATTCCGGCATGGAAGCTCTCGCGGCAACATCCTGCCACAAGCTTGTGTGCGGATCAACGTACGCTCGGTTACGGAATGGGCCCGGTGGGCAAGGTCCTCATCATCGCGCAGATCGCAATCTCGCTTGTGCTGCTTCAGGCATCAGGACTGTTTCTGCGAACACTCAAGAGTCTGCGCACTTTCGATCCCGGTTTTGAGAGAGCGAGTCTGCTGGAAGCTCAGCTCACGCCACAGCCGCAGGATAAGGAAAAACTAGATGCAGGCACCTATCGCAGGCAGCTTCTCGAGGCCATGGCAAACCTGCCATCGATCAAGTCTGCCGCCTTTTCAAGCCTCTCCGTGCCAAACGGCGACAGCGGCTGGAAGGAGACGATCTCTGCAGTATCCGATCCCAACCCTGCAGGGAATAGCACTGCAACCCTCGCAGCCGTTTCCCCCGGCTTCTTCAAGACACTTGCGATTCCCTTGATGTCGGGCCGCGACTTTACCTGGTCCGATGACAAACAACATCCTACGGTGGTAATCATCGATAGCCTCATCGCGAAGCAGCTCTTTCCGACCGCCGATCCCATCGGGAAACATATTCGTTTTGGTGTTCAACCGGATTTTCAGGATCTTGAGATTGTAGGGGTTGCTCAAAGCGCGCGGATTCTGGACATTCGCGACGGCAATGCGCCTGTCATCTATACGTCAGCCGTTCAACTCCGCGACTTTGCCAGTGGAGGAACGCTTCTGCTGCGTGGCTCTGCCTCAGCCGGAATCAACAAGGCCATTGTCGATGAGATACGGTCCTTTAACCACGAGTACGCGACCGGCATTACTACATTCGAAGAGAAAAACGAGCGCTCCTTTGTCTACGAGCAGATGACGGCGACACTCTCTACACTTTTCGCTTCTATCGCGCTGCTTGTGGCCGGCTTTGGCCTCTTCGGTCTTATGTCATATGCCGTCACGCTGCGAACCCGCGAGATTGGAATTCGCATGGCGATGGGATCGCAGCGCGGAGGCATTCTGCAATTAGTTCTGCGCGAAGCGGTCGTGCTTACGCTGGCAGGCATCGCTGTAGGAGTTCCCTTTACGCTTGCTGCGGCTCGCCTGATCGCGCATATGATCTTTGGTCTCTCTCCCGCCGATCCCATGACTCTTGCAGGCGCTTCGCTAACCCTGCTGCTGGTGGGCACGCTGGCAGGCTACCCGCCTGCATTCAGGGCCATGACGATGGATCCTGTGACCGCCTTGAGGCATGATTAGGTAGCCCCGACCCGCTTACCAAATTATTAAACTGGCACGGCGTCTGGCAAGGCTCGATGGATTGCGCGCAACAAAGGTTTGTTAAGTGTTTAAAATCGTTTACCGCATTGGGTTGTGAAACACGAATCATCCAGCAGGTGCTGGCGGATGTCGGTATTTCGCGTCCCGTCGAATCACTGTCAAACTGACGTCGTCACAAAGCGGACTACCGTTCGCGAAGTCCTGTAACGTGGCAAGGAGCATCATGAGCGTGGCCTGAACGGATGGCGATTTAGCGCTTCGTAATGCCGCTAGTATCCGATCCAACCCGAACTCTTCCTCTAAAGCGTTGCGGCATTCAAGTACACCATCGGAGTATGC
>Ga0210398_10003254_pt1 | contig 15604 bp, 8 predicted proteins | sample IncBWC4OmetaG_FD_161047 | JGI IMG/M metagenome (GOLD analysis project Ga0210398, IMG submission 161047) | Forest soil microbial communities from Barre Woods Harvard Forest LTER site, Petersham, Massachusetts, United States - Inc-BW-C-4-O | ecosystem: Environmental > Terrestrial > Soil >...
ACACTGTGCTTCCAATTTTCTGAATAACACTTAACAGGGAGTCCTCGCATGCACCTTCCGCGTTTACTGGCCATAGCCTCTTTGGCCGCCCTCACCGTTTCGCCGGCGATGGCGGCGGTACATGACTTGCCCACAGCCAGCGCAGAGAGCGAAGGCATGTCGGCGGAGCGCCTCGCTCGCTTGAGCGCCGGCATGAAAGAGCTCGTGGACAGCGGCCGCCTGGCCGGCGTGGTCACCATGGTTTCGCGCCATGGCAAAGTGGTGGAATTCGATGCGGCGGGCAAACGCGATATCGCGGCGAATGCGCCGATGCAGAAGGACAGCATTTTCCGGATCTATTCGATGAGCAAGCCGATCACCGGCGTCGCGATGATGATGTTGTTCGAGGAAGGAAAGTGGCAGCTGAATGATCCGGTGGCGAAGTACATTCCGGAGTTCGCCAAATTGAAGGTCTACGCCACCGACCCCAACGGCAACGTGGTCATGAAGGATCAAAACCATCCGGTGACGATGCGTGAGCTGATGTCGCACTCCGGCGGCTTCACCTATGGGTTTTTTAGTCAAACGGCGGTCGATAAATTGCAGATCGAAGCGGACCTGCTGAATCCCAACAACACGCTGGATGAGTTCATCAAGCGCGTTGCCAAGTTGCCTTTGAATTCACAACCCGGCACCGAATGGCATTACAGCATCTCGGTCGACATTCAGGGCTACATCGTCCAAAAACTCTCCGGCATGCCCTTCGAGGAATTCTTGGACAAGAGAATTTTCAAACCCCTCGCTATGAGCGACACCGGCTTTTACGTGCCGAAGGAAAAGCTGAACCGATTCGCGGAATTCTATAATTACGACAACGACGGAAAACTGCATGCGGTGGGCGTACGCGAAGGATTGAATCACGATTTTGCGGCGAAACCCGCGCTCTCCTCCGGCGGCGGCGGCTTGGTATCGACGGCCAGCGACTACATGCGATTCTGCCAAATGCTGTTGAACGGCGGTCAGTTGGACGGCGTCAGAATCCTCTCGCCGCTGACGGTCGAACTGATGCATACCAATGTGCTGGCCCCGAACGTGCCGATTCTTGCGCCCGGCGCCGGGTTCGGTTTGGACTTCGCGATTTATACCGATCCGGTGGCGGCCGGCGGCTACTACGGCAAGGGCTCGTATTGGTGGGGTGGCGCGGCCGGTACGTGGTTTTGGATCGATCCCGTCAACGACTTGATCGTCGTCGGTATGATCCAACAAGCGGCAGGTACGGGAGCGGCGGCGGTGGCGGCGGTTCCGGATGTGCGCGGCTTGTCCCACGCCTGGACGTACCAGGCAATACTCAAGTAATCGGTAATAGTCGATAGATTGGCGCCTATGCAGGCCGGTGCCGCCACTCAGGCGGCACCGGTTTTTCAGTCATTCCGCGCGCCAATTCAGGGCAAATTCCGCGCACATGTGACGGCCGGCGCGTTTGGCTCCCTGGAATCGCTAAAGACGCCCCCTCCCGCGCCGATATGAGACGTAGGACAGTCCCAGAATCCCAAGGTCCCGGAGCGCCCATCATTTCTTTGAAATCACAGGCTTTTGCGCGGCTGCGGCACTTTGCAATCGGCGCCTGGAGATGGTTCGCCGGGGTGGGCGCGGCGCTGGCCAATGTTCACCCCGCCGCCTCGCACGGCACGGCATTCAATGGATTGGAGCAGCTCACGCGAAACGCGGGGGTGCGGATCTGGGAATGGGACGTCGTTCGCAACACCATGCATTTCAGCGGGGACCTCGCTGAAGCCTACGATGCCGAGCTGGCGGCCGCGAACTCGGATGCCGACACCGTGATGCTGAACAAGGTGCACCCGGAAGACCGCGCACGCTACCGCACGGAGTTCATTCGCGCGCTCAAGGGCGAGGCGCCGATGGAAATCGCCTATCGGGTACAAGAGCGCGACGGCACGATCCGCCCGGTTCAATTGCGCGGCGAGGTGTTCCGCAACCTCCAAGGCCGCGCGATCCGAGTTCTGGGCCTGACCATCGACATGAGCGATCAAGCCCTTGCCGCCACGCTGCTGGCCGAGCACGCTGAACGGCAGACGCAATTATTGTCGAGACTAAAGCTCGCCACCGAAACGGCCGGCATCAGCATTTGGGAGAAGGATCTCGTTACCGGCGAACTCATCAATGACGGCAGCTTGTGGCCCTTATTCGGCATGCCGCCTTCCGCTACGCTGAATCCAAAAGACCTCATCCACGAGGATGATCGCGTCCAATCGGCGGCCGCAATTCGTGCGCTGCTCGTGGATCCGACCCAGAACGCGATCTTGCCCCTGCGCCACCGTACCGCCAACCCGCGTCCCGAGCCCCAATACGTCCAAACGCACATGCGCGTGTATCGCGATGCGAGCGGCGCGGCGATCCGAATGATGGGCGTGACGTGGGATGTCACCAAAGAGGTCCTGCACGCTTCGGAACTGGAAAGCAAAGCCGCGCAGGAGAGCGCTCTGATCGAGCGCCTAAACGTGACCACCAAGGCCGCGGGAATCGCACCGTGGGAATTCGACATCAAATCCGACTGCTTTTCCTGGCATGGACCGCGACCTCCCTGCTTCGGTCTGGATCATGTGCCGTTGAAGGACTATTTTCGAAGTATCGCGGACATCATCCTGCCGGAAGACCGCGAGATTTTGCTGCAGACGCCGCGCGAGGCGATCGCAAAAAAATTGGATTCCTACGAGTACGTTTTCCGTGTCAAGGGGATCGACGGCGAAATCCACCATATGCAGAATTACGCGCGCATCATGCGTGATGAACGCGGCCAGGTCCGCTACATCGTCGGGGTAACCTGGGACATCACTCGCGACGTGCTGACGACGGAAATGCTGAAGAGCCGTGCGAACGAAAATCGCCAGCTCGTGGATCGCATCAACATCGCCACCGAAAGCGCCGGGATCTGCTCCTGGGAACTCGACTTGGTCGCGCGCCGCTATCTATGGCTCGAGAATCCGATCGAGGCTTTGACCTATCGCGGGACCCCCGAGAATCTCGACGTCGAGCACATTGAAGAGCTGGTCTTGCCCGAGGATCGACAGGTTTTTCGCGCAACGGTTGCGGCGGCGCTCGCCGAGAAGTCCGATCGGATCAGCATGCGCTACCGCGCGCGCGGCGCGGACGGCGAGACGGTGCACGTGCAGAACTTCGGGCGAATAATTCTCGACGAGAAAGGCGCCCCTTCCAGACTGCTCGGTGTCTCCTGGGATATCACCGAGGAAGTCGTGGCCTCGGAATTGCTGCAGCAACAGACGGAAGCCGCGCATGCCGCAAGCCGCGCCAAGAGTCACTTTCTCGCCAATGTCAGCCACGAAATTCGCACCCCGATGAATGGCATCATCGGAATGACCGGGCTGCTGCTCGACATGCCTCTCGATCGCACACAGCGTGACTATGCGGAAACCATTCGTTCCAGTGCCGATTCCCTCCTTACCGTCATCAATGACATCCTGGATTTCTCGAAAATCGAAGCCGGCAAACTGGAATTGGAATCCCTCGAGCTCGACTTGCGCGCCAATGTCGAGGATGTCGGTTCCGCAATGGCGTTCCAGGCAGCCACGAAGGGACTGGAGTTGATCGTCAATGTCGAACCGCAAATCACAGGGCGTGTGTTCGGCGATCCACAGCGCTTGCGGCAGTGCCTGGTGAATTTGGTCAGCAACGCGATCAAGTTCACGAAAGACGGCGAAATTGTCATCGAAGTGCGCGATCGGTCGAGCGGCGGCAACCCTCTGACCTATTTCGAAGTTCGCGACACCGGCATGGGCATCGCGGAGAAAACACTGGAACTGTTGTTCCAGCCGTTCGTGCAGGCTGACTCCTCGACGACCCGTCACTTCGGCGGTACCGGCTTGGGGCTGTCCATCGTGCGCAAGCTGGTCGAACTGATGGGCGGCGAAATAGGCGTTTCCAGCGAAGTGGGCGTCGGATCAAGATTCTTCTTTACGCTGCCCTTGAAGCCGGCGGCAAGCGTCTGCCCTGAACGCCGCATTCGCGGTGAAGCTGGCGGCCGGATTCTGATTGTCGATGACAATGTGACCAACCAACGCGTCTTGAGCGCGCAGCTCGAGCACGCGGGCTACTCGGTAACCACCGTGGGCGGCGGAGTCGCCGCGCTGAATGAATTGCAAAATAACATGAACTCGCACCAGCACTTCGATATGGTCATTACCGACTTTCAAATGCCGGACATGGACGGGGCGATGTTGGGCGAGCGGATCATCGCGATACCGGAGCTGGCCGATACTCGACTGGTCATGCTCACATCGCTGGATCGGCACGGCGATACACCCCGATTGGCGGCTCTCGGCTTCGCCGCCTATCTAACCAAGCCGGTGCGCGTGCGGGAATTGATCGATGCGGTAGCGCGGGTGATGAGCGGCGGCCCGCGGCAGTGGCAAATGGAAACGCAGCCGATGATCACGCTCAATATGCTGACGCAACCGCAGGCTCAGCAGCGCTTTGCCGGACACGTGCTGCTGGTAGAGGATAACTTCGTCAACCAGAAGGTTGCGGTGAGATTTCTCGAGCGCCTCGGGTGCACCGTGGAGGTGGCGAGCAATGGCGCCGAGAGCGTGGCTGCCTGCCAGGAGCGGCAATTCGATATCGTCTTGATGGATTTGCAAATGCCTGTCATGGACGGCATGACGGCCACACGCAAGATCCGTGCATGGGAAACCTCGGGCCACATTCCGATTATCGCGCTGACGGCCAACGCCATGACCGGAGATCGGGAACTGTGTGAAGCGGCGGGCATGGACGGCTACTTGACCAAGCCCATTGAGGTTGAGCGCTTGCGGACTATCCTCGCGAAATTCGGCCTGGAAAAATCCGATGCGGCTGGCATGGAGCACGTCGCCGTCGGCGGACCGAACAGCTCGCCAAGTTCCGCAGCACCGGTCGATCTAGGGGAATTTCAGCGCCTCACCGACGGCGATCAGGCATTTGCACAGGAATTGGTGACTGCCTTTGTTTCCAGCGGCGAGCAGCAGCTGGCGGAAATCGGCGCCGCGCTCGCGCAAAATGACCGAGCCGCGCTGGCAAGGGCGGCCCACAAGCTGAGGGGCGCATGCGCCAACATCCATGCGCATGCTCTGACCTCGCTCGCCCAACGCATGGAAATCGACAGCACGGCGGTGGATGCGCGCGTGCTGGATCAGGGCAATGCGCTGCTGCGCCGCGAATTCGATCGGGTGCGAGCATTCCTGACCGACCCTGCCGTGATCCCTCAACCTGCCAAAGCAGCGTCGTAGGAACCTCTCCTTGTAACACTAGCTCTTAATTCGCGTCGATTGAAAAAACCAAGAGTACATTGTTCGGCGCGCCACCCAGCGCACCGGCATATCCGGAAATGATGTACAGCATGCCGCCCGCCACCACCGGCCCGGCCACATCGAGGGATCCGCCGCTTTGGTCCCGGACGCCGTTGATGGTTTGGTATTTTTGCGCCGCGGTGTCGAAATCCCAGACGATGGCGCCGTCTTTCACCGCGTAGGCGCGTAGATGTCCATCAATGGTGGTGGAGAGCACCAGGCCGGGGATCACGCTGGGGGCGGCCGATTGGCCGGTCAAGCATCGCCCGCTGTAGCTGCAACCAACTTTGGGAGCGGGTGTGTACCAATGCTGATCTCCGGAAGCCGGATCCAACGCATACAGACCGGCCTTGCCTCGCGGCGGCGGTATGCCTAGATCGGCCACCGCGACGTACAACTGCTTTTCATCCGCTGCCATGCCCCATTCGATGCCGCCCAACGCACCGCCGTTGCCGACCTGGTTGCGCCACACAGTTTTGCCTTCGTGATCTGGGTCCATTCCGAACGCGACCCCGGACTTCTGGCCCGCGAGGATGATGTCCTTGCCATTGGGCAGCGTGAACAGAATCGGTGATGCACCGAAATCGTGATCCGGCCCCACCACCGTCGGGCAGTTGACCGTGCCGCTGCGGTTGCAGCCCATCAAGAAGCTGTCATTCTCGGTGACTTGATTGCGCCATTTGACCTTACCGGTCGCAAGATCGAGTGCGATGATGGCGTCGGACCCGTTCTCCTTCACGTCCGTGTAGGTATCGCCGGTGCCGATGTAAACCGCAGCCCGCTTGGCGTCGATGGTCGGCGCCGACCAAACGGCGGCGCCTGCGGGACCATACATTTGGGTGCCCGCGGAATTCTTAAGAGTCGGCTGCGGCTCTTGCTCGATCGCATAAGTTTTCCATACCAACCTCCCATCCTTGGCATTGAGAGCAGCCAATCCGCCGCGGGCCGTGCAGCAACCATAAGAACCGACGCCGCCGGCGGTCTCTTCCCACGACGAAATGGGCACATAGAGCAATCCTTTGTACAGCACCGGCGCGCCGGTCAGGACGCCGCGCGGATGTGTCTCGACGGTCATTTTCCACTGTAATTTTCCGGTGGCGGCATCGAGCGCATAGACCTGGCGCTGGAAATCGCCGAAGAACATCACATAGCCGCTGGGAGATGCGCCCTTCATTTGTCCAATGACCGGCGTGGTCCGCACACCGGCATCCGCATCGAAGCGCCAATGCATGCAGCCGGTCTTGGCATCCAGCGCATAGACCCGGCCGCTGGAACTCGTGAGAAACAGGCGCCCGCCCACGATGGTTGGCTGCCCATAGCGGCCGCCCGTATAAGTCATGGACCATTTCACCTTGAGTCGCGGCACATCGGCGCTGGATAAACCGGGATTGGGTTGGGCACGTGAATTGTGTGCATCGATGCTCCAACCGTTCCAGCCGGGACCGGACATGCTGAACTTCCCCGCGGAGGCGCACGCCGGCGGATCGGCCGCCTGTTCGGTCATGCCATCCGCGCCCAGATAGGTCGCGATCGCGTGAATGTCCTGGTCGCTCAAGTCCGCCGCCATCGGCTGCATTTTGCCGCTCTTCAGGGCCGTGGCGATGTCATCGGGAAAGCGTCTCGCCAGTGCAGTTTTGGAGGGCGCTCGATCGATCGCAGGATCGTGGCAGGAAGCACATCGGTCCTTGAACAAGGCAGCACCGCGGGCGACGCGGGCGGCGGCGGCCGAGGCCGAATCGGTGCTCGCCGGCTGTTCTGCGACGACTTGAGCGAACGCGGCGGGAGCGCAGCAGATCGAAACAAAGAAGATCCAGGTCTGAAAACGCATATTCCCCCACACAGTCATTCTTATCGGCGGTTCCAGCGGCTGGAGCCCCCCTCTTCGGTGGGCATGGACTTCAGCGCATTGGCGGCAGAAGGTCAATTGGGCTCAATAAAAACCGAACTCTCATCGAGGTTCCCGCTCGAACCGTAGTATATTTACCGGCTCATCGAGGATTCAGGCGCGGTGCCAATAAAAACCGGCGGACGTTCGAGAGCTAATTAATACTATCGCGCGTCGAGATTCCTAATTGCTTAAAGCAGCATTCCCGCACAACGCACAGTGCAAATCGCGCGTTAGGCCTTTCGTTGCGGCCTCAATCCTGGCGCTGCTCGCCGGCTGTGCGGTCGGTCCGAACTTCAAGAGACCCGCCGCGCCCGACGTGAGTGATTATGTTCCCAAGCCGCTGTCGGCGACCACAAGCACACCGGACACGGTGGCCGGCGAATCACAGCGTTTTGCGGGGGGCGCCGATATCGCGGCGGACTGGTGGACGCTGTTTCATTCCGTACCCCTCAACGAGTTGATCGATCGTTCGCTTTCCAGCAATCACGATCTCAAGGCTGCGCGGGCAGCGCTGACGGTGGCGAAAGAAAATATGCTGGCGCAGCGCGGCGCCTACTATCCCAGCGTCTCGGCCAATTTTGACGCCACGCGCCAAATGCAATCCGAACAAATATCGCCTGCTCTGAACTCCAACACATTTCTTTACAATCTTTTCACCCCTCAGGTCAGCGTTTCGTATGTGCCCGATGTCTTCGGCTTGAATAGACGCACGGTCGAGTCCCTGGCGGCACAAGAGCAAGAAGCGCGCTTTCAAATGATCGCGACGTATACGACGCTGACGTCCAACGTGGTTGTCACCGCGATTCAGGTGGGGGCGGCGCAAATGCAGATCGATGCGACCCACGAGCTCATCGACAGCGCCGAAAAGGCGCTGAAAATTCTGAAGTTTCAGCTCGACAAGGGCTATGCCGGCGGCCTGGATGTGGCCGCGGTCGAGGCGCAGCTCGCACAGTTTGCCACGACCCTGCCACCGCTCATCAAGCAGGAGGCTCAGTTGCGGGACCAACTGGCCGTTTTGGCCGGTCGTTTCCCGAGTCAGGCACCGGCGGTGAATTTTGATCTCGCGACCCTGCAACTGCCGCAGGATTTGCCGGTCAGCCTGCCTTCGTCGCTGGTATCCCAGCGCCCGGACGTGCTGCAGGCCGAGGCGAACCTGCACGACGCCAGCGCCAAGATTGGAATTGCCATCGCCAATCGGCTGCCCAATATTGTATTGACCGCGAACGCCGGCAGCTCCGCCGCGCAGATGAGTCAGCTCTTTACTTCGGGCACCGGCTTCTGGGGAATAGGGGCTTCGCTGACCGCTCCCATATTCCAAGGGGGCACGCTGCTGCATCAGGAACGCGCGGCCAAGGCCGCCTACGAGCAAGCCGCCGAGCAATACCGCAGCACCGTTCTGACCGCCTTTCAGAATGTCGCCGACACCTTGACTGCATTGGAGCAGGACGCCGAAGCGGTGAAGGCCGCGGCCAATGCCGCGGATTCGGCCAAGGTCACTTTGGACCTGACGCAGCGGCAATGGCAAGGCGGCTATGCCGGCTATCTGGCGTTGCTCAATGCTCAACAAACCTACCTACAAGGCCGGATCAGCCTGATACAAGCTCAAGCCAATCGCTTCGCCGATACGGCCGCTCTGTTCCAAGCGCTCGGCGGCGGTTGGTGGCACCGGACGGAACTCGCAAAACAGCCATGAAGAATCAATTGAAAATAACGCGGATGCTTATTGCGCTCGAGTTGTCGGCACTGGTTTCAATCGCGGCGTGCTCGCCCAAGTCAGATGTCAACCCGCAGGCGCCCTCGGTGATGGCGAGCAACGTCAAGCTCACGCCCGAACAGCGGCGCAACCTTCACTTGTACCAGGTCGCGCAGTCCAGTTTCCGTAAGACCCTCGAGACCACGGGTGTGGTCGACTTCGATAATGATCAAGCCACCAGCGTGCTCGCGCCGTTTTCCGGTCCTGTATCCCGCTTACTCGTTTCCTTGGGCCAACACGTCAAGCTCGGGGCACCGTTGGCCGTCGTCGATTCGCCGGATTTTGCAGCGGCGATCAGCGCCTACCGTAAAGCGATTGCCACGGCGCAAACCCTGCGCCGCCTGGCCGATTTGGACAAGGACCTCACCGCACACAACGGGGTTTCCAAACGCGAAGCGGACCAGGCTGAAACTGACGCCGTCAACGCCGAGGCTGATCGCGAGGCCGCGTTGCAAGCGCTCGTCTCATTGCAGGTACCCGCGGACAGCATCAAAGCCATTCAGGAAGGCCGGTCCGTCTCGCGCGTCGACGGCGTGATTCGCGCACCGGTGGCCGGTACCGTGGTGGAAAAACTCATCACCCCGGGACAACTGTTGGAAGCCGGTACTACGCCGTGCTTTACCGTCGCCGACCTGTCCCGCGTATGGGTGCTGGCCCAGGTCTTCGGCAATGATCTTGAAGCCGTGAGAGTCGGCGACTCGGCCGAAGTCCTCACGGGAATCGGGGAGAACACCTTTTCAGGCTCCGTGGATAATATTGCCGCATTGGTGGATCCTGACACGCGTTCCGTGGCCGTACGCGTGGTCGCTAAAAACCCGGCGGATTTTCTCAAGAAGCAAATGTATGTCCGCGTGCGGATTCACGCCCAAAAGCAAAGCACGGGCACGTTGATTCCGGTGTCGGCCGTGTTGCGTGACGATGTGAACCTGCCGTTCGTCTATGAGGTGCAGCCGGACGGCAGCTTCGCGCGGCAGCATGTGACATTGGCCTACCGGACCGGCGATCAATACGACATCGCCGAGGGTCTCAAAGCCGGCGACGAAATTGTCGTCGATGGGGGCTTGTTCGTTCAATTCATGCAGACTCAATGAGCGCCGATCCGACTCCGGCCGGCGAGACGCCGCGCTCCGCATCCTTCATGAACCGGATCGTAACCTCGTCGTTACGCCAGGGATTTCTGGTCCTGCTCATGACGGCGGTGCTCATCGGCGCAGGAACGCGCTCGCTGGACCGGCTGCCGGTTGACGCCTATCCCGATCTATCGCCGCCGATAGTCGAGCTGATAACGCAGTGGCCAGGCCATGCCGCCGAAGAGGTTGAGCGGCTGATCACGGTGCCGGTGGAACGTGGAATGAACGGCATTCCGCAAATGGTCACCATCCGTTCGATCTCACTGTACGGTCTTTCCGATGTCATCATGACATTTGAAAACTCGACGGATAAATATTTCGCGCGGCAACAAGCCTTCAACCGCATCGGCGATGTGACGTTGCCGAGCGGCATATCACCATCGATGTCGCCGCTGTCTTCGCCCTCCGGTCTCATCTACCGCTATGTCCTGCAAAGCAGCGACCGCTCGCCGATGGAACTCAAGACCTTCGAGGATTGGGTCATCGAACCCGCATACAAATCCGTGCCCGGCGTTGCCGACGATTCGGGATTTGGCGGCGGCACGATGCAATACCAAGTATTGCTCGATCCTGCAAAAGTCGCATCGGTCGGACTATCGGTCACGCAGGTAGAGGCCGCTCTGACGGCGAACAACAGCAACGGCGGCGGCGGATTTTATTCTCAAGGCGGACAGTTCTACTACGTTCGCGGGTTGGGGCTCTTGAGTACGACGGAGGACATCGGCAATGTCGTGATCGCGGTCAACAACGGCACGCCGGTATTGGTCAAGGACGTCGGCCGGGTGGTGATCGGAATCGCCCCGCGTCTGGGCGAGTTCGGCTATGAGAAGCAGGATGACGCGGTGGAAGGCGTGATACTGCTTCTGACGGGCGAGAAAACTCAGGACGTTCTGAAGCGGGTGGAAGCGAAGACCAAGGAACTCAACGAAGAAGTTCTGCCGAAGGATGTGAAGGTGCTGCCCTTCTACGATCGCAGCGATCTGGTCGACCTGACCACCCAAACCGTCGAGCGCAACCTGCTGCGCGGCATGGTGCTGGTGGTCGTGGTGCTGATTTTCTTCCTCTACAACTTTCGCGCCGGGCTGATTGTCGCGGCAACCATACCGCTGGCTTTGCTGTTCGCATTCGTCTGTCTCGACTTGCAAAATGCGTCCGCCAACCTGTTGTCCATCGGCGCGGTGGACTTCGGAATCCTGGTGGATGCCGCCGTCGTCATGGTCGAAAATATTTTCCGCCAGGTCGCGGCGCGACGCGGAACCGCGCTCAACATCAAAACCATCATTGCCGAGGCGGCGGCCGAAGTGGATCGCCCTCTGTTCTATTCGGTCGCGGTGATCGTTGCCAGCTTCCTGCCGATCTATGTGCTCGCGGGCCCGTCGGGCACGCTGTTCAAACCCATGGCCGACACGATGGTGTTCGCATTGATCGGCTCCTTGATTATCACGCTGACGCTGTTGCCGGTGCTATGCGCGTGGTTCATGCGCAAGGGCGTGCAGGAGAAGCGCAATGCGGCATTCGAGCGCATCAAGTCGCTCTATACCCGCGGCCTCGATTTTTGCCTCGAGCATGCCTGGGGAACGGTCATCGCTTCCGCGATTCTGCTGGGCGGATCGCTGCTGCTCATTCCCCGCATCGGGGCTGAGTTCATGCCGCACTTGGATGAAGGCGCGCTGTGGGTGCGCGCCACCATGCCCTACACCATCTCATTTGACGAGTCGGCCAAGCTCACGCCCAAAGTACGCGACATATTGAAGTCGTTTCCGGAAGTCACCACGGTTGCCTCGGAACTCGGCCGTCCCGACGACGGCACTGATCCGACAGGATTTTTCAACGTCGAATTTTTTGTTGGACTCAAGCCCTATTCGACCTGGTCAGGTTCCTACCGCAACAAGGCGGGACTCATTGAGGCCATCAACAGGAAGCTGTCGTCATTTCCCGGTGTCAACTTCAATTATACCCAACCGGCCGAGGACGCCGTGGACGAGGCGGAAACCGGACTCAAGAGTTCTCTTGCAGTGAAGGTCTTCGGCTCCAACTTGGACACGCTCGAGCAGAAAGGCAGAGCCATCAAACAAATCATGGAGCAGGTGCGCGGAATCCGCGAGGTGACCCTGGTCCAGGAATTGGGCCAGCCCAGCCTGACCATCAAGATCGACCGCGCCAAAATCGCCCGCTATGGACTCAACGTCTCGGACATTAACGGCTTGATTCAGACGGCCATTGGCGGCGACGTGGCGACCCAAGTGGTGCAGGAGGAGAAGCAGTTCGACCTGATCGTCCGGCTCGAACAACAGTATCGCGACAACCCCGAAGAGATTGCGAATATTCTGGTCGCGACTTCCGGCGGCCAACAAGTTCCGCTCAAGGAATTCGCCGATATTCAGGTCGCAAGCGGCGCCTCATTCATTTATCGGGAAAACAATTCGCGCTACATCGGCGTGCAATTCTCCGTCGAGGGCCGCGATCTGGCCGGCGCGGTCACCGACGCCATGCAGCAGGTCAGCTCCAAGGTCACGCTGCCGCGCGGCTACCGTTTGGATTGGGGTGGTGAATACTCGGAATATACCGCCTCTCGTCACCAACTGAGCATCATCATCCCGCTGACCACATTTCTTATTTTCCTGCTGTTGTTCGCTCTATATAGCAATTTCAAGTTCCCGTTTATCACCGTGCTCGGCGTGGTGCTCTCGGCACCGGTTGGCGGGCTCGTCGCCTTGTGGCTGACCGGCACGCCATTTTCGGTCTCCTCGGGAATCGGCTTTTTGGCCTTGTTCGGCGTCTCGGTGCAGACAGCGGTCGTCTATATCTCCTACGTCAACGAACTGAGGCGGCACGGCACGCCGGTTGCGGAAGCCATCCGCGAAGGCGCCATACTGCGCTTGCGGCCGATCATGATGACGGCGCTGGTTGCGGCGCTAGGATTGTTGCCGGTGGCCCTCGCAACGGGGGTCGGCACCGACACGCAAAGGCCCTTTGCACTGGTGATCGTCAGCGGCCTATTCACGCGGTTGTTGATCAGCGTCTATTTAATGCCGGCCTTGTATGCTTTGGTGGCCCGCCCGCAAGACCGGCTCGAAGTATAAGACCGGCGGGAAGCGATCAGGAATCATCCTCCAGCGTCGGCACGTGAGAATTGACTTCCTCCGCGATCTTGGCCGGATCAGCGCCTGCGACCGGATAGGATTTCGACCACACCACCGACCCGTCGCTCACTTTGGAGATCTTGACCGATAGAACCTGTGCCGCCGCCTCGGTTCCGACGGCGCCGCAAAGAACGTAAGCCGAGTGGTTCGACCGCCCGCGCTCCACGGCGGATTTCGAGTCATCGCAAGTCGCGGACTCCTGGCTCAACCCCACCTGACCGTGATGCGCGATGGCGAGCTTGCCGTACACCAGCACAAAGGTGGAATCCGCGATTTTCGCAGCCTCGGCATTCCCGGCCGGCGCCGTAAAGGGTATCGCCAGCAGCGGACTTCGCTCCGCCGGCGTTTCCGCCGCATCCGATGTGACGCGCGCGATCTGCGCTGCAAGCTGCGATATATCCTTCTTGTCGAAACTGCCGTGATATTTTTTCGAGATGTCTTGAATCTGCTCCGCCTCGCCCGGCGAGAGTCTCGATGAGCGGTGATCATTCGAACTGCAACCCTTCGACAGCAATACGATGCACAGCCACACGGAGATTATGACCCTGATCCAGCGGGGCAATTGTTTGAAGAAGATCCAGGCTGACCGAAACGCCCAACCGACCACGTGAAACCAGTACTGCGTTTTCGACTTGGCATCCTCAGTCGGAAACGCCGGGTAGACCGCCGGCGACGGACCGACTGGGGGCGGTCCGGCGATGCGCGCGGTCGGCGCCGGCGCGCGCGGCCCGGCCACAGGCTCGCCCGACACGAGCCGCTTACAGAGGGATTGGAGCGCCGCGTTAGGTTGTCCGCCGGGGACGCGCACCCATTGGATCGACAAGAACTTCTCCGGGACACGCGCTCCGGATTGGCTGGTGTCGTCGATAACGACAGGCAAGAGAAAGGCGTGGTCATCGGCCATGTCGAGAGTCCTCTCGACCGCCAGGCGCCATTCCCTGCGAAAGTAACCTTCATGCCGGGCTTCGGTTTGCGCCGAAATGATGGGCATGAAGTAATCGCATTCACGGATTTGCTTGCGGATCTTTTGATCCCAGACGTCGCCGCCGCCCAGTTCGCTTTCGTCGTACCAGACTTCGAGGCCGAAATTCGGTAGTGCGTCCCTGAGCACGCGCGCGGCCTCTCGGTCCGACGAGGCATAGCTGAGGAATACCGTGGGTGCGGCAGTGGCGTTCATCAGGCCTGGACGTCAGACAATGCTTTTATCAGAGCATTATGCATGTAAGCGTGGTGTTCTTCCGTCGCTCCGCGGACTATCCCAGTCAACGTCGTGAACCTCGCTTGTGCGTATTTGGCCCGCGCATCATTCCCCCAAGCATCCTGCCAAGCAACGATCATCTCCTGCACTTCTTCCCACCGGCCCTTGGAATGGACGCGGACGAGATCTCTCATCCAACGAATCGCGTGCGTGAGGCACATCCAAACCAGCATACCTGTGGTCACGGCCTTGTGCGCCAAAGGCAACGGCTGCGCCGAGACGGCATAAATTATTCCCCAATATCGATCCATCAAGTCCGCAGGCGCTTCCGCGTCACGGTTCTTCGCTGTTAGCGCCACAACATCGGTCGCGAGCTGGCAAATTGCCTCGACGCCGAGTTCGTAGCGGCGAGCCTCGTCAAATTGACAGAACGCAGCGCACACCGCCACGCCATTCTTCTTTGCAAGCCTTCGTCGCTTAGCCAAGCGGCTCGTCGCGACTGGCGGAGAGGGTGAGATGGACTCGGGCCATCCTGGCCCTCGCCCTGCGGGCGCGCTTGCGCGCGTCCAAAATCGCTCCCGGCGATTTTGTCGAACTCACGAGCCCCGTAAAGGCCTCCGGTTTTCAAGTCTGACCACTCGCACGCCTCCCACGCAAACGCCATTATTACCGATATAACTGAAACCTGCCCAATCGGCTTAGACTGCGAAATCTGCGTCAATAAAAACCCGGCACCCCAAACCAGTGCCGGGTCTTTTGGTTTCCAGCTTACTGCCATACTTAGCTATTTAGGGGCTATGGTGGCGCCTGTAACCCTTGTTTTAATTGGCGGAGAGGGTGAGATTCGAACTCACGAGCCCCGTAAAGGGCCTCCGGTTTTCAAGACCGGTGCATTCAACCGCTCTGCCACCTCTCCATATAATTTAATCTTACCTGACCTAGCGTGGCCCCGCGTAGCGCCGCGTGCAGTGCTGTGCGCAATGGACCGAGCGTGGCCGATTTTGCGCACCCTGGGCGGGCCCGAAAATTCGTGTCTCGCCTGCGATTCGGGCCCCAGGCAGGTGAAGGGGAAATGCTAGCATCCCTCGATGCTCGTTCTGATCGACGAAAGCGGCTGTCCCGGCTTCAAATTCACTCGTGGTTCAGATCCAGT
>Ga0210398_10003256_pt1 | contig 15603 bp, 16 predicted proteins | sample IncBWC4OmetaG_FD_161047 | JGI IMG/M metagenome (GOLD analysis project Ga0210398, IMG submission 161047) | Forest soil microbial communities from Barre Woods Harvard Forest LTER site, Petersham, Massachusetts, United States - Inc-BW-C-4-O | ecosystem: Environmental > Terrestrial > Soil >...
GCGGCATTGACGATGGCATCGACGTCCAGCGCCGTGATGTCGCCCAGCCACGCGCGGATCCGTGTCATGGGGGTCGCGGCACCGGAAAGGCCAGCACATTGGAGGTGTAGGTTTCCACGACTTCGCTGAACGGCGTGCCGTCGGGCAAACTCAGTATCGCCCGATGCTCCAGCAGTTTCGGCGGCATGGGCAGCGCAGGCGTACCGACGTTGGCAGCGGAAGCACTCATTTCCCACCCCTCGGGCAGCGGATGCCACAGCGCGGTCGCGGATAGCGTGCGGCGTTTAAATTGAAGTGACAGAACGGCTCGGCCGAACGGTGTATCCGTCGTGTCGAGCAACCGGTTCATTTCGGGCGTCAACCGAGCCGGTACATACCAATTATCCGCCTCTGACAGGACCACGGGACCACACAGCAATCTTACCCTTCGGTAGCGCACCGGCTCGGCCGGCGTGACACCCAAGTCTCGGCGCTGCTCGGCCGATGGGGCTTTGTCGACGTCAGGGACCCGCTCGGCAACGATTCGGGGCGGTGAGGCCAAGTGGTGAACGTCGCACCAATGCTCGAGTGTCAGCGTGGCGCTGCTATTGCTCAGCAACTCGCCATTCAGCGTCTGCAGCAACGCCAGCGCTTCCACGCGCGCCACGAAGCTTCCCGTCCAATCGGGGGTTCGCGCCGTCAAGTCATCCGCGCCGGCGGGCAACGACCCCAGCAGCACCAGGCCGCACCCGTAGACCGCCTTACGCATCAAAGGAACCATATCGTCCCGCACAATACACCTCACCAAAGAGCGCGCCAAAGAGGGTCATAGGTTACAGTCATCAGGTGGCTGGGCAACGAGAACCTTCATTGTGGCCATTCGAATCGTCCGTCTAGGTACCGAACGCCTCCCCAGCGAAGGAATACGTATCGGGACCGTGCGACGCCCACCGCGCGGTGTTCCAAAAACCGACTACGCGTCAAGAAACTACTACGATGTCTGGCTACCCCTGCTGGCACCCAGTAGCGAGCTGGTAAAGCAGGCCTTGGCCTCGAAGACAGACCGCGACTGGAGTCGCTTCGTGAAGAAATATCGGAAGGAAATGGCCGACACCCATGAGCGCACCCTGCTAGACACCCTTGCCGCCCTGTCCCACCAGACCAATTTTTCAATCGGCTGCTACTGCGCCGACGAATCCCGATGTCATCGCTCCGTGCTCAGGCAGCTGCTCGCCGAGCGCGGCGCCAATATTCAATAGCCGCTTCCGGCACATCGCCTCGCAAGGGTAGTCAAACCCCGGCCACGATACGCAAGTCTCGTATGGCGCCGCCCTTGAGCACCGCCAGGGCCTGTTGATAAGCCGCGCTGTCATGCACGGCAATGGCCTGCTCCACCGAATCAAATTCGATCACCACCGTCCGTTCCGACTGCCCCGCTTCATATATTTGTGCGGGCGTTCCCCGCGCTAAAAAGCGTCCGCCGCCGCCCTCAATGGCGGGACCCGCCAGTTTCGCGTACCCAGCCATCTTGGCCGCATTAGAAACCTCGCGATACAGTGCAATCCAATACGCCTTCGCCATGATCGTTCCGCCCTCGCTCAGGAGAAAGAACCGGATCCTAACAAGACTCTCGGTCTACCGGGGTGCCAACAGAACACAACACTTTTGTACAAATTGACCCCCATGGCCAGGGACGGCTCGACATGCTCGTCGTGCTGCCGGCTGCGGGCGTCGGAATTACCTCGGGCGTGGTCGGACCTCCGCCGGTCGAAATGACCATGGACCACCCGTTCTTTTACGCCATCGAAGACAGCAAGACAGGCGAGCTGCTGTTCATCGGTCTCTTGATGAATCCGAGCGGAGGTTGAACTGGACACTCGGCCACGTTGCACAAAAGCGAGCACCGCCCAACGGCGACCGCGAAATGAGCACCTCGCCGTGATGCCACTCGATGGCGCGCTTTACGATCGCCAGGCCAAGACCGAATCCGGTTTTCTTCCTACCGATATTCTCGAGTTGCACAAATGACTTGAACACCCTTTGTCGATCCTCCTCCGGAATTCCCGGACCATCGTCATCGACGAACAACTGATTTACACCGTCACGCACACAAAACGTGACACGGACCTCGCTCTTGGCATAGCGTGCTGCGTTGTACAGCAGGTTCTTGAGCACCAATTCGAGCAAGTGTGCGTCGCAGTCCACTTTTTCAGCATCTCCATGCACTTCCGCGCACATCCGAATATCCGGCCGCGCATCGCGCCTTACGTATTCAGTGATCGCCGGGATGAGAGCCGTGAAGTCGTGCGCGCCAATATTCAGCGACATGTCCGCCCTTTCAAGAATGGCGTAGTCCAAAGTCGCGGTAACCAGATCGTTGATCGCAGCAATATCCGTTTTGATGTTGGCCAATGGGGTCTTTGCCTCCGGCACGGTTTTCGCTTGCTGCGCCAGTTCGATTTCAAATTGCATGCGTGCGAGTGGTGTTTTGATTTCGTGAGACACCGCATTCGACATGTCCTGATGCGAAGCAATCAGCCCGTCAATTCGGGCCGCCATCTTGCGGAAAGTCTCAGCCAGCGGATAGATTTGTGAACGCGGCTTGATGTCGGCATCAAACAACCAATTCTTGTTGCCAAAGTGCGCGGCAGCCTTCTCCAGCGCACGCAGGTCGCGCGTCAGCGGCCAGATCCATATCATGATGACCAAGGCGATCGTCGCATAAAACAGCAATGTCAGCGCCCAATCCAAAAGTCCCCGTCGCGTTTCCGGTTCAACGGCTCTGAGCGCCAGCACGTAGTCGTCGTTCAGTTGCTTCAGTGCCCACGACTCTCCATCCGCCGCTTGCATGTACGCAATTGTGCCGTGCTCGAGTTTTTCCAGAGTTTCATTGCCGGCAATGTCCGCCTTTGTGAATAGCTCAATGTCCACGCCTGATTTGGCGGCCGAATCGGCAATGACATGTTTCCATTCGGCGACGGGCTGACTGCGCAACTGATTTTGAAGGGCCAATACGGCGACGCCGAGCGACCGATCGTCCGCCGAATCATGATTGCTATAAGCTTGCAATAACTTGTCCTGACCCCAGCTAACAGCGGCCAGAGTGAACACGATCAGCATATAAAGACCCAAGAAGTGACGCGTCATGCCTCACCATGCATCGGGAACAAATAGATAACCTTGTCCCCAGATGGTCTTGATCCGCTCCGAAGAATCGGCTTCGTCACCCAGCTTTTTGCGCAGATGCGAGATGCGAACGTCCAGCATTCGATCAACGCCATCATATTCACGCTTGTAGAGCTGCTGAAATAGTGTTTCCCGCGACTGAATTTCGCCGGCGTGCGCTGCCAGATGGACGAGCAACTCGAATTCACTGCTCGACAGCGCGATCGGCTGACCGCCGAGAATTACCGAGCGGGCGGCGGTGTTGATGACCAGCCGGCCAAACCGAAGATTCTTGTCCTCGACGCGAAGATGCGCCTTGCTACGCCGTAGCAAGGCGTTGATTCTGGCCATCAGCACTCTTGGTTCTACGGGCTTGATGACGTAATCATCGGCGCCCAGTTCCAGGCCCAAGACCTGATCAATATCATTGTCGCGTGCAGTGAGTATCAGAATGGGATTGGTGTAGACGGGCCGCAATTGCCGGCAGATCGAAAATCCATCTTGACCGGGTAAACCAAGATCCAAAATGATGATATCGGGAGCGTCGCACCGCACCCGCTCCATCACCTCGTCGCCGCGATTGGATATCGTCACGCGAAAGCCGTTGTTTTCAAGGTAGCGGCTGACCAGCTCGGATAGCCGCAGATCATCCTCTACCAAGAGGATCGACGGGATGTTTGTTGTGTTCATGGAGGGAAGTGCAATATGCGGCAAGTCAGTCGAAGATATTCCAAGGCTGTCTGCGCTTGTGCCGGTAGTGAATCGCTTCCCGGATGACGCGCAGCACTTCAGTCGCAAGAACGTGCTGGAGCTCGAGATCTTTGAGCTGGAAGACTACGTCGCTCGAAAAGACGAGTTCAAGGCTGTAGGTCCCCTCCGAGTATTTTTCCCAACAGCGCTTGACGTCCGTGCGATCCAGGATCACCAGACACAAGGATTCCTCGTGCGATGATCGCCATGTTGCCCGAACCAGCGTATTGCATTGGTTGTCGTTCAGTGCCAACGTACAGATGCGCGGGCTCAATTCCAATTGGATATCCTCGCGGTTGGCGTCGGTCGCGGCGCGCGCGTGAGGGGAGAAAAGCATTCCAAGCGAGACCAGAGCGCACGCGAGAACGAGTTCGCTGCGCGTTGCGCTAAAACGTGTAGGTTGCACCGACAAAGACTGTCGCAACGTTATGCTCCGCAACGATCGGGCTATTCGCGATGGCGCTTCCCAAGCGTTCCATTTCGGCGAACGCATTGAGCCGCCATTTGCCTGCCAAAGGCAATGTATATCCCAATTTGATGAAGGGATCTAAGGCCGCCCCCCCCTCATAGAGCTTGGGTACCCCATAATAGTAGTTGACGAGGGCCGCGCTTTTCCAAGTAAAGCCGATGTTGGCGCTCACCTTGCCCTTCGACTCCAGCAGCGGTATCCCCAGAGCCGCCCGTACCTCATCGCCGCTGTTCTGGCCGGTGATGTCGTGCAGAACGTCGAGTTGGCCCGACAGGCGACCGTATTTGAAGGTCCACTCGGGGCCGGCCAAATAGGTGAAGCGCGGTGCCGGCGGCGGCACTTTGACGGCGCCCGGCGTATTGCTGTTTACGACAGCAGGGGTGGAAGGGTTAAAGGGGAAGCCGATGAAGAAATTCTGCAGATCGGTGCGATAGAAATACACCCGGTCATAGCCGGGGGTGGCGACCAGATTGAACGTGTTCGCGGCCTTCTCCGAGAGCGTGAACCCAAAATCCAAATTGTCGATGAAAAACCGCTTTCCGTAGTAGCTGAACTGAGGGATTACGACGAGGGGAATATCCTTGCCGTTCATCAGGGGATTTGTTCTCACGCCGGCGCCCAATGCCACACTGAAGTTCCAGTGTCCGACGGCCACGCAGTCTTCGGAGGGCCCCGTGCACTCGTCTTGGCCAGCCCCGGCGTGCGCCTGAGAACATCCGGCGACCGCCCATGCGCCGATGTGCGCAGCCAAAACAATCAGTCCGGCGCCGGTGCTGCTCTTGTACCCACTATGATTGGCGCACATCGCGAACGCGGATCGTCTCAGACCCGGACCTTGAGCCATCTAAAAGGCCGAGGTAACGCCCAATGAAACAATATCGGGGTTGCCCCCGCTTGCGCTGATTCGCTCATACTCCGCGCGAATGGCGAGAGACCCAATTTTGCCTTGGACTCCCGCGCCATAGGCAAAATTGGTGCTCGAATTGGAAATATTGAACACCCACCGAGTCGACGCGCAGGTCGCGCCGAAAGCGAGCAACAAAATGCTGAATAATGTCCCTCTCACGCTCTGTCCTCCGTGATCGGCCGAACCCGCTACGGCTGATGATGCCAGAAGGGTGAAGATCTGGTTGTAACGATCTGTAGCCGCTTGTAAAGAAATGTAACGGCAGTCCGAGAGACTCCGATCGTCACTTCAACGTAATCGCGGAATGAGGTCGAGCCGGGGGAGCCGGAATCTTAAAAGCCACTTGGGCGGCCGACACTAGCCGTGCGGCAGGTACAGGTCGAGCCACTCGATCCAGCGCCGATACACATCGCGAATGCGCACCGGATCGGCCGGACTATGCCCGCCGATCGGATAGGCATAGAACTGGGTCTGAATCCCCCGATCCTTCAGGGCGTGATACAACTCATAGCCCTGCGTGATGGTCACCCGATAATCGCCCACGTCCTGCAGAACCAAAGTGGGCGTTTTCATCTTCTGGTAGTAGGTAATGGGCGACTGTTCCACCCAGTGCTTCATCCAATCACCTGTATAAGGAGAGCCGCCGATGGATGCGGCGCGGGCCACGTTGGCATCTGACAGCGCGTATTGATCGAGCAGATTGGTCACCGGTGCACCGGCAATCGCGGCCTTCCAGAACTGCGCGTGGCCGATCAGCCAACTGGTCATGTAGCCGCCGTAGCTCCACCCGGTGACGGCGATATTGGCTTCATCCACGATGCCGCGCTTCTTCAGCATCTCGATTCCGGCAAACACGTCCCGACCGGGTCCGTCGCCGGAATCGTCCACGATTGCGCGGCCGTAGTCGTTGCCGAGATTATCGCTGCCGCGATAATTGGGCTCGAATACCAGCCATCCTTGGGCGGCGATCAGTTGTACGAATACCGAGAAAGCATTCTTCGAGGAAGAGGTGGGTCCGCCGTGAATATAGAGCACCAGCGGCAACTTCTTTCCGGGCGCATAATTTGGTGGATAGGTCAGTATCCCGTTTTCGGTCCAGTTCTTCGGCGCTTTATCCGGGCTTTTCCAAGTGACCACTTCGCTCTTGCCGAGCGCCAGTGCGTCAAAGTCGGCATTGAATTTCGTCAGGCGGCGGGCCTTTGCGCCGGGCGTGTCTAGGACGTAGATTTCTGCGGGACGATGCGGTTCGGTGCCGCTGAAAGCAATCTGTCCCTGCGGCCCCACATCGGCGTCGAGCCAGAATCCCGTATTGGGAGTCACATCGCCCAGGTCCAGCTTGGCCGCGCGTCCGTCAATTGGCTGCATCCACAGGCTGGCGGTGGCGCCATCATTGCCTCCGGTCACAATCGCCTTGCTGTCCGGCGTCCACAGCGCACGGAAGAAATTGCGGTCGATGACGTGCGTGATGTTGCGGCCGTCACCCTTCAGTCCGTCCAGCACAAAGACATCCTGATAATTACGGTCGGAGCCATCGCGAGGGTAGAGATAGGCGATGTGTTTACCGTCCGGCGAGGGGACCGGAAACGATGCAAACATCGTATGCGTCGTGATGGGCTCGGATCTTCCCGTGGCGAGATCCAATACCTGCGGCGAGGAGTGGCGGCGGTCTCCTGAATACGTGGTCTCCAGGCGCACGTAGATCAGCTTATTCCCATCCGCAGTGAAGGCGATAGGCGATGCGGGCGGCCCGGGAGGAAATGCCACCGGCAGCGTCCAGGTACCTGAGGTCAGCCGCTTGGCCTCACCGCCCGCGGCAGATACCAGCCACAGATGTGTCGGCAGGGCTTTTTCTTTGTCCAAGAAACTGCCGTTGCCGACTTCGAATGCGTCGTCGAACTTCTCCGCCCCGGTCTTCTTCGGCGCTTCGTCGATGGCCGCGTAGGCGAAGGCGGAACCATCCGGCTTCCACGCAAATTGCTGAATTGACGTGGGGCTCTTGGTCAACTGGAACGCATCGCCGCCGGCCATGTCGAGTACGAATATCTGATTGTGTTTGTCCCCGTCCGCCGCGAGAAAGGCGACTCGGTCTCCGTTCGGCGACCATCTGGGAAACCCGGCGCTCTTGCGTCCATGGGTGATAAAACGGGTCGCACCGGAGCTGATATCCACCAGCGCGAGCTCCGATACATTGAGATCGTTCTCATAATCGGGATTCGTTACGACCGTCACGAGCGATTTGCCGTCGGGCGAAATTTGCGGATCCGAGACGCGCGCCATTTTGCCGACCCAGGCCAGATCGAAAACCTTTCCGGGCGTGTCGGGAATGGGCACGCGGGCCGACGCGGAGGTTGGCGATGCGCTGATGAGAAGACATGCAATCAAGAGCGGGGAATGAATTTTCATGCAGCGTGAACCTCAATTGGATTGATTGCAGCCGCAGCGAGGGCCGCTCAGGCGTAAATATACATGAGAGTCGCGGCAGAGGGCTCGATCTGCATGGTGTCGGCATCGGGCAGTAGCCGGCCAAGCGTGGCCGGTCGATGCACCAGAGAAGCCGCCGGTAAGCGGCCGTTCGTGGCTTGCGGTAGGCTACGAGGAACATCTCCAAGGATGACCTGAATGAATAGAAGAGACGTTTTGTGCAGTAGTCTGGCGCTTCTAGCTTCACCTGCGCTCGCGCAAAGAGCCCCCATCACCGCATTGACGGACTATGAACGAGACAGTGGCGGCCGCATCGGGCTTTACGCAGAAAACCTCAGGACGCGCGCGAAAATAACCTGGAGGGCTCATGAGCGCTTCGTCATGTGCAGTTCGTTCAAAGCATCACTGGCCGCCTGCGTTCTCGCTCGCGTCGACCGCGGTCAGGCTCGCTTGGACGAGCTGATCGCTTATGGTCCCGATGATCTGATGGAATACGCGCCGGCCGCAAAGCAGAACTTGGAGAAAGGTGCCATGTCGATAGCCGACATGTGCGAGGCCGCCGTCGAGCTCAGCGACAATACCTGTGCTAACGCTTTGCTGGTGCGCATAGGCGGCCCGTCCGCCCTAACCGCATATTGGCGGTCCATCGGCGATGCGGTAAGTCGCCTGGATCACAACGAACCGGAGCTGAACCGCACGCCTCTTGGCGATCCCCACGACACCACCACGCCGGCCGCCATGGCCGGCAACCTGCAGAACCTCATACTCGGGAAGGCGCTTTCGCCGAACTCCCGCGAGCGGCTCACAGCCTGGATGCTGGGTTGCAAGACCGGAGACAACCGGTTGCGTTCTGGGCTGCCCAAAGATTGGAGGGTCGGCGACAAGACCGGCAACAACGGCAAGGATGCTTCTAGCGACATTGCAGTGACTTGGTCCACACGCGGTGAGCCAGTTTTGATCTGCGCGTACACCCGGGGTGGTGCGCCGACGCCGGGCCAGGTCGATGCGGTCTTTGCGGGGATCGGGCGCTTCGTAGGAACGCATCTCTCTGCAACAGCCTGAAGTGATCCAGCGTTCGCGCGGGCGGCCCGCGCTCCCTATGCCGCCTCCAGCACCTCGTGCTGGAATGCCGGCACAGCACGGTCCGACAGAATGTCCTGCAACTCCTTCCTGCTGCGAGAGTCCGGCGTGAGCCACGCCTCGACGTGCTCGGGCTTCAGATTGATGATGCAGCGATCATGTCCCGCCGCGGCGATGTCGACGGGCGGCTCATCGGTAATGGCGGCGAAACCGCACAGATCCGGCTCCTTGGCATCGGTCCAATGCGACCACAGGCATGCGATGTACATCGACTGTGCCGGCTCCGGCTTGAACTGCAGCACCACGTTCTGTTGCGCCGGTTGCAATTTCACGTTCTCGAAAAAACTTTCCACCACCAGGATGGCGTGGTGAGATCCGAATTGCGCGTCCCAAAATCTCTCTAAGTTGTCGCGCCGCGCGTTGTACAGACCTGGGAACTGCCTATCGTAGGAAGGCGGCTTCCCCGCGGGGCGGCAGTGATACCGCATCGGCGTCAGAAGATTCTGTCCGTCTTTGCGGACGATGACGCCGGCATAGACAAATGGGAAGATTCGATTGTCGTCCGGCTTCAGATCCGCGCTGCCGATATCGGAGAGCTTCGTGGACAGGGCCGCGATTTTGCCCGTCGCTATCCGCACATCCTCGCGCGCCTTCTTCGTCTCCTTCGCTTGGAGCGATCGCTGCGCATTCACCAGCCGCGTCTTTTGCGCAAACAAATCCTGCTCGATCTTTGCCGCGGCCCTCGAGCGATGTTCGTCGATCGCCGCCTTGATCCGCCGCTCCTGATCGTTCGCAGGTTCGTCGAAGTTCGACTCAAACCCGCGCGAGACATTGATCGACGGATCCTCGATGCGCCGGAAGAACAGCTTCTCCACCTCCGCATAGTCCATCCTGATCCCCAGCTGTCGGCTGAGTTTGCGGACCATTTGCACGACTTGCGCCGAATAACACATGCCAAAATTGTACGCCATCTGGGCGCCCGCCCAGAGCCGCATCGACGACGGCGCGTCGAAGCTGCGAGCGAGACTCAGCCGGCCCCGTGACTCGGCGCCGCCGCCTTGGCTCGCGATGACTCGTCTTGTTTATACCCCTCGGACAAGGTTCCCTTCGCGGTCGCGATCGGCAATAAGGTCGGATAGAACTGCACGAACGTCCGGTCGACGGCGGCGTGCGCGGCGTGGCACGAATAACAGGAGGCGGCCTGCGGAATCATGGCCGCGGGTTTGAGGGCATCGCCAAACGCGAAGAATGCCCACTGATCGGGAAAATGCCCGACATCCTTGACATGGATTTCGATTCCCATGGTTTCGGTGGTTTGAAATTGGCCGCTCTTGTTGATGGAACCTTCCGTCTGGGCGCGGCGGTTTTCCTTCACCAGCATGGTGCCATCGGGCCAGGTGCCGGTGGCGAGGAAGCTCTTGTAGGCCGCGGGATTGACGAACACATTGTCCAGCATGTGATGCGGCATCTGCATGCCTTCCGAATAGCTCATGTCGAGACCCGCGGTCAGGAACACCCATTCTCGATAGTCGGTGGGAAAAATCAGGTGACCCTCGGCGGTATAGGCCGGGTTGTGGCCCTGTACCCCGGGCGAATCGCCGTAAGAGGTCGAATAAAAGAATATCAATCCGGCGGCCAAGGCAAGTGTCGTGGTTTTCATGGGGGCAGTATCGGTGCGCGCCGCGCGCCAAACCAGACCGCTTACTGCAGCGGCGCAGCCGTTCCCTGCATTGTCACCGCCGAGTCGAGCTACACGATTCTGGCCGCCGCCCACCACGTGGTTTCATCGGACTTTGGTCTTCAGCCACTGCGTCAAGGCGGCGCGGCCGGTGCCGGAAAAATCGCTGAACACGCCGTCGACGCCCAAATCGAAGTACGCCTTGTATTCCGCTTGCGGATCGCCGCCATAGGTTTTCGTCAAATTCACGGCTTCGTCTCGAAAGGTAAAGGGGTGAACGAACAGACCGGCCTGGTGGGCCGCGAGGACTAGCCGCGACGGCGCGGCATTCGACGCTTGATCCAAGGCGCTCACCGCCTTGCCGGCCGGATCCACTCCCTGTGCGGGCAATATATAGAACTTCCAGGGACCAATGCCGTCCGCGTAGGTCTTGATTTCCGCCAGACCCGCCGGCGTTACCATGGCCGCGAAGGTCCGCGCGTCGCCGGCTTGCAGCCAGCTGAACGGCTTTGCGCTGTCGGGCGACTCATAGGTGATGGCACCCGTGGCGTAATCGACGCCCGCGCCGTCGATCAATTGCACGACCTTGGTTTTCAGGCCGAGCTTGCGCAGAAGCATCAAGCTGGCAGGGTCAAATGACTGGACAAAGACCGGCGAACTTCTAGTGTTCCAGCCTTCCTTCACCAGCATCGCCAGCAGCTTGTCCTCGAGCGGGAGTCCCACCTGTCGCTGATAAAGGGGGTTTTTGGTTTCAGGATAAACGTTGACCCTGCGCTTCGGATCTTTTGCCATGGCGTGTTTGGCAAGATCGATGATTTCCTGAAACGTCGCCATCGGATACAGACCGTCATATTGCTTGCTGCGCGCGGCAATCGGCTGCCGCACCCGAAGCGTCTTCAGTTCGGCGGCGCTGAAATCGCTGATGTACCACTCGGGTCCGGTACTCACACCATCGACCATGCGGGACTTGCGCCGGGATGCAAATTCCGGATGGCTGGCGACATCCGTCGTATCGCTCAGGAAGACGTTATGGCAGGCAAACAGCACCCCGTCGCTCGAGGATTGAAGATCCAGTTCGAGCGCATCGGTACCCGCGGCGATCGCCGCCCGGTAGCCGGCCATGACCTCTTCCGGATAAAGGCCCGGCAAGCCTCGGTGTCCAATGATCAGCGGCGGATTACCGTCCAGCGTCTTCAATGTCATGCCGGGGTGACCGGCGCACGCGCTCGAGATGAGGGCCGCGCTGAATAGTCCGAGGCACCATCTGCGGTCTGTCAAGAAGCGTGGAGTTGCATTGACGGTGTTCATTTTGCCCTTTAGATTTCTTTGTACGAGTCTAGCGTGCCTGCATGTGTTCATGCGCGATTGCGCCACGGCGCCATGAGCCGCGGCGGCCCGAACCCTTGGCACCAAATTGGCGACATCCCGCAACGAATACTCTTGTACACTTCGCACTCGACGAATATACGGCCGTGCCCACATGAGACCGCTGTTTAAAATCGCTTTGTCATTGCTCGCGGTGCTGGCCATCGCCGTCTACATCGTGCTGAACCCTCCCTTGGACCGGCCCGCCGGGGCGTTCAGCCAACAAAACTATCGGCGAGGACCTCACCAGGTTTCGTATCAGTCCATCAATTGGGCAGACACCTCCAGATCGACGGCGGCCAATCGCGACTTCCAAGGCCGTGCAGTTCGCGAGCTGAAGGGCGGCATCTGGTTTCCGGCGGACAAACAGGGCGCGCCCTATCCTCTGGTGATCTATAGCCACGGATATATGTCCCAATATAAGGAGGGGCAATATATTTTGAATTTTCTGGCCAGTCATGGTTATGTGGCCGTGAGCGTTGATTTTCCGCTCTCCAATGGATCGGCGCCGGGCGGCGCGGTCGTCTCGGATGTCGTCAATCAGCCCGGCGACATCTCCTTCCTCATCGATCAGATGCTCGCGCGAAGCCAGCAAACCGACAATGTACTGTATGGCCTCGTGGACCGAGATCGCATCGCCGCCGTGGGACTGTCGTTGGGCGGACTGAGCACCGAGCTGGCGGCGTTCGACGCCAAGCGCAGAGATCCCAGAATTCGCGCTGCCGTATCGATGGCGGGGCCCAGCCAGTTTTTTACGCCGGAGTTTTTTGCAGACAACGGCATGCCTTTCATGTACATCGGCGGCACGGCGGATGCCATCGTCCCTTACCGCGAAAACGCGCAGCCGATTCCGAAAGAAGACAAGAATGCCGTGCTGGTGACGCTGGAGTCGGGCAGCCATGTGGGATTCATCGATATGGCGCCCACGGTGTTCCGGTGGCTCGAGAATCCGGACAGGTTCGGTTGTACGGCGCTGATGCGTGGGCTCAAATCGGCGCAGGCCTCGAACGGGGGCAAGCCCCTGCCCAACCTGGGTGAGCTGATTGGCGGTCCTGGCGTGGATGCAAAGGCTTCCACGGCGCCGTGCCAGACCACGGAGTTCGCCCGTGCGATGCGTCCCGCCCGGCAACATACCCTCGTCACTCTGGCGATTTATAGTTTTCTGGAGAGCCAATTTTCAGCCTCGCCGACCGTGCGCAATGGCATGCACGAATACTTGATCGATCGTCTGGCGAAGGAAAACAAGGATGTCACCGTGAGCGCGGGCGAGTAGGGTTTGCTCGTGCGGTGGCCGCGATTCACGCCGTAACGCTGATCAAGCGCTCGCTGCATTGGGCGCTGCCGGCCACACCCGCGGAGCGCTTGGTGTCCCTGTGGGCTTTTGGGTATTTCTTCATGTTGCTGGCCGGCTACTACGTGCTGCGGCCGCTGCGCGACCAGATGGGTATCGCCGGTGGCGTCAAGGCGCTGCCATGGATGTTCGTCGCCACCTTTGTGACGCTGCTCGCGCTGCAGCCGATCTATGGCGCGCTGGTGAAGAAGCTGCCGCGCCGCTGGTTCATCGCCATCGTTTACCAATTTTTCGTGGCGAATCTGGCGCTCTTCTGGCTGCTGTTGACGCTGGATGTGTCCACGGTCGTCGTGGCTCGCGTCTTTTTCGTGTGGGTCAGCGTGTTCAACCTGTTTGCCGTCGCGGTGTTCTGGTCATTGATGGCGGACCTGTTCACCAGCGAGCAGGGCAAGCGATTGTTCGGCTTCATCGGTGCCGGCGGCACGGCCGGAAGTCTGCTCGGTCCCTTGATCACCATAGGCTTGTCCGTGCCGTTCGGCCCGACCAATCTGTTGCTGATCGCGATCGTGTTTCTGGAACTGGCCGTATTTTGCGTCTATCGCCTGGAGCGCTGCGCCGCGCGCGTTCACGAAGGGCATCGCGGGGCGGGCAGCATCGGCGGTAGCGTGTTCTCGGGGTTTGTCGCGCTGGTTCGCTCACGCTATCTTCTCGGGGCAGCGGCCTGGGTCAGCCTGATGTCATTCGGCGCGACCATCCTCTACCTCGAACAGGCCAATATTGTGGCCCGTGCAGTCCATGGCGCCGGCGCACAGACACGCCTTTTCGCCGGCATCGATTTGTCGGTTGGATTGCTCACCCTCGCGACCCAGGTCTTCGCGACCGGGCGATTCCTCAAGCGATTCGGAACCGGCGCATCCGCCGGCGTGTTACCCGCGGTGTACATCGTCGGCTTCACGGTGCTGGCGCTGGCCCCAAGCCTCGCGGTCGTCTTTGTCTTTCAGGTGGCGCAGCGTTGGATGAACTTCGCCATCGCGAATCCCGCGCGACAAGTGCTCTTCACGGTGGTGGGTCGCGATGAGAAATACAAGGCGAAGAACATGATCGACGTGGTGGTCTTTCAGGGTTCTGACGCCCTCTACGCCCCGGTATTCGACGGCTTGCAGGCGCTGGGTTTGAAGATTGGCGGTATCGCCGTGTGCGCCCTGCCCGTGGCTCTGGGGTGGCTCATGCTTTCCAGGCGCCTCGGACGCACCCAGGAGCGCCTCGCCGTCGAGATGGGCGCGGCCGCCGCGCAGTCCGAATGACCCTCGCTGACGATCACACACCGCGCGTATTTGACCGCGGCCACGGCTCGCCTTCATGATGCCGCCCGAGAGGCGGTGTTCGGCGAGGAGCTAACGATGCGCATGACCCGGCGGGATCTTCTTCGGCTGTCCAGTGCGGCACTGGTGGGCTTGACGGCAGGCGAGCCACTCGCCCTGGCGGCGGAGGCGGCCAAACGGCCGGGCAAGCCACTGCGCATTCTCATCCTGGGAGGCACGGGATTTACCGGACCGCATCAGGTTCGCTACGCGCTCAGCCGCGGCCATGAGATCACGTTGTTCAATCGGGGCAAGCAGCCGCACGAGTGGCCGGGCGCCGTCGAGGAACTGATCGGCGATAGAAACACCGGCGATCTTAAGGCTCTGGAAGGCCGGCAGTGGGACGTATGCATCGATAACCCAACCACCCTGCCGTTCTGGGTCCGGGATGCCGGGCGGGTCTTGCACGGCAAGATCAAACACTATGTGTTCATCTCGACCATTTCAGTCTATGCCGACAACCTCAAGCCGGCCGATGAATCGGCGCCGGTGGCAAGCTACACCGGCAAGGATGCGATGGCCGAGACGCAGGAGTCGTTTCGCGCCCACGGGGAACTCTACGGCGCCCTCAAGGCGCTGAGCGAGAAAGAAGCTCAACAGCAGTTTCCGGGGAAAGTCACCGTCATACGTCCGGGACTCATCGTCGGCCCGGGTGATGAAACCGATCGCTTTACCTACTGGCCCGTGCGGTTGGCACGCGGCGGGGACGTCCTCGCCCCCGGGGATGGCTCCGATCCGGTACAGGTCATCGACGCCCGTGATCTCGCGGAGTGGACCATTCGCATGGCCGAGGCGCGTACCTTGGGTACGTTCAATGCGACGGGTCCCAATCACCCGCTTCAAATGAAGGCCATGCTGAGCGGCATCGCGGCCGCCATTCACGCCGACGCCCACCCGATCTGGGTATCTGCCGATTTCCTGGAGTCCGAGAAGGTCGAGGCCTGGAGCGACATGCCGGTGTGGGTGCCGGGTAGCGGCGACACCGCCGGCTTTGCGAGGCGCAGCATCGCCAAGGCGCTTGCGGCCGGACTCACCTTCCGTCCGCTGGACATGACGGCGTCCGATACCTTGACCTGGTTCAAGCAGCAACCGGCCGAACGCCAGGCGAAACTCAAGGCCGGACTGACCCCCGAGCGC
>Ga0210398_10003259_pt1 | contig 15586 bp, 18 predicted proteins | sample IncBWC4OmetaG_FD_161047 | JGI IMG/M metagenome (GOLD analysis project Ga0210398, IMG submission 161047) | Forest soil microbial communities from Barre Woods Harvard Forest LTER site, Petersham, Massachusetts, United States - Inc-BW-C-4-O | ecosystem: Environmental > Terrestrial > Soil >...
CGCGCGCCGTCAAGGCAGCGACCCCGGATTCCCCAACCAGACCAACAGCGTCCACCTCAACCCTCGGTGGATCAACGCCATCTATGGCCGTCACATCATCGTGCTCGACGACTTCTGCACCCGCGGCCACTCATTCGAGTGCGCGCGTCTCTTACTCCTCACCGCCCAAGCCCACCGTGTCGACGGCGTTGCGATCGGCCGCTATGGCACCAAGTACACCGTACGTACCATCCGCCCCGGCGTCATCTGGGACCCTTGGCGTCCCGCGTGGCTCAATGACGATGCCTTCATCCATACGATAGTCGGCCCCAACAGCAGTAAAATCTGGACCGTCACTCAGCTTACCGCACGCATCCTCCGGCGAGCCATCGTCACCCTCGCCCGTATTGCCATGGCTCTTTTGCAAGTCCTCCAGCTCTTCATCCGCTTCGTCCTCCTACTGTTCAAACTCCTCCCTCGCTGACTGACGCCGATGTTGTCCCGCCCCTAGTACCTCAGCCGTGGCCGCTCCAGCCGGGCAACAACCAGCAATACCGTAGCGATACCAACCAGTACCAGTAGCCCAGTCCGAACCACCGCCCAGATGACAAGCAACGTCCAGCGGAGAATCACGCCGAACCCGTGCATTAGACCACCCATCAACCGTATCAAAGGCATCATAACCTCCAAAGACCTTAGTACATCTTACACAGCTCCCCGCCCGCGCGAAACGTTAGAAATCAAACGGTTATAGCGATTGCCGAGGTGCCGTGAGCGCCTCCTGTCGAGCCCCCCGCGAAACCCCGCCACCTGCCATCCATGTCCTGTACCATTTTATTGCACCTTGGTGACGCCTCAGTGACTGCGGTTAATACTCTCCATGGTCAAGCGACAAACGGGCGTTTTAAGGGAGGCATCCATGACCCCGAATGATGACGAGGATCCACCGGCTATCGACGAACCAGAATTCGGCGAAGAATATCTGTGCCTATTAGTCGATTACGCGGCCGGCCAATTAAATGAGGAGACCGTCGAAGCCGTACGCCACAAGCTGGACACCGACAAAGCTTTCGCCGCCTTCGCGGCGTGTGTCCTAAAACGCGACCAACTCAATTTGCGCCCCTAAAGGGAATCCCCTCGTCAGCCTCCACTCTAACATTATCCAATCCGCTCCTGGTTCAGGAGATACTGCCTGACCTCGGATTGCCGATACCGACGCTCGCCACCAATGACAATCGACCGCAACGGTAATCTTGCGACAGCCGATCGAGATAAGCGAACGATCGATGCCAGTTCGGCTATGGTGAGGAGTGGCTCTATATACCAATCGGACCGGTGCTCTTGTCGGCCGTAGACTGGGTCAGGCTCAACTTGAGCAAGGACCGCAGCGGGTAGCGTTCCCGCTCCTGCCAAGACGGACCGGGCGCGCCCCAGCGCGTCACTCGCCACGCGGACTTCGCGTGCCACATCAGCTGCAACTGGCTGAGGCAGATCTGATGTCCTGGATTGTGAGTATTCGGATGGTACTGTGTCTATCCCATCCCCCAATGCGAGAATGCTTTCCCACGTCACCTCAACGCCTTTCCGGCGACCTTTGGCAGTAAGACGAATACCCGTCGGCGACACCACGACCTTGAATGCATCTTCACCAAGCAAGATCTCCCGTGTTAGTGGACGTGCAAGCAAGGTGGTCATAGATCCTCCGTTATGCGATTCGGGTTAGACGTTGAATACAGGGCAGCTCGCTGCCACGGTGGAAGGTGTTGCTCTGGATCGATAGGTATTGAGGGAGCTGGGAATAGGGGGTCAATACGATTGACATATGCCTCTGCCCACGCGATCCACTGAGTTAATGGTGTATCCGCCGTTAGATCCCCCGTGCACTCGGCTGCCGCACGTACTGCTCTGATATATTCTCTAAGCAAATTACACTTACGCCATCGGGTAGCAGCATGATCGAGAGCACGAATCCGGCTCGCTTCCTCTTGGCGCTTGCGTTCTTCTATGAGACGTCGTTCCTCCTCTGCTCGCCATGCTCGCTCCCGGGCTTCTTGTGCAAGACGTTGTGTCTTAAGCGCCTCTGCAGCAGCCACGAGTCCGATAATGAAGCGGTTTAGGCAGGTCTCGAGTCGTTGCTTCTTCCCATCGGTCCAGCAGCAGCGAATTCCAAGATAAGAATGGTCAATTCTGAGTGACAGGTGTCCAGTTGCGATCCATTGGTACTGCCGAAATGACCACATCCGTTCTTGACGCTTTCCGGTGGCAGGCGTTTGTCGTTCCGTGCGGTCGACACGTTCCTCCAGCGTGATACGGATGTTCTCTTCGCCGATGCGGACTGTAGTCGAGGGATGATCGCCCCCTTGAGTAGTGGTGGTATAACCTCGAGTATCAAGCCCCTTGAGGAGGGTGTCAAATATACACATCGCTCTGTCAGCGCTGTCGAGAGTAACGTGGACAGACAAGACAGACAAGTGCGACTGCGACATTGGCCTGAGATATCCGTGCTCGTCTGGTTTTGCCCGTCGCAATGCTTTGACCGTGTCGACAACGAGCGGATGCGGATCGACGAGTGTCTCCGCCACGACAATCCGATTTTCCTCACGAGATTCGTATTGTTCTTGCTCCTGGACCGGGCCGCCGGCCTCCACACCATTGAGGCTTTTTTCAGTCCGCCGGAAAACCACCCTGTGCATTGTCTTGCTCGCCGATGCAGGGAGCTTTGGCAGCGGTGTCGGTCGTAAAGCTTGTCCTGCCCCTTTCTTTTGCCAATAGCCTCGCCATGGGAGAGGAATGCGCATCTTGCGGCAGATCTTCGCCAGGCCAACGTCTGAGAGCCCATACTTTTTTGCAAGTGTTGCCATCGGCTCAGTCCATACTTGCTCGTATAGTTCTTCTCGCGTCAAACCATCAGACTCATGAGTCATAGCTACCTCGCAAAATACATATGTGTCATGATATTGGTCTCCTGTCCTTGTTAGGCTGGCCAACAATATATGTCTGAATTATCCCTCAGTTCCACGCCGACCAAATATAATCGCGAGGAGATTGACGACTGTAGTTGCAGCTTCAGCGCACATGGCGGCTGTTTGAAAGTCGGCTGTTCGTTTGTGTTGAAGTGCGTATGACAATTTCACGGCAGCCTTCGCGTGAGCACGAGCTTCTTCATTAACAGACCCGGCTAATTCCTTAGCAAAAATCGCTTCAAGTTGCCGTTTGGCATCCGTGTCGCTAGCCGGAACGCCATCCATAGATAAATGACGACGTGGATCTAGGACTGCTTCCGTTACCGAAATCAGTGCTTCTCGGCAGATCAGACCAACAGTCTGGAATTGTTCTTCTGTTTTGGCCGTCTCAAGCCGGAGCCGTGCTTCTTGGAGTTGACGATCCACCTTCTGCCAACCTGTTGGAGTCGCAAATACCTCTTCTCTTGCGTCCTGGCGGTTCGCTTTGAAAACTGGGTGTCCCGAAATGTAATTCGTCTCAGACAAACGCCACCCATCGGTCCTGAGATGAGAATTATACATTTCGACGAGATTACGTGCGTTTGTAACGTCTGGTCGCACGACTGGATGCACGGTTTCACAAAGAAACAGTAGGAACTGTTCATCAGGGGCGTGCAAGAGACGAAAACGGGGGTCAAAAAATACCCAGTCGTTGTTCCAGTCCGTATTGTTGACCCGATGCTGCCAAATGTCACCTGCCGCATCTTTGAAACGGCGGTCCTGTGTCGGAAGTACGGAAAGATCATACAAGCGGCCAAGAAATTGATCTTCCGATAGACGGCCAGACCAATCTGTGCCACTGATGAGTAGTTCATCGATGATTGTACGGCGCGTTACCTCCGAAATTGTGTTGCTCATGCTGCTGGTTTCGAATGTGATGGCTGCTTTCAACAACGCTGGTCAGTCTACTAAACTCTTTGCTAGGCGAGGCACCGGGAAGTTTTTATAGTGTGCTGCAAATTTCAGGAAGGCGGTTCGCGGTATCCGGCAGGCCTCGTGAGCGCAATGTTTCTAAATATGTCTCTACAGTCATTGCTGGGCGTCGTAGATTCGCACGATGACGTAGAGCCGCACGACAGACCGCTTGTGGGACAAGCGTTATAAGACGATTGACGAATTCGTCTGGCCGGAGTGCTTCAAGACGATAAGGAGCAAGAACTGATGCAGGGAAGTCGTTCATGTTGAAGGTGACAATCGTATCCGCCGAACAAGTGATTGCAGCAGCAACAACGTGTCGGTCATCTGGGTCAGGTAATTCAAGCTGATCAATCGCTGTTTCATATCCAGTCACGAGGCAATCTGGGATGGCCGTGTCTATCGTTTGTCTCAATCGTTGGATACGTTCAACTCCGAGATCCGGCCGGTGCTCGGCCAAACGTTGTGTCCATTCTTGATGGATCTTGTCTGTCCAGCGAGCTTCAACAGCGCCCTCTACAGCGAGCCATAGGCACAGATCGCGAACGCTGGCGTTGTACAGCACGTTCGCATCGTAGATCGCTCGCATAATGGTATCGCTCAATCGTACAATCCCATCTCATCGCTCAACTGGGCAACTTCCTGCATTGCGCGCGTAGAGCGCTCGTATTGCTGCTGTTTATAGGCAATCACCTCGCGTAGACGAACTCGTCGTTGGTTACCTACTTTCCGAAACGCGAGCTCTCCCTGATCGAGGAGCGTTATAAAATAGGGTCGTGAGACATGTAAAAGGTCAGCGGCTTCCTGGGTAGTGAGCTCATCATCCACAGGGAGAACCGTGACCGCATGTCCTTGCGCGAGTTCGTCGAAAACGCGCGAAAGCACACGGACCACTGATGGTGATAGCGTGATCTCACCACCACCAGCACCTGTCGATAGTGCAGCAATATGGAGATGAGCCGTTTGGTCTTGTCGACTGGCTGTTGCGAGTATGCTACGTCCCGCCTTCGCCAATTCCTGATCCTGAGAATTTGGTGTAACCACATTATCAATTGCCGGGGACGAAATCATACAAGTCTCTCCTAAAGATGCCTATTCGAGGTATTACAAGAAATATACGAACTAGAAGAAATTTGCGCAATAGTAGAAATACTCGCAACTGAAATGCATTTATCCCGCTAGTCCGTAGTTCTGTGGATTTCCGAAAAAACACCTTGACGACTTGAGGGGCGGCAGCAATGGTGATCATGACTGTACTACGTTTTGATCGTATGTTTGTACGCCTTCGTAGGCATTGGTGTTGTTGCGATCCGTACACCTACAGTAATGCAAAATCACCTGGCGGCCTCTTACGTAAGGAAGTTGTGGCCCGGCCTGTCCCATCCAAATCCAATCTTGGCAGAACTTGCCTATACTGATTTCGGCTTATATTCGGTATATTGTTAACCTCCGCTTGATTATGTCCGTCCGCCTATCAATACAGCGATGTAACGCAGATCGATGCATATTTCCCCATCACTCGACCTGAAATTACATGCCGAACCTGGAAAATCTTCGAATTGAGCGACTTGTATTACATGAAGTGTTTATTCGCCCTATTGATGGCACTGTTACCTCGCCTAGATATAGCAATGAATTGGCACAACTGGATGCAGAAGGACTGCGGGCGTTACGCGATCGGTTAGTGATTGCTATTGGTAAGGACTCTCATTGTATGGAAATGGAGATCCAAGACGATGCTGCTGGCAGCGCCTTACGGATATGTTCTGGCCTCCTGCGCTGTGACGATGATATGTTTTTGCAGGGGTCTAAAGACATAGCCCGTAAGCTAAATCAGGCACAGGATACTCGTTCTATCCCTGGCGGAATCGTAGTTGTGCTTGGAGGGAAGGTTGATCCATATCAACGGCCATTCGTCGCAATAATTAAGGCTGAAGAACATGGAGGCTTTATGCGTCTGGACGGTGATCAGGGCATAATGTTAAGATATCTCTCCACCCTTCTCCTAACTCCGCAGCAACGGCTCTTCAAAATCGGAATTTTTGTCGAACTTGAACCGCAGGATGATCCTGATATACTCCGGCGTGGTCATGAGTTCCAAGCCTTTGTGTATGACCACCTGATGCGCACTGAGAACCCTGCCGTTTATTTTTATCAGACATTTCTGGGATGTACAATCGCGAGAACCGCTAAACAACAAACCAAAAAATTTTACGACCTAACTAAACGTTTTGTCGACGAACTGTCCGTAACTAATGAACGGAAGCTCGAACTAAATATTTCTTTAAGCACTTATTTACGAGCTCAGAATCGGACGACACTTCACACCGAAGAATTTGGGGAATTTGATTTCTCTTCCCAAGAACGGATTCAATATCGCGAATTCATGGCGGAGAATGCATTTCCGTCGAATACCGTTCCGTTAGATAGAACGCTAATTCAGAAATTCTTGCGAGTTAAACGACTCAATTTTTCGAATTCAGTACGTGTCGTCGCACCTCTAGAAAGATTCGATGAAAATGTCAAGATAGAATCCGGTGATGAGTTTACGACAGTTCGAATTCGTGGTAGTCTAATCGGGCAGTCCTAGTGATGGAGGAAGAGTTTCGGGAACAGTATGTGAAGGATCGACCCCAGCTAGAAGCATGGGGTAGCTTTGTGTGTTCGTATATTTGTGCCGAACTCGAGAGCGTCTTGGCTGGATCCAGCAATTGTGAGTTGTTCCTTAAAATTCCTCCGACTCCACGCTTAAAAAAAGAAAAGTCAATTTTAGATAAAGCATTTCGGCGGAATAAGAATTACAGTGATCCCTATGCCGAGATTACCGATAAAGTCGGCGTTCGCTTCGTTGTACTTCTTATAAAAGACATACTTGTCGTTACAAATATTATTGAATCAGCACCGCATTGGATTGCTTCAAAAGACCGTGATTTTCAAGTCGAACGTGAGCACAATCCACTGATCTTTGACTACCAATCAGAACATTATATAGTCCGGGCAGCAGCTGCTCAATCATATAATGGCGTTCAAATTGCTGAAGGTACGCCGTGCGAGGTACAAGTTAGGACGCTCTTGCAGCATGCGTATAGTGAAATGGCGCATGATAGCGTATATAAACCAACAATCCGTACGGACCCCGCGATCTTACGAAAGATCGCGCGGAGCATGGCTTTAATTGAGACAACCGATGATGTCTTCAGTGACGTTAGTGAGGTTTTGTCTAACCGAGCAGCTCAACTATCTAGATATGAAAAATCTCTCATTGATCTATACGTAAAGCTGATTGGTTCGGAACCCTTTCCGGATCATGCTTTCACTGCTCAAGTAGTTGAGGTTTTTTCGGAGGAAGTGGAAGGCACTGATTTGACGAGCTTGGAGGATTTCTTCAAAAATCACACTGGACTTATTGATATAATCGCCGGATTTAATGGTCAATCTTTCGTGTATTCTCAGCCTACGGTCCTCTTTTTGTATTATTTAATTTCTAAGTCACACCATCGGTTTCGTGCGCGTTGGCCAGGAGCTGAACAGGATATATTCCCGCTGTTTAGAGATCTCGGCATCTCTGTCTCGTAGAAGCTGATTTACCAAGACAGCGTTCGTCGTTTGAGCCCTGTCAGTCATACGCCGATAATAAGTATGTTGCGCGAAATTGCACATCCACCCCAGCAAAATTGCTAGCAGCAAATTTGTCTATGTTGGACGCGTCCTGTTGTAGACGAATTGCGGTTGCCCTGCCAACGGCAACCATTGGAGAAACCTATTGGGAATTAGCCACTACGTAAATAGTGCCTATCTTATTGGTGTGGATATAAAGACCCCTTTCTCCCAGACTGGCTATTAGCGACTCTACAAACCCGCTAATGAAATGCAGCTGATTCTTTAATCCACACTCGTAAGAAGAGGGACAGGGTTATACCTATCGGCTATATATGAATTGATCTCCTTTCGGAACGGGAGAACGGCGGTATGCGCGATGACAACCCCATCAGGCATCTTGATGGAGCCAGGTCCGGCAAAGGCTACTCCGCCATAGGTACAACAGATCAAAATTTCCTTCATGTCGTGGTCAACAGTGTAGTCCTCGACCGCGTAGTGAGCGAAGCCCGTTCTATCCTCAACGATGCCATATTGTACGTAACCACCGACACCAGAGACGTTCGGGTCATCAATGACTTGATGTAATACTGTTAGTGGTTTGATTTCGGGATAATCCGAGATTTTCTTTCGTGCGGCATCGGCTCCAGATCCTAGAAATGCAGGTCCATCTTTCAGTTCGATGCGGCGTATCGTAACCCAGGAACCATTGCTGGTCGCAATTGGATCGAAGCGTAGCTCATACGCCTGTGACTCGTTTTCCACGGGGCACCATCCCGCCACAAACATACCTGCTCGTCCAGTCCGCACGTCGGAAATTGCGCGCCCAACTTCACAACACACCGTTTCCATTACCGCGCCAATCACTTCGACGATTGTGCCGAGCGATGGATCGGTGATAGGATGTGCTACCTGAACTTTCTCTAGAGCCGGTCTTAGAGCAGCGAGTACGCCATAGGAAGCGAGAAAATTCCCAGCCATTGCAATACCAACTTTCGTATCTGCGTATTGAATGACATCCCCAGTTTTGGAATCGTTCGCCCCATACACTTTTGCATGAACGACACCAAGCTTCAGACATTGAAAGGAAGGTAAAATAGTCCCTCTTTTATCTTCGCCAAGCTTGACTAGTGAGTCAGAGGCCAGACACACCCCACCATCAGCATTTTGCCACGCAATAATGAGAGTCACTTCGATTTTCTAGATAATAGAAAACAACTTGCTCGATCAGATTGAGTATCTGTCTAACATATCACGAAAGACAAACCGGCGACTTTTTGTACACAGTCTACCAGAATATGGACAACAAAAAGGAAGTGAGGGCCGGATGCCTGATGATGACGCTGCCCTGCCATAACACGAAGTTACTATTCTATCCTGCTGCCATCTTCCGTAACCGATATTCGTCAAACGACGAAACTGTCGGATCGGGCTGACGTTGTGGTTGAGTATCCATATCCACAATCGCTGCGAATCCAGTGATCTGTTTGAATAGTTCCGGCCCCCAATGTAGATCTTCAGCAATTGCAAGTGTACTCTTGCCTGTCTCAGCTTGATAGCGCTGCATGACCAACGAAAATAGTTGTGGAGACTCTCCGTCTGGTTCTTCCGGCTCTGCCCCCTTAAGCCACCCTTGCTGCGACATCTGCTTGTATCGTCTACGATACTCAGCAGCATCTATTAACCCTAAGTGATAGGCCCTCATTACAATGGCAGGCACGCTCACCCCCCACCGACGTTTGAGGTCCAAAAGATGTTCCCAGCTTCTCGATTGCCCTAATGCCCAAAATTCACGAGCGAAAGACTTCTGAGGCAAAAGGAGTGCGCTGGCAAAGTACTTGGCTTGGTCTTCACGCAGGCTGAGATCAATAGGAATACCACCTTGATGAAGGGCACCGTGCGCTGCCTCGTGGGCAAGATCCATTCGTGCACGACTGGCACTTCCCTTGGCCGGATTCAACACTATCAGATTGGTTGCACCATATCGCGAGAACGCATCGATTTTCTTGCTAATATCATTGTCCAGTACAGTCACAACCATCCCTGCGCTTTCGATCATATGCGTGACGTTATGGATAGGAGCGTCGATCCCTACACCCCATTCAATTCGACACCGTTCAGCGGCTCGTTCAATTTCATCAAGCGTCGTGGCTTGAATTTGTGGTAACTTAAGCGCCGGTAGCCTTACCTTCGTCGTGAGAAGGTTGAGTATTGCACCAAAAAGGGTAGCATGAGCAAGTACCTTTTTCCTGAGACGATCGGGCGTATCAACGAGTGAACGGAAATTGGTTTCATGCTCCTGAAACTCGTCATCCTTCTTCGAGTTGAAGAAGTACCCCTGCTCGACGTGAAGGGCGGCACAAAGAGCATCAAGGGCAATTCCCTTCGGCTCTGTAGTCCCACGCTCATAGCCGGTAATCACAGACGCAGAGGACCCAATCAGCTCACCAAGGCCGCGTTGGGTAAGGTTATGAAACCGGCGCAGTACACGCAGTCTGGCTCCATTGAATCGCACCTTTTAAGCTCCTTTCTCGTGGCTGTAACCTTTGGCAACCCGCTCCTTCTCAATTCGTTCGCGTTCAGCTCTCTCACGCTCAGCAGCCTCCGCCTCTTCAACCGACAGAAGCTCCAATGCGGGTAGGACGACTGGGGTTTGTGGAACAACTATCGGAGCAATGCCGGTGCCATCTGCGGTCGTCGGTATCTGCCACGTCATCAGAGTTGCGCCATCCAGATTCGCGTGAACGAGGTAAACACCGAGAGGTCTCCCCTGTTTATCGGCCTGAACGAGTAGGCGAAATATGCCCTCAGTGGCTGGCTGACCAGACGCCCCAAACGCCATCTCTACTTGGGCAATTTCCTTTACATCGGCAACCGCATAGCTCGCTGGAAGCGGTTCTTCGCTGTCTCCTCGACAGAACCGGATAGGCATCAGATCCAACTGAAATGTGAAATGAGCGCTCCCATCGAGAATCGACAGCCATTCGACGTACTCCTTGGCGGCGGCCTTCTGAACAGCAAACTTTGTTTGCTCCCAAGCGCGAAACCCAATGCCACAAACCCCGTCTCCACGCTCGGGCTTGGCGTCCTCTGCCACCCACATGCGCGTGTCGAAGAGGATTTTGGCAAGGGCAATGATGCGGGGCCACGTAAAAGCCTGATATAGGTCTGATGGCTGGACTGGCTGAGGCATCGATGGGCTCAGGAGGTTCAGGAGGTTAGAGTCCAGGAATAATTATCGTTTTTGTTCTGTTTGTCAATATTTGTTCTGGTACCAGAAAACAGTTTTTGACAGCAAAAACGATTTGGGTCCTATACTCCCGGCTTTATACGGGCCCTGAGGTGCATCCGAAAGACGGTGGAGAATCTATACGTAGTTCCCACCCTCCAAGCTCTGTTGTTCCGTTGCATGTGTGTATGCGGGCGGCTCGCACGATTGTTTTTTGGGGGGGCTGTAGAACCCTAAAATCGGGGGCCCGTTTGGGGGCCTGTTTCTCCCATCCAAACCCATCCTAAAGGTTAGAAATCCCTGACGCCGACGCCCGGAATTGCGTACGAAACTGACTCCGATAAAATGTTAAAATTCCCTCTGAAAACTGCTCGCTTCTAGGAGATTTTCTGTCTGTCGGGTCCTACGTACGGAGTGTTGCTCAATCCGACCTTTCGGGCGATTTGGGAGCAGGAGGTCGCCAGTTCGAATCTGGCCGCCCCGACTACACCAAGTCATTAGACTACAACAACTTAGCGCAAGAGAGAGGCCACCGTCAGGGTGGTCTTTTTCGTCCTGGTGTGCGAGTTGAAGCTGATCAGCATGAACGACGAATCCATCTGCCGTTCATCGCTAGAGTAATGCCTGACCCATTCTCGGCTGGCGGACGGTTGGTGATCCCCCGGCGACGATTGGAGGCGCAAGACCCGACATGGGGTAAAACCATTTCCCCTACGGCCGCGCGATACTCGTCCGAAAATGTTCTACAGATTTCTGAGAGTTCGGACACACGCGGATAGCTTTGTGCAGGTAACCCCTAGTATGCCTAGGTACTAGCGAAGTCGAGTAGAATGGAATTCGCTTCAAAGTGTCCATGCCGTGAGTTCCCGATTCATTCGATTGCAGCTGTCATGTTGTAGCGAGAGGGGCTGGAGTCTCCCTCGCAATCAGTTCACTATCATACCCTTCCTTCCGAATACGTCCGTCATAATACTGTAATGTCATAAAGACTAGCCAGAAAGAATAGGCGAAGGCGTCGAAGGCTAGGTTCAAGAGTGCTGTTACGATAGAACTCTTGAAGATCGCTGCGCTCGTACCAATGACCAGGCCGCCCAGGAGACCAGCGACCGCGACGATCAATGTAAACTTAATGATGCGTTTCCTGGTATCTTGGCACAGCATCTGGGAGCGATCAAGCACCTTGTCGACTGCGCGCTCCTCTTCCAGCATGACAACGGCGGGAACGACGAAGAACCGGGCAGTCAAGATCAGCCCTGGGACGATAAAGAGAAGGAATCCGATGGTGACGAGCAGTCCCGCTGCGATATCCGCTCCTAAGAGCCTCCAGAATGCACTCATGCTGGCGCGTAACGACCTATCAATGTCGATGGATTGGCCCAGGTAAGCATCTGACGCGATGTGAATCAAGACACCCTGCGCGATAATCCCCGGCGGTATACTGATGAGTGCGGTGAGGATGAATGAGGTGAGAATGGGGGAGTGCGGTATGATTAGGCGACAAATCAACCGTGGCAGGTATCCGATCACGGCAACCGTAGCGAACGCAGCAAAGTTCGCTCGTACAAGCTCAAAGGTAGCGTCGATGAGTTCCTTACCCGACCGTGGACGGTATATGCTTGCTGTCATGCGAAGTCTCAATGCTCTGCGTGATTTTGTAGGAGTATTGATGTCCGACCCTATCAAACACGTCCTTCCGACAAACCTACGCACCACATGCCGCCTGGATCAATCGTTCGGATGCCGCCGTCTCCCCATCCGTCTCCGGCAGGGTATGGCAGTAAACGTCCAGCGTCATCTTATCCGACACATGGCCGGCCCGCTCGTCAGTGGACGCCATCATTCTGTGCAACTCTCAGCGCCTGTACGGTCACGCACGTCGGCGCAAACGAAACCGATACAAAGCCAGGAGAACACCAGCCAGCACGGCGCCCGCAATGCCCTGTCTAATACCGTCATCCACCGCTAGCCCTGCCAATAATGCCCTTTTACTGTATTCATTTTCTTGCAGACGCCTAAGTCGTTATATGACAACGACTTAGACCACGTTATTGTCGTCAAGTGTTGCCGAAGGGGTGCAACAAGCCTCTATATAAGCATGTAAGTCCTTATATTGCAACGACTTACGCCAGTTACAGCCTCTGCAACTCCCCATCTTAGTCCCCTTCGGTGTTCACTTGGAGCTAATTGGTCCCCCTGGCGTCTAGAACTCTGAGACTGTCTCCGCTGTATCCCAGCTATTCAGACGGCCCCCCGACTTCTTCAGTCCCGCCGCTAGCCGCACCTTGACCCATTGCCGCGTCCACATGCCAAGTTGGTGGCCGTCCCTCAAGTCACGGCTGATCGTCCCCGGATTTACGTCCAGTTCTTCGGCGATTGCCTGCTGCGTCGCCCACCGCTCCTCTTCCAGTCCCTCAAGTATCTGATAGAGGCGTGGATTGGTCGCCGATTTGTAGCTCCACCGTAGCGACCTTCCTCCCTCAAATAGTGGAACGCTCCTCAAGCCGGCGTACATTTCCGCTGGCCTCTCACCGCTGCGCATTTTCTCGAAGCGCGTGAGGAACGCTGCGCCCCGCACAACATCATCAGCACCGTTGTTCCCCACGATATCTGGTAAGGAAGTCGGGAACCACTTGTCTCCTACGTCCAGCTTCACGATGACTTCAAACGTCGCCGCGAGTTTTGTGCTCCCACGGAAATCACCACTCTTGCCGGCATGGTGGACGAGCATCGTTGCGACGCCAAGCTGCTTGAGCGAGAGTAACGTCTGTACGATGGCATTGAATGAGCTGGCCGCGTTCTCATCCTCCACTTCGCCGAGTCTTGAGAAATTATCGAACACGATCAGATCCGCGTTGTGCTCGGCAATCAGGTCGCGATAGAACGCCACGCCTTCGGGGTCTGTGATACTCGGGAACCACGCTTCCCCCGTCTGTCCTTGCCGTGATATCAATATCAAATTGCTCAGCGTCTGCTCTCTGTCCGTCCCCTCAGCGCCGGCAAGCAACCCCCGCAATCGCTCTTGAATATCACCGAGGTGCATTTCCCCATCCACGTAGATAACGCGCCACCCGTTGCCAGCATGTTTCTCTGGGCACTTACCTGCCCTCCATTCGAGCAACTTCCCCCCGCCAGTGACTGCAATCGCGGCGCTCAACGCAAAGAACGACTTCCCCGCGCCCGTTGGGGCATACAGCAGCACAGACTCGGCTTCGCGTAGCCAAGGATCGAGCAGGAACTCCCGCCGCGGAATGTCCTCCGCGAGTAACTCGCCGCCAGTCTGACACTTCAGAGATACGGCCTTCCCTGCGGCAGTGCCATCCATCCTCTTCCATGCAATTTTCCCGTTCGCTGTTACCGTGCGCCGTCGTTCACTACGTTGTACCGTCTGTTGCTGGTTTCGTATCGTTCTCGCTGTCGTAGTCATCTTCTCGTCTCGTAAAGTGTGTGTGTGTACTGCTCCCTCGCCCGCTCCCAGACGCAACAATCCCCAACGCTGATTGATTCTCAACGCCGGGGATATGCTCACGCTGCTGCGGTTGTCTCTCTATCTCTGTCTGCTGCTGTCGTGCAATAATGGATGCGTGGAGCATCTGTCTGCTAAGCAAATACCCTCTTGTAACTCATTGCAACACAACGGCTTACGAACACTGGTGTGCGAATGGTGTGCGAGTTACTGGTAAGTAGCTGCGCGTGCTGACTCGTTAATTGCTGGGAGAAGGCAGGCGGCCTTCTGTGCCAACTGGTGACGCGAGACCCGGCATGGGGGAAAACCCTTTCGCCGGACCACGCGAGACCCGTTCGTAAATGCGATCCAAATTCCTGGCAGCCTATGCACTGGCAGCAGTTTGGAGCAACCGGTCAAATGCCGCCGCCGTTTCCCCGTCCGTCTCCGGCATGGTATGGCAGTAGACATCGAGCGTCATCTTAGCGGATGCATGGCCGACCCGTTCTGCCACCGCCTTGACACTCCAACCAGAGTCCAGCAGGAGCGAGATGTGCGTGTGCCGACACGTATAGAGTGTGCAGCGGTCCATCTTGAGGCGCACCAGCGTAGCCAGCCAAAAGCGGTTGGCGTTCATCGGCGTCACCGGCTGTCCGCCCGGCGTCGCAAAGATAAGGTCATTCTCCCGAGCATAGTGCGGACCCCGCGTTAGGATATGTGCCGCTTGCCGCGCCCTATGAGCGCCCAGAGGACCGAGCGCCGCCTGGGGGACCGAGATGCAGCGCCGACTGGTCTTCGTCTTGACCGGGCCAAACTCCCAGCGTGAGGAACTGACCTTCACCAGCGCACGGACTATAGACAGCTTCCCGTCCTTCAGGTCTTCCCACTTGAGCGCCAGTGCTTCTTGCGGACGCATCCCTGTATTGAGCAGGAGCGCCCACAGGGCGTGATGGCGGTCCTCCTTGGTCTCCGTCAGGATACGTGCGACCTGAGCCGCTGTGAGGATCGTGTGGTCCTGCTTCGATGCCTTGATAGGGAGGCTCACCCCATCTGCGGGGTTGAACGGGAGCAGACGGAATTTCACAGCCTGCCTGAGCGCCATTTTGAATACCATATGCGCGTACTGTAGGGTGCGCGGGCGGTCAGCCAGTGTAGCGTACAACGACTGGATTTGTGAGGCGCTTACCTTGTCGAGCGCATTCTGCCCAAGCGCCGGAATGACGTGTAGAACCATCAGACTGCGGTAGGACGTGAAAGTATGCGCCGAGACACGGGGTGCCACAGATGTCGTAAGCCAGTTCTCCAGATACTCCCCAAGCGTCTGCTTGGAGGGAGCCACGAACGTCCCCTTATCCAAGTCTCCGAGCATCTTGGTGAGTTCCTGGTCAGCTTGACGGTGTGTGCCGTGGACGACTTTGCCGG
>Ga0210398_10003260_pt1 | contig 15578 bp, 10 predicted proteins | sample IncBWC4OmetaG_FD_161047 | JGI IMG/M metagenome (GOLD analysis project Ga0210398, IMG submission 161047) | Forest soil microbial communities from Barre Woods Harvard Forest LTER site, Petersham, Massachusetts, United States - Inc-BW-C-4-O | ecosystem: Environmental > Terrestrial > Soil >...
GATGCCATTGTCCCGCCGCGAATCGCTGCAGGCAGAATCGGAGCGAAGCCATCGATTCCCGCGCGCTGAAGAAAGGAATCGTACACGTTCCGCGGGCCGAAACCACGCACATTCATCGCGGCGTGAAACCAATCCTGCAATGGAGAACGCGATCCACTTGCCGTGGAAACGCGCGCTTGCTGCGCATTTCCGCGTGCACCGAGGATTATTGTCCCTTACGCAGCATGATTTGGGGAGTGGATTCTAAGACCTCTCCCGTCGCACTGCTGGCGAATTGCGCTGGGCTGATTTCGGGTTCCACTTAGAGGGCGATGCGTACCTAATACTCCGCCGGAGGCATCATGGACATACTAGCCGCACTGAAACTGGAAGAAGCAAAGCTCGAAAATCAGTTGACCGGCATTCGGGGAGCGATCGTAGCTCTCGGTGGCGCGAGGTCGGTTGCCGCGAGCAGTCCAGGTAATCGTGCGAATACGAAGGGTGCGAAGAGGGTCATGTCTGCCGCCCTTCGCGCGAGGCTACACGTCCGTTGGCTCTGGGAGATGATGTTGAAAACGCAACTTAACTGCTGGTTGGTGCCTCGCATCCGCGATTGGTTGCGCTCGACGGAGTTTCGTTTCACAGTCCTCGAGCCTACTCAGCAGTCTGCCGGATCCTAATCTTCTAATTCCATCAATGGCTTACCAACAGAATCCCGAAAGTACCTGCCTTCATAGGAGGTCTTTTTGCCCCTTGTGGAGTAATTGCCTCGAAATCAGCGATCGGAAGGAAGATATTCTGCGTGTTGAAATCGATTGCCATCGTGCGCGCGTATTTTTTGGTAGGCACGTTTTCGACGACGCTGTAACGATCCGGTGAATCTTCGTGGATGACGGTGAGATTCCCGCTACCGCCGTTTGAACTGAATGCAAATTGTGTCTTGGGGTCAAATCCCGCGGCATCAGGATCATCGCCGATAGCTGGTGTCGCAACTACTTTTCCAGAATCCGCGTTTACAACGGCCATGATGTTGTTAGCGCAAACCGCAAAGAGTCGGCGATTCTTCCTGTCCATGGCCAGCCCCGACGGCTCCTTGCAAGGCGAAAGTGGCCAGCGATTGATTGCGACCCGCTTTTGAGCGTCAATCTCAACGAGCTCAGACTTGTCTTCGATATTTACGAAAACGTGCCCATCGTCGTCACCCGCCGCAAATTCGGGTTTGCCGCCCACATCGAACATGCCTGCAACTTTGCCGCTTTCGGCTTCGATCGCCGTAGCATTTTTGGTCTTGCCATTGAACGCAAAGACCTGTTTGGTAGCAGCATCGTAGAAAATCGCGTCAGGATTCTCTCCTCCCGTTTCCACTGTCCGGATCGTTTTCAATGATTTTAGATCAAAAACTGTCACTGTGTTTGCGTGCCCATTGCTGGTGAAACCAAGGCCCAGAGCCGGCGCGAGAGCGATGCCGTGAACGCCTTGCGTGTCTGGAATGTCGCCGACAATTGCACCAGTGTCTGCATTGAGCACGACGACGTGTGTGAAATGGGAGATGTACACGCGCCGCGCCGCGGCATCCACAATGCAGTAATCCCATGGACCCTCGCCACCGATCGGAATCGTTCTTGTAACATGATATCCGGACGTGTCAGGCATGGTCGGAGAAACACGGTTGAAGATTGCGGAGGTCGGCATAAGTCCGAAAACAAGAGTGACGCCTGCCATCACACCAACAGGTTTGATCCGCATTCACTTCACCTCATTGCGCGTGTGCTGGCGCCATGCAAAGTAACTGCGAGCGTCTCGTACACTGTTAGAAAGAAGCGCATATGCATCACCAGGGAAAGAATTCGTTCCGAACGAGGTCGCATGGCCGCACGTCCATATTGTTGTCGCAGTGACCAGGGTGCTCACTAAGACTACGTTACGAAAGGTGGCCCGAATGCCGCGGAACGCTACAACGAGCTTCGCGTGAAAGCATGAAATCAAGATTAATTTTTATTAAGGAACGATTTGTAGGGTTTGGGTTCAAGTGTGTTGACACGCTGTAGTCACGGTGCTGTAATCGAGCCTTTCGATAGGATGCATCAGCTTTTAAAATCCCATTCATCGCCGTCGAGCGGGCGCTGAGTCGAGGCTGGACTGATCATGCGAATCCTGGTCGTGGAAGACGAACGCAAGGTCGCAAGTTTTACTGCACGGGCCCTCCGCGAGGATGCTTATGCTGTCGATGTAGCCGAGAACGGCGAGCGCGCGCTCGAAATGGCTGGTGACGCCAGCTATGAAGTAATCCTGCTCGATATTCGTTTGCCCGGTCTCAATGGGATCCAAGTCTGCTCCGAGCTCCGTCAATCGGGCGTCAAGACTCCCATATTGATGCTCACGGCCCGTAGTCTGGTTGAACAACGCGTCGAAGGACTTGACGCCGGCGCTGACGATTACCTCACGAAACCGTTTGTGCTTGCCGAGCTACGCGCTCGCATTCGAGCTCTGGTCCGCCGGGGCCTCGACCGCCGCGGGGGCAACTTGCGCTTCGGTGATCTCGAGATCAATCGCGATCATCGCCGTCTCACTCGCGAGGGCACGAACATTCCGTTGACCAGCAAAGAATTTGCCCTAATCGAACTCTTGATGCTCCGGGCTCCGGAAAACGTCACTCGCAGCGAGATTATCGAACACGTGTGGGATTTCCACTTCGATAGCGAGACCAATCTCGTGGATGTGTATATCAACCGCCTCCGTTCGAAGATCGGTCATTCCGAAAAGTCCAAGGTAATTCACACCATTCGTGGTGTGGGTTACAGACTGGGAGCGGTCGAATGATACAGGTCAAATCACTGCGTTTCCGTATGATGCTCCTGTTTTGCGCGATCGTCGGCATATTCCTCGCCGGCACGCTGTTCGTTATTTACGGTCTGTTTTCCAGGGAGATGTTGTCTCAACTTGACTGCAGGCTCCTGCGAGTGGGCAGCACCGTTGTGGCGCAGGTGGCTGCTGACCCCACCAAACGAAACATTGAGTACTTGGACGTGCCCAAGGAATATTTTGAAGTACTGGACTCCTCGGGACGCGTTTTGGAACAGTCGAAGAACCTGAACGGCCATACCATCAGCTTAGGTGGTGAGTTTGACTCTTCGCGCGTCGTCTTCCGAACGACAGAGGATATCGAGCAAGGTCGGCAGCGCCTGGCCCTGATTCCCTTCAAGCAGGGATCGGAGCAGCGTGTTTTGGTTATCACCATGCCGACCAGTCACGATGATATGGCTCTCGGGACGATCAGGCATTTAATCTTGTGGGTTCTGCCGCTCAGCCTGCTCTTAACCGCTGGAATTTCAGTATGGTACGTCGGACGAAGCCTTGAGCCTGTTACCAAGCTTATCCAGCAGGCTCGCCGCATGATGGAAGGAATCCAAGGCTCGAGTCCCGCTCAACCTGAATTGGAGTCGGACCGTCAAAGACTGCTGTCGCTTCCCACGGGGCATGATGAACTCAGCAGCCTCGCATCCGCGTTCAATTTGCTTTTCACTCGGCTCAACGTTGCGCTTCGCCAGGATCGTCAATTTGTCTCGGACGCCGCGCACGAACTGCGTACGCCCCTCCACGTGATGCGGGGTGAGACCGAGCTTGTGCTTTCGCAGCCAAGAAGTACGGAGGAATACGTCAAGACCTTGCACGTGGTCAACGAAGAAGTGCTGAGTCTGACGCGGATTGTCGAGGCGCTCTTCACCTTGTCGATGGCCGACGCAGGCCAGCTCCGTATCAATTGTGAACCGTTGTATCTGAACGAAGTGATCGAGCAGGCTTGCGCGCGTATCGGGCCGCTCGCACAATCCAAGCGTATTCGTATTGAGCGCGACTTGAGCGAGGACATCGCATACTTTGGCGATGAGGCTCTCCTGCAAGAGCTCTCGATTATATTTCTCGATAACGCCATCAAGTATTCTCCCCCGGATACACTGGTTCAGGTCAACCTCGAAAAGGTGGCTGGGCAGGTGCGCATCAAGTTTCGTGACCAGGGTTACGGAATCCCCAACGAACATCTACCCCACATTTTCGAGCGTTTCTATCGCGCGCGGCTTCCCGAAAGTTCAGAAACTCGCAGCGGCGGCTTAGGACTGGCTATCGCTCAGGCTATCGTCCATGCGCAAGGCGGTTCCATCGAATGTGAGAGCACGCCTTCCAGCCATACGACTTTCACGGTGATCCTCAGCGACGTCGCGCCATGGGATTCGACGGCGGTCGTGAGTTCTTCTTTGGCAGGCTCGTGTTACCGGGAAGCGCATCTGGAATCAGGTGTTGCGGTGGGCTCTTGATCATGAGTTGAACGCCCTTGCCGTCTTATTCGCTCGGGTGTTCTTAAGCGTCTCTCGGCTGAGTTTGGATGTCGGGAAAGCCAAGAATGATTTCGCCTGTCCCTTCGCTGTTTCTCAATGCTCTGCTCAAATTCACGTAGGTTCAATTCATTCCGTTCGATACTTCACCAGCGCTAGAAAACGATAAACCAGATGCACAAATTTTCCGTAAGGCGCAGTGATGAAAAGTGCTGCCACCAACCCGAGATGCATCACCAGGATGCTGCCCATTGCCGACGTGGCGCGAAAGACGAGCGTCGACAGACCGGAAAGCGATGTCAGGCAGAGCATCACCAGAAACATGTAGTCCATACCCGGCGCAAGCGTTCCTGCCGGGACATTGTCGCTTTTCAATTTGAACCATATCAAACCGAGTGTTCCGATGATCATTGCCACGCCTCCCGCCGTGCCGAATACTACGGGGGCACTCGTCAGAGGAAAGGGCGGCAGCCAATGGAAACCGTCCTGATAGACGGCGGCCAAAGATGTCGAAACCAAGGCCGAGAGAAATCCCCACGCTGTCAACGAGTGATAAATGCGACGAACGGAGGACGGCCGCTCCTTTGGATAGTAACAGCCGGGCCCGCCGCCTTTCAGATAGCCAAGGCTTAGAGCGTCCGCCATGGCCCCGGCGATCGTCTTTAAACTGGTGAGTTCCGGAACGTTGTTGTTCGCTTCCGACCAGAATCGTATGCCACCGATGATCCACACGCAGATTCCGTAGAAGAATAAGACCATTCCGCCGATCACCATCGCCACGTAAGGGATCACCTGATAAAACTCTCCCGATCCAAGGTGGCGAGTGAACATTCGAGCTTTGCTGGTGACGGCTAACGACAGCAGAACGACGACCGCCCACGCGACCAACGCCAACGCGGCTTCCATAAACCTGCTTTTCAATGCCCGGGCGAGAAAGTTTGGCCACGACCACTGCCGGTAGCTTTCAATCCGCGCATCAGCCAGAATCTTCGGAATATTGATCGCGAATTCATGGGGCGGCGCGTACATGCAGGCGTAGAAGCAGGCCCGACAGTCATGGCAAAGGTTGGCCAGATATTGCACATCGCCACGCGCGAAGTCCCGTCGCGTTTCGATGGCGTGAAAAACCGGACAGTATCCTTCACAGTAGCGGCAGGAATTGCAGATCGTCAGCTGACGATTCGCTTCCTGAAATAGCTCAAGATCGGACATAGTTCGCGGCTTCCTCTCCTGCCGATTTTCCCGAAACCGAGCCGATCGTTAACCCGAATCCGGCGAGGTAGCCTTTCGTAAGAATGTTTCCAGAGATGATTTCTCCGGCGGCGAACACGTTTGTGAACGGCCTTCCGGTCTGCTCGACAACTCTCGACCGGTCGTCTATGGTGACTCCCATGTACGTGAAGGTGATTCCCGGTCGCAACGGAAGCCCGTAGAAAGGCGGACTGTCAATTGGAACCGCCCAATTCGTCTTGGGCGGCCGCAGTCCGCGGGACGACAAACCGTCCAAGCATTCCATTCGTAGGTTCGTGTTTCCGGCGGTCGCGCGGTTGAAATCCTCCACCGTCTGCGAAAGGACGGTTGCATCCACCGGGAGCATTTTGGCAAGGCTTTCGACCGTGTCCGCGCAGAAGGGCTTGTACATCGGTGGCAGAAAGCTGCGAATGGTTTTGGAATCCACAATGCAGTAGGCAATCTGGCCCGGTTGGTCCGCGATGAGGCGGCCCCAGGACGCGTAGCGCTTGGGCCAGATATTTTCTCCTTCATCGTAGAACCGGCATCCTTGCTGATTGACTACGATACCGAAAGGAATCGCATCGAGACGCGTGACGATTCCTCCATCGAACTTCGGCGCTCGTGCGTCAACCGCAACTGCGTGAAATCCCTTGGGGTCGCCGATCGGCCTCGCGCCCTTTTCCAGAAGCTTGGCGAGCAGCGTGCCGTCGTTGTACGGTGTGCCGCGAACGATGAAGTTATCAGCAGCTTCGCCCCACAGCGTCTTCAGCCACCCTAGGTTCGCTTCGAAGCCGCCGGTTGCAATAACTACGGCACGCGCTCCAACTTTTGTTCTCGCCGCTGCCGCATTGATCACTGCAGCCTGAAAGTTCCCGCTTTCGATCTCCAGGTCGTCCACAAATGCCTCGTAACGCACTCGAACACCCATCGCAATCGCTCTTTGATAATAAGTGTTCGCGAGGGCCTTCCCGCCGCCAAGGAACCACCGATTCGTTCGCCCAAGGTTAAGCGTACCTGCCAACGGTTCTTGCCAACTGACGCCGTGCGCACTCATCCATGGCGGAAGTTCCCGAGATTCGCGGATCGTACGCTTGGCCAGATCCATGTTAGGCGGGCTGCCAGTGACTTGGATCAGGTCCTCGAGGAATTCTTCTTCGGAATAGACTCCCGAGGACCGTGAGCCATGAGCCGCGCGCACGCAGCGAATATTGCGGGTGTGCCGGGTATTTCCCGCTCGCATGTGCTCTGGAGCTCTTTCCAGCAACAGTACGCTCGCGCCGCGCTGCCGGGCAGCCATCGCCGCGCACAGCGCTGCATTTCCGCCTCCGATCACAAGGACGTCAAATGCGGGCTCTTCTGTGCGGGAAAAGTGTTGCGCTACATCCATAAGATTTGAGCGCACATGAATCTCACGGGGCTCGGGCGGAACATGGGCGCCACGAGACCGTCCCGGTTAAGGATTAGCTCCGAGAATCCGACCTGACAATAGCGATTCCGCGCTAGATGGTAGCAAGCCCGTTCCACGGTGAACTTAACCCAGAATGAATTCTTGTTAAGGTTCTCTCAGGGTTGCGCGAATTCTCAAATCCCGCGTCGAATCGGCAGCCAACGCCATTCTCGCGCCACGCGTGCCTGAAAAGCAGAACCGCAAAGTCTTAACGCAAATTAATATTGATTTCACTTCGACAGACGAGGTCGGTGCTAGTATCCACGGCAATGGCAACCTTCGTGTGCTGTTCCGATTACGAACGTCCTCACCGATTGACCAAGGCAGTGCTCGGAATATGCGGAGTGCTCGCGATAGTCCTTTCGCTGGCAGTGCTGGCGCTCGCGCAAAGCTCTTCGAAGCCTTTACCATATCAACCGCTCGTTTTGACCGGGACGATTCCTCTGCCGAATGTTCACGGGCGGATCGATCACTTCGCTTTCGACACCGCAGAGCCGGGACGCCTTTTTCTGGCAGCTCTTGGCAACGACTCGCTCGAAGTAATCAACGTTACGGGCAGCGCCCGGGTGCGCTCGCTCAGGGAACTGGGGCATCCGCAAGGCGTAGTCTTCGCTCCAGGACTGAACAAGATCTTCGTGGCCAGCCGCGACCACCAGAAACTCTACATCTACGATGGCGCCACCTACAGCTTGATCACGGCCATCGATTACCAGGGCGATGTCGACAACTTGCGCTACGACGCGGCCGCCAAACGAGTGTACGTTGATTATGGCGATGGAGAGAAGGCGGCCATCGGAATGGTTGACGCGACAACGAATCAACGCCTCGCAGACGAATACAAAACCGGCTCGCACGCGGAGTCGTTCCAACTCGCGGAGACAGGTCCTGAGATCTATGTGAACTTGCCACAGCACAGCCAGATCGCGGTCATCAACCGCGTTACACATGCCATCTCTCGATGGCCCGTTACCTGGAAGGAAAATTTCCCCATGGCGCTCGATGAAGCCGATCGGCGCGTGTTTGTCGGATTCCGCATCCCGCCGCGGTTTGCGGTGTTTGACATGAGCTCGGGAAAAATGGTCGCTGCCTTGCCTTGCGTGGCAGATACCGACGATCTCTATTACGACTCAGAGCTTAAGCGTATTTACGTGCCGGGCGGCCAGGGATTTATAAGTGTTTTTCAAATGAAAGATCCTGACCACTATGAGCTCATCGCCAACGTTCCGTCGGGTCTCGGCGGACGCACTGCGGGTTATCCCAGACAGCCGGGAAAGAAAGGGGGACCACCCCGTCTGTTCGTAGCGATCCCCGATCGCACGGGGTATGGCGCAGAAATTCTCAATTACGTTCCCGTTCCATCGGAATGAGAGTTCCGTAAACCGAACTGGTCGGCACCTGGCCTTGACGCTCGATCAAGCGACTAATCGAGTGGCTTCAATTCCGGTTTCGCATCGTCTGGCAGCGGATAACCGTCCACATTCAGGAGCATCGAAACCAGTTGGTAATAGCCCACGACGCCGATTAAATCGACCACTCCACGCTCACCTAGTTTGTCCTTCGCAGCCTGGAACGTCGCATCACTAACCTGTTTCGCATCAAGCAACTCAATGCAGAAGTTGTAAACGATCTCCTCGTCCGCCTCCATGGGGCTGGGCCGTTTGCCAGCTGCCAAGGTAGCGATTAATGCGGGACTCAATCCGGCCTGCAGTCCGTATTTGTGATGCGCGTACCACTCATATTGTGAATTCCAGTGCTTCGCCGTGATGAGAATCGCAAATTCATTTAATTTCCTGGGCACAGACGAATGGAAGCGAAGATAAGCGCCGTACTTCTGGGCCAGATCACCCATCTCCGGGCTTCGCAGCAAGACGTTGTAAGGTCCGTTCATCGAGCCGCGTTCGCCGCTCAGCACATCGTCTGTCATGGTTTTTTGTTCGGGAGTCATCTCCGCATAGCTCAAAGGCTTGAAGCGGCCACCCCGTAAATGCGGATCAGGACTAGTAGGAGTCTGCACAAACACAACGCTGGCGAACGCAAGGATACCAGCACAGAACCACTCTCGGCGCATCGTTATCAATCTCCAGGCGGGCGACCGCCGTGTGCACGATACATAAACCTTGCAGCCTTACGGAAGAACAATCGGTGTTATTGATTTTCCGGCCTGCCAGACGGATGAAAGCTTCTCTGTATTACTTATATCTTGTAAAGGGTTCCCATCCAGAACCAGGAAGTCAGCGTCCTTACCCGGGACTAGGGTTCCGAGATTCTCACTCACATCGAGGATTTCCGCGCTCTTTCCAGTGGCCACGGCTATGGCCTGCAAGGGCGTAAGGCCCGCCTCGACCATTAGCTGTAACTCCCGATGCTCCATATAACCTAGAAAGCGAAGGGGGGCCGCAGACTCGTCGTCCGATCCATGTCCATCCGCATCGAAACGCCCTAGAAACTTGCCGGGAGCGCCGGAATCAGAGCCGAAACCGATCTTCACGCCCGCATCGTAAAGAATCTTGAGATTTTTTTCGGAAATTACCAAGACCTTCTTGAATTTCTCGCTATTGGGTTCCGATCTTATCTTCGCGATCAGCTGGGGGCTTTTTAGCGCCGAGAGAGCGACGGGGTCTAATCCGGCACGGAAGAAAGGGTCATCCAGCCAGTTCCTATTTTCTCCAAAGACAAACGTCCATTCTTCGCGAACAAGCGTGGGAATCAGAAAAACACCGCGTGCTTTCATGGCCGCGATCAGTTCACTATCCACCTCCTGGTCGCGGACGCTGTGCGCGAGCCCGTCAACGCCCGCTTCGACAAGCTCTTTCGCATCCGCCAGGTAAAACTCGTGAGCGATGACGCGCAAATGTTGGCGATGCGCTTCCTCAATGATCGCTCGATAGACGGCGGATTTCATTTTGGCGACGGCTCCAAAATTGTCATCCACCCAGATTTTCACGAAGGCAGGGTGGTGTTGGGCGAGTTCCCGAACATCCTTCTGGGCCTCTTCCGGAGTTTGCGGCCGAAAGCGATCGTTAGAATTGGGGACCGCGGGCGGATAACCGCCCGGCCCACCGAATCCTCGACCGGCGGTATAAAGACGCGCTCCTGGGAAATGTCCCGCACGTTGGGCGTCTTGCACCTCGTAGATCAGGTCCTGGTCCTGCCCCAGCGATAGCACTGTGCCCACGCCGTATGCCAGGTATCTCTGGAGTTGCCTGCGAATATTGTCCTCTGTGTAGCTTCGGCCAGACAGCTCTGACCCTACGGTGAGTCCGAGGTGGGAGTGCAGGTTAATAAGCGCCGGCATGATGCTCTTTCCCTGCATGTCATGTACTTCCGCCCCTTTTGGAATGCGAATTGACGTGGCCTCTCCGGCGGCTTCGATCTTGTCTCCCCTGATGACGAGTACGGAGTTTTCGATCGCCGGCCGGCCGGTTCCATCGATCAGCCGCGCGCCTTTGAACACAACAGGAACCGTAGTGTCACGCGCTCCCGCAGGGACCCAAAAGGAGGAGGACGCCAAAGCAATCAGAAAAAGTGCGACAAACAGCGCCGAGCTAACGGTCCGCTTCATTCAAATCCCCCTTACGATGACTCTCGAAATGGATCACGCTCTTGGAAATTCGGCTCGCGCCCACAAACCGTCATGTCTCAGATTACGAACGACCCGCTCCAACCGAACGGTGCCAAAATCTTTGTACCTCGGCCGCTTCTCTTCCCAGCAGGGCGGCGTTCGGCCGATTACCAAATCAATTTAAGGGCAAACTGAATTTCTCGATTGTCCGTGGACGTCGCATCGATCAAGCCAGCACCGGCAACGGGCGCCCCGGTGGAATCGAAAAGAGTGCTGTTGTCGATGGGGGAAACAAAGTTTGAATGATTGAACAAATTAAAAAATTCCACCCGAAACTGTAGGTTCAGGTTTTCCTTGATGTAGTTATTCTTGAACGTAGAAAAATCGACGTTGACCAAGCCCGGCCCGATCAAATCGTTGCGACGCGAATTGCCAAGAAGATTGAAACATTCGGGATAGGTACCGAATGTGGGATCACAGTTCGCGTTGTAAAACGCAGCGGACGGCGCCGTCGGAACGCTGAAGCAGTTGAGTTTGATGTAGTTGTTTACATTGCCGGGATTGACCAGGGAATGGCAGCCGGAACCAGTGAGACGATCTGGATAGTCGAAGGGACTGTGGCTTCCCATTCCGAGCGGGTCGCCATCGGAGCCAAACAGGGGAGTAAAGGGCAACCCGGAACTAAGCTGTACGATCGCTCCCAGCTGCCACCCTCGCGCTACCCACGCTGCGACACCGCGGAGGGAATTTGATGCCGGAATTTTCCAGGCGAAATTGACCGTCAGATTCTTGCCCACATTAAAGTCCGCCAGACTACGCCTGAGTCTCGCATCAAAGAAAAATAAGTTGGAAATGGAACTTGAAAGCGGGTCGCCCTGAATGCTCCCGGATCCCTCGTCGATTGCTTTGCTCCAGGTAAAGGAACCCTGAGCCTGAAGGCCGTGGCTCATTCTCTTGACGACACCCAGCAGAAGGCCGTCGTAGGACGAGTTTGATGTCCACGCGAGGTAGTCAATGCGTCCGATATTCGGATTGAGCACCGTTCCGCTGCCTATGGGCGAGGGCCACAGATACCCCGCGGGCGTGAGTGCTACTGGCAGGACCATGTTCATATCGTCAGCACGGAAAGGCTGGTGTCTGCCGCGGTTGCCGACGTAAGCGACAGTCGCTGTGAGATTGGGTAGCAGCTCGCGCTGAAGGTTCAGGTTCCATTGCATGACGTAATTGCGCTTCGGGTTGGGTTGAATGAATGGCACGCGCAAAAGATTGCTGGCCGCCGCCTCTTGGAAAGCCTGCGTGGGAAACGATCCCGTTGCTAACGCATTTGCCCCAACAACGTTGAAGAAGGGAGCCCCGGACGGCTCGAACTGCTCGATTTCATATACCAAGGGCAATACATCGAACATGCCGAAGCCGCCGCGGACTGAAGTCTTTCCGTTCCGGAACGGGTCCCAGGCGAATCCGACTCGTGGCTCGAAGTTCCGGAGCGTGGGGTTTGAAAAAAGAGGATCACCCAGATGAGGTTGAGTGTCCGTATAGGGATCGCGGAGCGCCGTTAGTTTGCCTTGCACTTCCGTGGGCACCGATGAGATTTCGTAGCGCAAGCCGAGGTTAATTGTGAGGTTGGGCCGCCAGCGAATGTCGTCCTGAACGTAAAGGCCGAAGATGGTTTGTCGGAAGCCGCGTTCACTAACGGCTTCCGGAAGGGCAGCGGAAAATGAGCTGGGTTGGTTGGTCAGGAAGTCGGTCAACGATCCAAAATTGAAGGTGCCGGGGCCATTCGAATCAGCGAACATATTTAAATCCATTCTTTCCACAGCCCCGCCAAACTTAATGTTCTGAATGCCTTTCGTTAAGCTGATATCGTCATAGCCCTGAAACGAATTCCAGTGATAGCTGATCACGGATGATCCAGGCAGACCCGCCGTAAACTGCGTGAGGCCCGGCACATTGATCGTAGGCGCGTTTTGTCCAGGAACGGCGCCTAACGAAGGGTCTGCCGCCAATGGATTAATTGCGTTAAATGCGGTCGTTGAGGACACCGCCCTGTTATAGCCGACTCGAAGAGAGTTAACCAATTGCGAGGAGAAAATGTGAGTTTCTCCGATCGCCACAAACTGCCGCGACGTCGCAGTCCCTTGAACGGATGTATCCAGGCTGTCCGGCGAACGAATACTTCCTTGATCCATCTGCCAGCTGCCAAAAAGGGTATCCTCATCCGAGAACGTGTGATCAATTCGCGCGGTACCGAAGTTCTCGGTCGCGAGCTGGCTACCGACAAATGAAAAAAGGCCGGTGTTACCGGGTGCCAAGAGGGCCCCGTTAGGAAGTCCCCACAGGCCCAGGAACGGCTTGACCAGAGGGTCGACCGTCACGGTTGTCGTTGTCCCATCGCCGTTGTGGATGATCCCATTGCGCGCATCCGGTGAAGGCACCGTGGTCAGCGAAGTGATGCCGAGATTCTGCCGCAGTCCCTCGTAGTCTCCGAAGAAGAAAGTCTTTTTCTTGCGAATCGGCCCACCGCTAGATGCCCCGAATTGGTTGCGGCGAAATTCCGGGATCGTAGGACCATCAAAATAATTGCGTGCGTCCAGCGCGCTGTTACGCAGAAACTCGTAGACATCGCCGTGAAACTGATTTGCGCCCGACCGCGTAACAGCGTTTATGACACCACCCGAGGTCCGTCCATATTCCGCGGAATAGTTGCTTGTCAAAACCGAGAATTCCTCAATGGCATCCACTCCCAGGGCCAGGCCCAAAGCACTACCTGGTCCGCCGTTCGTGTTGTCATTAACGCTGATGCCATCGAGACGGTAATCGTTTTGGGTTGGTCGAGATCCGGCAACCGCCAGTTGCGTCCCCAAGCCTTTGATTAGGTCCCTCGTTGGTCCGGGACCCGAGGAGATTTGTAGTGAAGCTACTGAAGTTACTCCGGGCTGGAGAGTCGCAAGCTGCGTCCAATCGCGTCCATTCAAGGGCAGTTCCCGAACAGTCGTTGAATTCACAACGGCGCTGATCGTCGCATCCGCTAACTGCACCGTGGGAACCTCTGCAGTGACCTCAACCTTTTGGGAGACTTTTCCTACTTGCATTGTGATATTGAGGACCTGTTGGCCGCCAACTGTCAGCGTGACACCGGATTGTATGGCGACAGAGAATCCAGGGGCCGAAGCGCTAACCTCATAATTTCCCGGCAATAGGTTTGGTGCCATATAGAAACCAGCGTGGTCGGAAGCAACCGTTCGCACAATGCCGGTGGATACTTCTCGAATTGCTATTTGGACATTCGGTACGACCGCGCCCGAAGCGTCGCTTACGGTGCCCGTAATCGTCGCTCCGGCAACTTGTCCATAGGAAGGAGACGCGAAAAATGCGCCTAACGCCAAAACGGCTGACAGTTGCAGAGCCCGGAAGTGTCTCCCTACCTTCATCCGACATTCCATGATTGCTCCTTTGAAGCGCTTGTCGTCCTTGTTTCGGCTCTTGCCTCGGAATCTTTAAGATGGATTCGAAAGCGATCGTCTAAGTGCGCTCGGAATAGCACACCGCTCGACCGAAAGCATGAATTGACAATTAATTTTTATTAAGGCGGTTCGACGAATGTGCAATCTCACAGCTGGTTCGACCAGAATTCCCTTTGCGTAAGCGGTCCGTTCGATGAACTGAGACAAGACAGCGGAAGAGCGATTCTGTGCCAGGCCCGCGAAGTAAAAGAGGAACAGGATTATCGAAAAAAAACGACCTTAATACAAATTAATGTTGATTTCATTTCCTCGGATTCGACGGCTGTTAGTCTCTGTCTGCCGCAGTGACCGGTCTTGTAAATCTCGCGGATATTGCATGCAGCGTCTCGCAACTTGAATTTGCCGAAAGTGTGGACCAATACGGTTGTCGCTAGCGGCTGAACGCGTCACCTTCGCAGTACGCGGGTGCCCGTCGCCATAAATTCTGGGGCCCGAATCGAGCGCGTTGTCCGTCGCGATTGTTTTTCACAGAGGCCAACTGCATGCCGCAACAACGCTGGCTGCGCATCATTCCTGCCGCGCTCATCACCTACACCATCGCCTATATTGACCGTGTGAATGTCTCGATGGCGTTGCCTGCGCTCAGCCGTGATCTGCACATGGACTCCGCGCAGGCTGGCAACGTCGCCGGTATTTTTTTCTGGGGCTATCTGTTGCTTCAGATTCCAGGAGGCCACATCGCCAACCGGTGGAGCGCCAAGAAATTTATCAGCATACTTTTGTTCGCGTGGGGAGCCGCGGCCGTGGGTTGCGGACTGGTTCGAACCTGGCACGAGCTCTGGATCATGCGCCTTCTGCTCGGAATCACCCAAGGCGGAGTATTCTCCGCGACACTTGTCCTGGTGTCGCATTGGTTTCCGCGCGGCGAGCGCGCTCGCGCGAACGCGCTGTGGATGATCTGCGGTCCAATCGCCCTCATCATTTCCTCGCCCCTCTCCGGCTGGATCTTGGATCACTGGAGTTGGCGCGCAATGCTGATTTCGGAAGGCGCATTGCCTTTCGTCTGGTTGATTATTTTCAACATGTTGATTTACGACCATCCGCGCGACGCGCGTTGGATATCCCCGGAGGAGCGCGCTTATCTGGAAGAAACGTTGCAGCGTCAAGGCGCCGAGCTTGAGCGCGTGCATCCGGAGCCTACCCTCCGAGCGATTTGTCGCCCCCAGGTGCTCTTGCTCGTTCTGATCTATTTCCTGCGCATGAGCACGGAAATTGGATTCCTGATGTGGCTTCCGAGCGCGCTGGAGAAGGCCAAGAAACTGAGCAGCGCCGGAATCGGTGGCCTTGCCACATTCCCGTTCGTCGTGGCAATCGTCGCGATGCTCATTAATTCGTGGCACTCCGACAAAACGGGCGAGAGGCGAGGTCACGTGGCGGTGCCGTTCGCCCTGGGTGGATTGTTTCTTTTGATCGGAGTGTCGCTCAGCCAATCGTTGCCCGTGCTGGCTTTTGTATTCGTGTGCCTGACGACGATTGGAACGTACGGTCCGCTCGGCCCCTTCTGG
>Ga0210398_10003264_pt1 | contig 15572 bp, 11 predicted proteins | sample IncBWC4OmetaG_FD_161047 | JGI IMG/M metagenome (GOLD analysis project Ga0210398, IMG submission 161047) | Forest soil microbial communities from Barre Woods Harvard Forest LTER site, Petersham, Massachusetts, United States - Inc-BW-C-4-O | ecosystem: Environmental > Terrestrial > Soil >...
GCCCTTGGTGAAAATCTTCTCGGGGTCGTCCATCCTGATGACTTCGTGAAACTGCATCAGGTCGATGCGATCGGTCTGCAGGCGCTGGAGGCATTCCTCGATCTGCTTCGCCGCCCCGGCCTTGCTGTGGCTGTCGATTTTGCTCATCAGGAAGACTTGGTCGCGATAGCCGTCGCGCAACGCCATCCCCATCCGGCGCTCGCTCTCACCGTCATGGTAATCCCAGCAGTTGTCCATGAAGGTGATGCCGCCATCGATCGCAGTGCGCACGATGCGAATCGAATCACCGGGATTCTTGGGCACCGCCATGTGATAGCCGCCCAGACCCACAATCGAAACCTTCTCGCCGGTATGACCTAGAATTCGATATTGCATTTGACCCTCGGAGTTGGAGTTTCGCATTCGGATGAGGCGCCGTCGAGCGATTGGAACCGCGCTTGCGTCCGTGCAAGGATTCTCCTTCGGTCCTGGAAAATCCGAGGAGAAAAGCATGCGCCGAGATATTTTCACCGAAGAACATGAGATGTTCCGTGCCCAAGTCGCCAAGTTCGTTGACAATGAGATCGTGCCCAAGATCGAGCAATGGAATCGCAACGGGATGAGCGATCGCGAGAGCTGGCGCAAGATGGGCGCGGCGGGATTCCTCGGCGCCAATGCGCCCGTGGAATACGGCGGCGCGGGCGCGGACTTCGCCTATGACGCCATCGTCAACGAGGAACTCGCACGGGTCCGCGCGCACGGCCTCATGATGGGCCTGCACTCCGACATCTGCATGCCGTACATCTCGACCTTCGGCAACGAAGAACAGAAACGCCGCTATCTTCCGGGCGCCATCAGCGGCGAACTCATCCTTGCAATCGGAATGACCGAGCCGGGCACCGGCTCCGACCTCGCGGCGGTGCAAACGACCGCGCGGCGCGACGGCGACAGCTACGTCATCAACGGGTCGAAAATTTTCATCTCCAACGGCCAGATTGCCAACCTGATTATCGTCGTCGCGAAAACCGATCCCAAGGCGACCCCGGCGCATCGCGGCATCAGCCTTATCCTCGTCGACGGCGACGCGCCCGGTTTCAATCGCGGGCGAAAACTCGACAAGCTCGGCTTCAAGGGCCAGGACACCAGCGAGCTATTCTTCGAGGATTGCCGCGTGCCGGTGACCAATCTCCTCGGGCGCGAGGGCAACGGCTTCAAGATGCTGATGGAGAAACTGCAGCAGGAGCGGCTGGTCACCGCGATCGGCGCGACCGCGAGCACCCGGCGATGCCTCGAAGACACTATTGCCTACACCAAGCAGCGGCGCGCTTTCGGGCAGCCCATCGCTACTTTTCAGAATACGCAATTCAAGCTGGCGGAGATGGCGACCGAGCTCGAAGTCGGGCAGGCCTTCGTTGACCGGCTCATTGCGGCGCACATCCGCGGTGACGACGTAGTGACCGAAGTGAGCATGGCGAAATGGTGGACGACCGAGATGCTCAAGCGCACCGCCAGCCAATGTCTTCAGCTCCACGGCGGTTACGGCTTCATGATGGAGTATCCGGTAGCGACCGACTACGCGGACGCGGCGGTGCAATCGATTTATGCGGGCACCAACGAAATCATGAAAGTGATCATCGCGCGCCGAATGGGCCTCGACCAGCGGGGGTAACGTTGAGACATCGGCGTCGTGGAGTCATACTTTTAGCTATGGGAAGTATGAAAGCACGGGTGGCCGAGCGCGGCCAGGTGACCATACCGAAACGATTGCGAGAACGGCTCGGTATGAAACCTGGCACCTTGCTTGAGTTTAGCGAGGAGCGCGGTCGTCTAGTCGCGGTGAAAAGCGATGTTGACGACCCCGTCAGCAGAGCCATCGGCAGCCTCGGAAAAGGGATCGATACAGATGCGGTGATGGCGGAACTACGCGGACGGCGGTGATTACCGCGGTGGACACCAACATTTTGTTGGATGTATTTGGGGCTGATCCGAAGTTTGTCGAGGTCTCTTCAAGTGGGCTGCGGCGCTGCCGGCAAGAGGGGTCGCTGGTCGCCTTGGACGTGGTTTGGGCCGAAGCGGCAGCAGTCTTCGGCGATTCCCAACAATTCCTCGACGAGATGGAAGGACTATCGATCGCATTCTCATCGACTACTCGAACTGCAGCACTGCGGGCGGCGGAGTTCTGGAGACGATACCGAGCAGCCGGCGGGTCGCGGGTCCGGATCGCCGCCGACTTTTTGGTCGGCGCGCACGCCTTGGTGGCGGCGGATCGATTGCTCACGCGAGATCGCGGTTTCTATCGTCGATACTTCGCGGGTTTGCGAGTCCTGGATCCCTCGGCGTCCCTCAAGCCGTAGTGCGCACCTACCCTCAAAACGAAGGGGCCGCTCGATGCGGCCCCTTTTGACGATTGTATGTCTGGCAGGTTCAACTCGCGTAGATCGACATGATCTTGCCGAGCAGTTCGACGGCCTTGTCGTGCGGACGCTGGAAGGAGTTGCGTCCCACGATCGAGCCGAAGCCGCCGCCTTCGTGGATGCCTTTGATCTCGGTCAGCAACTGCTCGTCGCCCACCGTCGCGCCGCCGGAGAAAATCACGATGCGCTTGCCGTTGAAGGAGCTCTGGATAACGTGACGGATGCGGTCCGGTAGCGTCTCGATGGGTACCTTCGCCGCCAGGTAAGCCTTCTTCGCGTCCGCCAGCTCGATGTGCGCCGAGGGCGCCTTCACCTTGATGATGTTAGCGCCGAGCTGCGCCGCGATTTGCGCCGCATAAGCGACTACATCGATGGCGGTTTCGCCCTCTTTGCTGATGTCGGAGCCGCGCGGATACGACCACACCACCACGGCGAGGCCATGGGACTTGGCTTCCAGCGCGAGCTCGCGGAGTTCCTGGTACATGATTTGGGCGTTGGCCGAGCCGGGATAAATGGTGAAGCCGATGGCCGAGGCGCCGAGGCGCAGCGCATCTTTCACGCTTGCGGTCTGCGCGGAAAGCGGATCTTTCTCATCGTGGAGCAGGTCGTGGTCGTTCAACTTCAGGATGAGGGGAATGGCGCCGGCGAACTCAGCCGCGCCCGCTTCGATAAATCCCAGCGGCGCTGCGTAGGCGTTGCATCCGGCGTCGAGCGCGAGCTGGAAATGATAGGCCGGATCATACGCGGGCGGATTGATCGCGAAGCTGCGCGCCGGGCCATGCTCGAAACCCTGGTCCACCGGCAGGATAACGAATTTACCTGTACCCGCCAGACGGCCGGACATCATCATCCGCGCCAGATTGCTGAGCACCCCGGGATTCTCGCCGGCGTAGTGACTGAGAATTTCTTTGACTCGCTTGGTCATCATGATGAAGCCTCACTTCCTCGAAGAGCTTCCTTTTTACAGTTTCTCGTTGGTTGATTCAAAGCGCTGCAGCGGCGCACCATGCCGCGCCGATGAGGCCAGTGGCCTGATTGAGCGCAACCCGCACTTCGATCTTCGCCAGCGTCTGTTCGAGGCGTCCCTTGTCGAGGAACGCGCGCATGAAGCGGCCGTCGGTAAGCGCGGGAAGGATCTTCGGCGCGATGCCGCCGCTCAAATACACGCCGCCTAGCGCGAGCACCTTGAGGGCGAGGTTGCCAGTCTCGGAGCCGTAGATGTCGACGAACATTTCGAGCGCGTGCGCGCAGACGTCGTCGCGATGCTCGAGGGCAACCTCGCTCACCACCGCGCTGGCGTCTTCCTGCTTAAGGCGCTCGGTGAGCCATTGGGGCTCGGGTGTGCGCCGATGCTCGCGCAGAAAACCATAGATGTTGAAAAGTCCCGGCCCTGAAAGCACGCGCTCGGCGCTGACGTGACCGAAGCGTGCGTGCAGGTATCGATACAGTTCGATCTGCTCGTCATCGCGCGGCGCGAAGTTGACATGGCCGCCTTCGGACGCAACCGCATAGTAGTGGTCGTTTTCGAACACCAGCGCGCTTTCGCCCAATCCCGTACCCGCGGCGATAATCGCGATATCGCCCTGATGCAATTGGAAGGTGCCGTGCTGGAGCACATGGATCTCGGAATCCGCCAGATGCATCACGCCGTAGGCTGCCGCGCCGAGATCATTGATGAGTCGAATGCGGCTGCCATTGAGCGCGTGGCTGAGACTGCCCTCGCGCAATATCCAGGGGAGGTTGGTTGGTCGCGCCTCGCCACCGATGACCGGGCCGGGCACCCCGAAGCATGCGGATGCGATTGGATCTTTGTCGGCGCCGACGAAATCAGCGCAAACATCTTCGAGGCTTTTGAAACCGCTGGTGTGATAGAGGTGCTCGTGAAGCAGCGCTGGCGCGCCATGCTCGACGCGAAACAGTCCCAGATGAGTTTTGGTGCCGCCGACGTCGCCGGCAAGGATCACGGCCGTCATGCCCGATATTCCTTTTCCCGAAATTCGGGAAAGTCAGCGAAAAGATCAACCCTCGGGGCGAAGTCCTTCTGCGATTGCGACTTCCGTGGCACTGCCGATATACACCGGTTCGCGATCGTGAATGTCCTTCGGAACCACCTCGAGGATACGCCCTTTGCCGTTTGAAGCACGACCGCCTGCCTGCTCCGCCACCATTCCCAGCGGGGCACATTCGTACATCAGGCGCAGCTTGCCCTTGCTCATGCCGTCGGCGCTGACCTCACCTGGATATAGATAGAGCCCACCATCGATCAGGGCGCGATGGAAGTCCGCGACGAATGCGCCGCAGTATCGCAACGAATAACTGGTGCTTTTGTCCTTGCGGCTGGTCAGATGCTGCACCAGGTTTCGCGCGCCCGGATGCCATTTGGTCAGGTTGCCCAGGTTGCAGGAAAAGTAGGGGCCACGGGGCGGCATCTTGAGATGTTCCCGCAGCAGAACAAATTCGGCGATTTGCGGGTCGAAGCTGAACATGTCGACCCCGGCGCCCGAGGTGTAAACCAACTGCGTGGCGGGACCGTACAAGATGTATCCGGCGGCGACTTGCTGAGAGCCGGGACCCAGCAGGTCCCTGGTGTCGCTGGTATGCCGCAGGGCGCGCTTGCGAATCGAAAAGATCGATCCCAGCGAGCCATTGATATCGGTATTGGAAGAACCGTCGAGCGGGTCAACCAGGATCGCGTAGCTGGCGTGCTCGCGGCTATGGCAATTGCGCTCGTAGTGCATCGGGACTTCCATCTCCTCGGAAATCAGACTGCACACCGGCTCACAATTTTCGAACAAGCCGAGGAAAACCTGGTTGGTCCAGTCGTCGAGCTTCTTTTGCGCTTCGCCCTGGACATTGGTATCGCCGGAATATCCCAAGCTGTCGGTGAGGGGAGCGCGAGCGATTTCCGCGGCGATTACTTTGCCCGCCAACGCGATGCGCCCGATCACGACCTCCAGATCGGCAAGCGGCATGATGGTTTTTTTACGAGTGTGTAAATGGTCTTCGAGTATCGGCGCCTGATGCCCCATTTTTTTCAGTCCCCGACGCCACCCGCGCCGTCATTCATAAAGTTCGCCAGCTTCGCTTGTCGCCCGCAATCATCAATGCGGACTCCAAGGGCCCCCACGAGCCTGCCGCATACATTGGGGGTTCTACTGGAGTTTCAGCCCACACGTCCAGTATCGGCTGTATGAATTGCCATGCCGTTTCGACGCTGTCACGCCTCATGAACAGGGTCTGATCGCCGAGCAAAATGTCGCGGAGCAGGGTTTCGTAGGCCTCGGGCGATACGCTCTGTTGATGGAAATCGACTTTGACCGGGGCCAGGCGCAAATCCGCGCCGGGCATTTTCGAGATGATATTCAGCCCGAGGCCTTCTTCGGGTTGGATTCGGATGCTGAGCAGATTGGGCGCCAGTGGAGCGCGCGGCGCGGAGTTGAAGAGAATCCGCGGCACCGAATTGAACTGGATTGCGATCTCGCTCGCCCGCTTCGGAAGCCGCTTTCCGGTGCGCAGGTAAAATGGCACCCCGGCCCAGCGCCAGTTCTCGATGAAACATTTGAGCGAGACGAAGGTTTCGATCTTCGAATCGGCCGCGACATGCTCCTCCTGCCAATATCCTTTGGCGTGCTGTCCCCGAATGAGTCCCTCGGTGTACTGACCGCGCACGACCCATTTGTCGACGTCCTCGCGAGTAAACGGCCGCAGCGTGCGCAGCACATCCAGCTTGGCGTCGCGCACCGAGTTAGCCTCGGTGGTGCGTGGCGGTTCCATCGCGAGCAGCGACAGCACCTGGAGCAGATGGCTCTGCACCATGTCGCGCAGTGCGCCCGCATGCTCATAGTAACCGGCGCGGGTGCCGACGCCCTCGGTCTCGGCGACGGTGATCTGGACATGGTCGATGAACTTCGCGTTCCACAACGGCTCGAAGATCGCGTTCGCGAAGCGCAACACCATCAGATTTTCCACCGTCTCTTTCCCGAGATAATGGTCAATGCGAAAAATCTGATCTTCGTCGAAATGCTTTGCGAGGCGATCGTTGATGTCCTTGGCGCTCGCATAGTCGTGGCCAATCGGCTTCTCCACCACCACCCGGGTAAACGGCCGCTCGTTGCGCGAAATCATTCCGGCGCTATTAAGTCTGGAGGCGCAAGTCTCGATGAAATCGGGCGGAATGGCGAAATAAAAAACCCGGTTGTCGCCGGCGCCGACCTCAGTGGCGATCTCTTCCAGACGCTGGCGCAGCTTGCTGTAATCGCTCGAATTGGTGAAGCCGCCGCGCACGTAGCGCAGCAGTGGTGCGAAGGCGGCCCAGTTCTCGTCGCTGATTCTCTGGCGGGAGAATTTCTCGATCCCGTCGCGGGCGAAGTCGCGGTACTTCTCGTTGTTGAGATCCTCGATCGAGAAGGCGACGATGGCGAATTTCTGCGGCAGCAGTTTGTCGACCATCAGGTTGTACAGGGCGGGCAGCAACTTGCGATGGCTGAGGTCGCCGCCGCCCCCGAAGATGCATAGAACGCAGGGGGGGAAGTTGCGCCGCGACCATGGTCCGCCGTCGGCTGAAGGGTTGGGACGAGCTATTTCAAAAGTACTGGTCTGGGTGTCGGACATCGCGATTAACCTGATCAGTGGCTCTGTGACTATGGATGATTTTGACGGATGCTGCGCGGGTCGAATGGCTGAGAATGTTCCGCCGCACTGACGCTATCAGTTTAGGCTAACCGAAGCGCCGACTCCTCGGAAGCGCCTGCGACGACGCCATAGCGGTCAATTCAACGCACCGTCATGTGATCGCCTTCGACCAGCGCGCGGAAATCGTCGCGCTGAAAAATTCCCGCCACCGCCCGCGTCATCGCCACCGACAGCACCTGGCCCGGGTCATCATAGATTCCCGCCTCGTCATCGGGACCCAGACCGAAGCTTCCGATCGGCGGATCGAAGTACGACTGGTTGCTGGAACCTTGCCAGAAGGGAACCTTGAACGGCGGCTTGTACACGGTGACCTGGAGGGTGAAATCAGCCTCCGTGCTCCAGGTCGGCCCGAAGCGTCCGTCGAGCCCGCGATGCTTCTTCACCCAGCATTTGGTGATAAGGGCCGCGAGCACGTAATCGGTGGTGAGGGTCTTGTCGCCGGCATAAGCGCTTTGATTGGTCGCGCTGGAGTTAAAGCCGGCCTCCTCGGCGGAACGTGCGATCGCGTTTTGGACGATCGGCCCAAGTGGCTGGCTATAAAGGCGCTGGATGATGCTCTCGGATTGGTCGGTGACGATACCGATCGCCGGTTGCCCATCGAGGGCAGCCGCATTAGGAGCATTGGGATCCCGCGAATCGGTCGGCAATAGAATCAGAATCGTGCGATGCGGGTAGGAATTCTGGTAGCCCTTGACCTGGTACGGATAGTACTCGAGGGTCTGAACCGAGGTTGGCGTCGATGGCTGACCTGACCCGCCGCCGCCCAGGGCCGCGCATCCGGCGCACACCAGCGCCAGCAATGCGAAGATGCCACGGCGCCATCGCGGGCTTCGCCTCAACACATAAACCCCTTCGATGCGTGTGGGTTTGTTGCAATCACCCGATTCAACCCCTTCGTACATCAGCCCTGCGCCGCCTGGGTCCGCTCGCGATATAGAAAGAGCGTGCCGCCAACCTCGATCCGATCGCCGTTGCGCAGGGTTTGCCGGCCCGCGATCGGCTGGCGATTCACCAGCACCGAACCGCCGCTGGTCGGCGCGATCGAGTAGTTCTTGCCCTCGAGCCTGATGATCGCATGATGTCCCAGCACGCTCTGGTCGCCGAACAACCCGACGTCGCATTCCTCGGCGCGCCCGATAATTGTCACCTGCTTGGCGAGCGGATACTCGCGACCCTCGCGCGCGTTGCGGCTCTGGCTGCGCACCACCATCAGCCATCCGCGCTTGAGCAACTCGCTCACCAATCCAATGAAGAATCCGATCAGTGCGCCCAGGATGATGATCGCGATGGCGCGTCCGAACGCCTGCGGGAACGTCACGGTGAGACTCTGATAGAACAGGCCGCCCAGCGCGCCGCCGACGACGCCGCCCAAAGCGCCGTTGCGCCTGCGCGCGTTCGAGCCAGTCGCCCATCCCACGCCGAGGCCGACCGCGATGCCAAGCACCGACCATCCGAGGATGCGGCCGAAAAAGCCCGGCATCACATCGAAGGCGAGTTCGGCGACGATCAGGCCGACCGCGCCGCCGATCGCGCCGATGAATCCGCCGGTGCGAATCCCTCGCAGCGCCAGGCGATTCTGGCTGACGCTCAGCGCCTCGATGGAGGCGAGGAATGCGGCGATGAATGCACCGACCAGCGCGCCCAGAATGATATCGCGTCCGTAGAGGGAGTGGATGCCCATGAACGGCTCGGCGGCGCCCCATGCGGCGAGCCCGCCGAGGCCACCCGCCGCGGCATAGAAGAGAAGCTTTTCGCGAGAAACATTACTGGCCATCTGGTACCGAGAGGATTGCGCGTGCAGCCGCGTGGTTCAAGCACAAAACGATAAACTATCGCGGAGAATGAAATGGCGTTCGGTGAAAAGCCTCCGAACGATCGAACCGGAGCGTGAACTCATAAATCCAGAACTTGTCGATAGATGTCCGCCAGAGGCACATTCCGGACTCAAGTCGGATTTTACGGCACTTCCGAAATGTGCGACCGACCGCGATCCCTAAGCTCCTTTGCGGCGCTCCCGGACCAGCAATTCCGCGCGGGCATGGGCCACGATCTGGCCAGAGCTATCCAGAAGTTTGGCCTCGGCAAAAATCAACAGATTATCTTGTCGTACAATGCGGGCTGTAGCCGTAAGCGGTCCCAACGCTGCCGGTTTAACGAAGGTCGTATCCAATCGGGTGGTAACCGCCGTTCGGTCAGATGGGAGGTTGGCCATCACGGCGTTGCCGGTCGCGGAGTCGAGCATCGCCGCGAGCATGCCGCCCTGAACAGTACCATGACGGTTGGCAAACTGCCGGTCGGCCAGAAAGCGCAATTGCACCTCCCCCGATTTGGCGTCGACTGAAATGACTTCCCGCCCCAAAAGAACTGCTGCGGGTGGCACTTCCTTTAAGTGGTCTGACATTGATTGCTTGCTATCCACATCCGGCGACGCGCTTACGGATGCGTGCCCTAGTAGGCACGCGCCGTCCAGGTACCACGCTGACCCGACGGTCCCGACTCGAAGGTCCCGGAAAGATCGGAGCCGCTGCTCTCACCTTCGAAATAATAAGTATCGGTGCCATAAGGAACCGTGAACTGCAGATGATTGCCGCGCACAAATCCTTCGATCGGAGTCGCGCCGAACCCCGATTTATGAATCGTCAGCTCGCCGTGCAGAAAACCATTGGCCTGCGGGCGCAGGCGCAATTCGAGGTCCGAATCTCCCCCGCTAAGACCGACGATGTTGCCCTTCGCGACAGTGGGTCCGCTGAGTCCCCCTCCCGACGAACTGATTCCACTGCCGAGGCTCGGTGGGATGGGCCCGCCACCTCCCGAGGAGGAACTGCCGGGCGGCATTCCATACGGAGCGCCCCCGGTGTCGGCGAGAACATCGAAGCGCTTTTGCGCAAAATATTGACCGTTGAGATAAAAATTAACCGTGTACGTCCCCGGTAAAAATGCGCCGCCCGCGGAATTGCCGACTCGCCCGCTGAAGGTGACGCTGCGATCGCCGGGACCCACGTTTTTCCAGTCGTTGACGCTGCCCAGAGTGCGGCCATCGGGGGCGATATAGGCCGCATCGACCCGGTACTGATTGGTATCCAAGCGGAAGAGCCGATTTTTGAAGGTCACGTCCCATCCCACAAACAGCACCTTGGACACGTCGAAGGTCTCGGCCGCTGCCGATAACGGAGTTCCGGTCTTGGTGCTGTTGAGAAACTCGATATGCTCCAGCTCTAGCGGCTTGCGCCGGATCTCTTCGATCTTGGCGTATTTCGCTTCTTCTTCGGCAGCTTTCTTTGCCGCGTCCTCGGGCGACGGTGTTGCCGGCGTGAGGCCCTCGGTGCTGGCGGCACTGGCTTTGTTTGCGAGATCCTGCGTCACCGTGAATTGCTGCGCGGCGAGGTATTTGTTGTCGAGGTAAAGCGCCACCTTGTATGCGCCTGCCGACCGCGCGGTAAGGTCCGGCATCAGCGCCACCCCACTGAAATCGACAGTCGGCTGCGAAGGTCCGACGAACAGACTCTGGTCGCTCGAGGCGATCTGAGCGCCGCCCGCGTCGTAAAAGCGCGCCTCCAGGCTGTCGGTGCGGCCCTCCAGGCCCTGGAGACCGTTTTTAAATGTCGCTTGCCACTTCAGATACTTCTGATTGGTGATCTCGGCGTCGGTGAAACTCGATTTCGGATCGGACACCGGCGTGCCCTCGCGGCTCGAGAGCATGATCTGAAGCTGCTGGAACTCCAGCGGATGCTGCCGGGCTTCGGCCACCAGCTCCTCGTGCTTCCAGGGTAGCGAATCGATCAGCGGCTTGATGCCGAGGCGCATCTGCAGCATCGGATCGGAATAGACATAGGTCGCGCCGAATGCGATTCCCGCCAGTATCAAGGAAAATGTAATCAGCCCGATCGCGCGTCTGACGGCGCTGCGCGGCGGTCGTGGCGCGATCGGCAGTTCGCCGATTTCTCCGATTGGAATCGGTGGCAGTCCCGCGGTCCCGGCTTGCGAGTTCACTACTTCGCCCGTCGTCGAGACGCCGGTGCCGTAGAGCATCATGTCGCGAAACGCTTCGATGGTTTGCGGGCGGCCCTCGACGCCGTAGGACAGCGCGGAATCGATCGCGGCGGCGAGGTTATTGGAGAGCTCGGGACGCAGTTCTTTGATCTTGGGGAAACTGAAGGGCGGAAATTTCTCCGGGTCGCGCGCCGTCAGCATGTAGTGCAGGGTGGCGGCCAGCGAATAGATGTCGCTGCGCGGATCGATATCGCCCTTGTATTGCTCGGGCGGCGCAAACCCGAGCGTGCCGATCATGGTGCCCTTGCGCGCCGCCTTGAACAGCCGTGCGATGCCGAAGTCGACCAGCACCGCGCGACCCTTCGAAGTCAACATCACGTTGGACGGCTTCATGTCGCGGTACACGATCGGCGGCGCCATGTTGTGCAGGTAGGCGAGCACGTCGCAAAGCTGGCGCGCCACATCGATAACCAATCCCTCAGGCAGGGGATCGTTGTTGCGGGCCGCGAGCTCCTCTTCAAGATTGCGCCCCTCGACGTACTCCATCACCAGGTAGTGGCGATTCTGATCGTCGAAGCGATCGGTGATGGCGGGAATGGCCTGATGCTTCAGCTGCGCGAGCGTATCGGCTTCGCGCGCGAAATAGTCGTTAGCCTCGAGGCGCTGTTGCTGGTCGATGAAGTGATCGACCATCTCCTTGATCGCGCAGGGCCGGTTGGCGAGGCGCTGGTCGCGCGCGAGATAGACCACTCCCATCCCACCGCCGCCGAGCAAGCGCTCGATCGAATAGCGGCCGGCGAGTATGGTGCCGGGATTTAGCGGTCCTGTTCCAGCCATACTGTTAGCTGGCAAACACTACAATGACGGAAATATTATCGCTGCCCCCGCCGGCATTGGCGGCGGCAATCAGTTCACGCGCGACCGGATACGGATCGTCGTAGCGTTTCATGATCTCGGCGATCGCGGAGTCCTCGACATGCGCTATCAGGCCGTCGCTGCAGAGCAGCAGCTTGTCGCCGCGGCGCATCTTGAGCGCGACCGCCTCGGCGCCGGCGATCCCGCTTTGCCGCGCCCCGAGCGAACGGGTGATCACGTTCTTATGCTCATGATGACGCGCCTCTTCGGCCGTGATCTGTCCGATCTCAATCAATCGCTGCACCAACGAATGATCTTTGGTGACCTGGCGGAGAACGCCGCCTTCGAGAATGTAAGCGCGGCTATCTCCCACCCACGCTACCGCACCATCCGGAGGAACAATCGCGGCGCATACTCCGGTGGAACCCATCCCGCGCGCCTCGGGCCGCTCCTTCTGGTACTCGATGATGAGGCGGTTGGCCTCTTCGAGAGCGGCGGTCAGGGAGTCTCCGATCGCATGCGTTTCGCCGCGACGAAACCTGTCCTCAACATAGTCACGGATGGTTTGTACGGCAATTGCGCTGGCGGTCTCGCCGGCCTCGGCGCCGCCCATCCCGTCGCAGACGACATAAAGAAAGTTCTGCGACGGCTCGACCTGGGAGTCGCGAAAAAACTCCAGCGTCACGATCGCGTCTTCGTTCAGCTCGCGCATCATGCCGACGTCGGTGAGCGCGGCGGCGCGGATTTTAAATTCGCCGCTTTGCTTGAGCAGCTCAGCTTTCAGCGCGTCGACATTGGCCCAGCGATCGCCAGGATTAAATTGCACGGCCCGCAAAATCAGTTGTTCGAGCGACGGCGAGACCACGTGCGGCGGGTAAAAACGGATCGGCCCAGCCTCCTCGCGCCAGGTTTCCGACTGCAGGCGGTCGCCCGTGAGCATCGTGTAGAGCAGCGCGCCGATGGAAAAAATATCGGCGCGTTTGTCGACTTTCTTGCCGCGATAAATCTCCGGCGCCGTATAGCCGTCGTTGAAAATCGGATCGGCTTGAAGCTCGTTGTCGTTGGAGATGTAACTGAGGCCGGTCATCTTGACCCGGCCGTCGGCGGCAATCGCTACCGACTCCGGACAAATGTCGTTGAGCCGCAACCCGCGCCGATGAACGAAGCCCACCGCCTGACAAACCTGCAGCGTGAGCGCGATCGCCTCGGGCTCGCTCATCTGGAGCCCGCCGCGGCGGCGCGAGAGCGGCGTCGGCGCACTATCGGCATAGACCAGGTAGACCCGGCCGTCGTTCGCGAACCCCGAGGTTGCCTTCTCGAATGCGGGATGCGCCAGCGTCATCGAGAGCGCGAGCACGCGGCCGAACACCTCGCCGAGGTCGTCGGCAAAATGATCCGGCAGTTCCTTGATGAACTCCTGCTCGGGCGTTGCGCTCGCTTCGGTCGCCGCGCTTTCCGGGGCCGCGCCATTGGCGTGCTCGGGAGGAGGCAGCGGCGCGGTGGGGGCGTCGCTCGAAACTGGCGCGACTTCGGGCGCCGCCTCGATTGCAACTTCAGTGGAAGCCTCGGCGCCCGCGGCTGACGTGGTCACCTCGGCGGTCGCATCAAGCGGCGAATTCACCGTCGCCGAAGCCTCGCCATTAGTGGACATCGAAGGGGTGGGAGTCGCTGGCAGTTTCAGCTCGGCAGTTTTCGCATGAGGGTCGACGATTGGCGCTGCTGACGCCACTGCGGGTTTCGCTTCCTCGGTGGCGTCTTCCTGCGTCTCCTCGCGCACCTGAGCGATGCGCTCGCGCAAGGTCACCCTCTCTTCCTTGTCCTCGGATTTTTTAATCGCGCGGTAGCGATTCTCGACCGAATCCTGGGCGATCAGCTCGACGATTTCATATCCTCGGATGAGGGTGCCGGGCGCGAGCGGGGTAGGGCGCGTGGAAAGCAGGCGCGCGGGAGGCGCGGTCGCGGTAAGTCCCTGGCCGCATCGATCGCAGAACTTGGCGCCATCGGGCGACTGGTAAGCACATTCGGGGCAGGTGATCATGCCGCTCTCCTGGGCTCGTCCCCTCGCTCACGCTTTTCTCTGAGAGAGGGTGGCTGGAGCAGTTGTCGCTCCGCGGGTTGGCGACAACTGTGCCAGCCGGGTGAGAGCCGTCGGGCGGACTCGCACGACGGTGGTGGAGTGCCATTGATGTCGACGGTTGCGTTCCGGTCCGAGCAGACGCGGGAGAGTCGGTGATACTCCACAGTCAATCGCGAAGCGCGACCGGCTCTCATCCGTCCGTCACGGTTCTCGCATCGAAGCCAGTGCGACAACGGCGCCGGCCACCTTCTCTCGCCAGCGAGAGAAGGGACAATGCTTGTCGATCGAGCTAACATCCCCTTTAGACCTTCCGGAATTCCAATATAGCATTGCCCAGCATCATCTGGTCGCCATCTTTCAATTGATAAAGCTGGTCGCGTCCGAGGCGGCCGCGACCGACGATGAAAGTTCCGTTGAGACTCCCCAGATCGCGTACGAAAAACGCATCGCCGCGTTTCACGATTTCCGCATGCCGGCGCGATACCCGATCCGACGACTGCCGCAACGGGTTCAGATCGATATCGATCGCCGCGTCGGTGCTGGGATCGAGAATGCGACCGATCACCGCCCGATCTCCCATGATCGTGAACTTGAGATTTTCCGCCTTGGCGATCAAATTGGCAGTCGGTTTCAGGGGTGCGGCGGGCGTCGCGCGGCCGTTAGTATTCACCGCCGGTCTGGACGAAGTCGCGGGAGTCGCATCGACATGACGAATGGGGGTTACCGGCCTTCGTATACTCAGATCGGCCGTTTTCGCCGTTGAGGACGAACTCTGTGCCGGTTCCATCCGCTCCCGGATGATGTGCTCGTTGACGACCGGCGTGATCACCTTCAAACCCACCTTGAGGCCGCGTCCGAGCATCGCGATCGCCTTGTCCTTCAACTCGACCGCCTTGCGTGAAGTTCCCGAGGAGGCGCCCGGAGACATCGGCGCGGGCGCGGGCGCGGGCGGCGGCTGATCGATCGGATTGGTGAGCACGATGGTCTTCATTGTCGAGGACAGCGGCGGGATGGGCGTTGAGGAGGCTATGCGCGGCGCGGCGGGCTGCACGCGCACCGGCTCCGAGAGAACCACCGTCTTCATCGCCGCCATCGACGAGGATGCGGTCGGAGGCCGCGTGAACTGCGACGGGGACGCCAGGAAGTTGCTGTCGTCGGGGCCAGGCGGCGGCAGCATATTCAGCATGTCGCGCGCGTTGCGCGGGCGCTTGTCGATTTCCTTGTCCAGCGCGCGCATCACCACGTCGGCGGTCTGCCTGGAGATGGCGGGATTCAAATCGCGCAGTTGCGGAAAGCTGAACGGCGGCTCGAGCTGCGGGTCGCGGCCGGTCAGCAAATGATGCATCGTGGCGGCCAGCGAGTAGAGGTCGGAGCGCGGTTCGGTCTTGCCCATGTACTGCTCGGGCGGCGCGTAGCCAATCGAGCCAATCTGAGTGCCGCGCCCGCCGGGCGGAAGAAAACGCGCGATTCCGAAATCGATCAGCATCGCGCGGCCGTCTTTGTCGATCATGATGTTGCCCGGCTTCAGGTCGCGGTAAACGATCGGCGGCTGCTGGCCGTGCAGG
>Ga0210398_10003267_pt1 | contig 15567 bp, 13 predicted proteins | sample IncBWC4OmetaG_FD_161047 | JGI IMG/M metagenome (GOLD analysis project Ga0210398, IMG submission 161047) | Forest soil microbial communities from Barre Woods Harvard Forest LTER site, Petersham, Massachusetts, United States - Inc-BW-C-4-O | ecosystem: Environmental > Terrestrial > Soil >...
GTTGGGGCGGATGGAGTGAAAGTCGGATGCAGAAGGCGTTTGCTGCTTGCTGTGGGGTGAACCTGGCCGTGGCTTCGCGGGGGCCTGGGGGTTGGGGTAGGTCCAAAGGAGGCTTATGGGGGATCTGCCGTGTCCCGTGTCGACCGCTGGCTCGGGAATGAAGGCGTGTTTTTGGACATCGGAAGATGGGTGGCGTCGCTGTTCCGGGGGAAGTTGGGCGGGGACGCGCGGTTTCGGTTTTTGGATTCTTCGCACTCATTCAGGAAGAAGCGGTACCTGGGTGCTGAGGGTTGAGTCGGATGGATTGAAAGTCGAGGGCAGAAGGCGGTGCTTCTTGCTATGGGGTGAACCTGGCCGTGGCGTCGCGGGGGCCTGGGGCGGCGTCGCGAAGGGTTGGTCCCTTTCGGTTCCGGTGTGATTCGTTGGTTTCGTGCCTGCGGCTTGTCGTTTCGTGCCTGCGGCTTTTCATGCAGACCGGCGGCTTCTCGTTTCGTCTCTACGGCGGCTCTGCGTGGTGTCCAGCCGGTGCGCGTTGTGATCAGGGAATGATGGCTGTCTTGATGTCGCCGGCGCGATTCATGAGGCGACGAAAGACGCGGTTCAGCTCGGACAGGGGGGCGCGGCTGGTGATGGTGTCGCTGCAGCGGAACTGCCCGCTGACAATCAGGTCGAAGGCTTTGCGCGCGGCAGCCGGAGTGTGGTGGAAGCTGGCGCGGAGGGTGATGTTGTTGTAGTGGAGGCGATTCGTGTCGAGCTCGACTTTGGTTCCCGCAGCGCATCCGCCGAAGAAGTTGACGGTTCCGCCTTTGCGGACCATGTCGACGGCCCACTGCCAGGCCTGGGGCTTGGCGACGGCTTCGATGGCGAGGTCCACACCACGACGTTGCGGGGTGAGGGCACGGACGGCAGCGACGGGATCGGAGTCGGGACTGAGCTGGATGACTTCGGAGGCGCCGAAGCGTTTGGCAGCGGCGACCTGCTCGTCGCGCTTGACGACCGCGATGACGTTGAGGCCGGTGAGCTCGGCGACGTGCATGAACATGAGACCAATGGGGCCGGCACCGATGATGGCGACGGTGTCGCCTTTCTGCGGCTGGCACTCGTCGAGGCCGCGGACAACGCAGGCGAGAGCTTCGGTGAGGGCGGCGTGCTCGAAGGAAATACCGGTGGGAATGCGGAGGGTATTTTTCGCGACGATACGCGACGGGATGAGGAGGTATTCCGCGTAGGCGCCATTGTTGAAGATGAGGCGGTCGCAGAGGTTCTCCTGATTGTGCCGGCAGTAGTAGCAATCACCGCAGGGCGCGGAGTTGAGGGCGACGACGCGATCGCCAGGGCGAAAGGCGGCGACGCCGCGGCCGACCTGATGGACGGTGCCGGCCAGTTCGTGACCGAAGGGGATGGGGGGTTTGAGCATGCGCGCGTGGTAACCACGGCGATAGACCTTCAGGTCAGTACCGCACGTGAGCGCGGCATGGACGCGGACAACGATTTCACCTGCACCCGCCTTCGGCATGGGAACCTGCTCGATACGCAGGTCCTCGCGACCGTGGAGGACGGCGGCTGTCATTTGCGCTGCCATCCCTCTATTGTCTCAAACTTGTGGAAATTAAGGTTGAACGAAGACCTTCATGGAGGTAGGAGAGGGATTCGAAGCGACACGGATGGCTTCGACGGCGTCCTCGAGGGAAAAGCGGTGAGAGATGAGGCGAGTGAGGTCGAATCCGCTGCGATAGCCGCCGAAAACGATTTCTTCGACCTGCGGCTGAAGCTCGAAAGCGGAGCTGTAGGAGCCCAGGAGGGTCTTTTCATCCATGCAGACGACGGCGGGATCGAAGGTGGCTTCGCAATGCTGGGTGGCGGCGAAGAGGAGGACGCGGCCGCCGGGACGCGCGGCGTCCATGGCGGTGCGGATGAGGCCGTTGCCAGGGACGGCAAGGATGACGGCATCGGCGCCACGGCCTTCGCTGGCGGCGTGGGCGGCGGCCACCACATCTTCTTTGCTGGCGTCGATAGGGTGGTTGAGGCCGTAGTGAGCGGCGATGGCGTGCCGTCCAGGATAGAGGTCGGAGGTGAGGACTTTGGCGCCAGTGCGGGCAGCGAGGGCGGCCAGCATAATGCCGATGGGACCCTGGCCGATGACGAGGACGGTTTCGTCCGGCTCAAGAGCGAGATTATGGATGGCCTTGTATGTGGTGTTGACAGGTTCGACGAAGGCGGCCTGCTCGTAGGGGACGCCCTCGGGAATTTTGATGAGGCCGCGGCCGACGATCCAGGGCATGACGCGGACGTATTCGGCGAAGCCGCCGCCGGAGGGCTCGAAACCGGCCGTCACGCCAACGCGCTTGTAGTCGTTGCACTGGGAGGGGGTCTTTTTACGGCAGTAGTAGCAGCGGCCGCATGGTGTGTGGTGGAAGACCATCACGCGGTCGTCGACTTCGAAGCCCTGGACGCCTTCACCGGCTGCGGCAATCACGCCGGAGATTTCATGGCCGAAGATGCGGGGCGCGGAATGGGAGCCGGTGTGGATTTTCTTCAGGTCAGTGCCACAGACACCGCAGGAGTGCACGCGAATGAGGACCTCGCCGGGGCCGATTTTCGGGACTGGGATGGTCTCTATGCGGACGTCGTTAATGCCGCGATAGACGGCGGCTCGCATGACGGAGGGAACAGGCGCAGGAGCCTGTTGTTGCAGGTTGTTGCTGGTTGCCGTAGCCATTGGGACTCTCCATCAGCTTACCGAAGCTGACGGGGAGGGGGAAGCAAAATTCGCATGGAGGACCTTGGCGAGTTCCTGAGCGGCGAGGCGGCTGTTTTTTTCCAGCTCTCCGAGGACGCGCCAATAGCGAGGATGGAAGAACGCCCAGGCAGCGAAGGCGGCGGTGCGGAGGCGGCCCTCGGGGGTGGTGAAGCGGTTGAAGTCCGGGAGCTCGTCGTTGGGGCCATCGGTGACGGCTTTGAAGCAGAGGAAGCTGAGATTTCTTGCGCGGGCAAAGCGTGCTACGGTCGCGGCTTCCATGTCAACGAGGGCGGCCTGGTGAGCTTCGGCAAGGCGGCGTTTTTCTTCGGGGGCGGCGACGTGGTCGAGCGTGATGAGGCGCTGGCCCTGGAGCTGGTCTGTGGGCGGATTGGGGAGCGGGTCCGTGGGGAAATGCTCACCGGTGGCGTCGTCGATAACTTCGCGGATGGGGACGGCTTCGGGGGCGCGAAGTCCGCAGGACAGGGAGCCGGCGTAGCCCACGGAGATGAGGACATCGATGGGCCCGGAGGCGGCGAGTCGTTCGCAGGCGCGGGTGACGGCTCTTTCGCCCATGCCGGAGCAGGCGGCGACGGCTTCGATGTCGCCGATGCGGCCGACAGCGAGGCCGGAGTGATGGTGCCAGTGACGGGTGAGCGGGCGGAGCTCGGAGGGAAGTGCGGCGACGATGGCGATGCGTTTCATGAAAGGCTGATGTTGACGAGTCTAGTTCTGTTTTGCCGAGAATTCACCACAGAGGCACAGAGAATGCAGTGGAGGACAGTTTCGGGGTGGGCTCAGACCTGCGTCAGGGTTCGGTTACCGGAACGACGGGCAGGCTGATGAAACTGGCTTCGCCTGCGGAGTGCCAGATGCGTTGCGTGGCTTTCTGATAATCCTCGGGCCGCGCCAGGAAGATGTTAGGCACGTATTTCTGTGGATTGCGGTCGTAAAGAGGGAAGAGGGTGGACTGCACCTGGACCATGATGCGATGACCGGACAGGAAAGTGTGGTTGACCATGGGCAGGCCGAAGACGTAGGCGAGCGGCTCGTTGGGGGTGATGGCTTCCGGATGTTCGAAGCTGGTGCGATAGCGGCCGCGGAAGATGTCCGTCGCGAGGGGGAGTTCGTAGCCGCTCATCGCCACGGGTGGTGCGACGCGGTCTGGCTGCACGTCGATGAGTTTGACGACCCAGTCGGAATCAGTGCCGCTGGTGGAGGCGATGAGATGGACCATGGGCTCGCCGGAGAGCTTCATGGATTCCTTCAGCGGCTCACTTTCGAACGTCAGGACGTCGGGGCGGCCGTCGACGAAGCGCTGGTCGGTGACGAGCCAGGTGCGCCAGCCCATCGCGTCGGCATCATCGACGGGCCGCGGACGGTAGGGAACGGGCTTGGCAGGATCGGAGATGTATTCGTCGAACTTTGCCGCGGTCGATGATGGCTCGTCGAAGGAGAGCTTGCCGTTGGCTGCGAGATAAAGAGGCTTCGAGGCAATCGGGCAGCCTTTCTCGCAGCTTTCCGGAAAGACGGGAGGCCGGTCCCATTGGTCTGCGCCGGTATCGTAAATCAAAGCCGCTGGTGTTTGTGCAGTTGGGGCTCCCGTCTTCAAGTATTGGTTGAAGAATGGCAGCAGCACGTCGCGGCGCCATTGTGCCGTCGTGTCGGTGGCCCAGACGAGTGGCCCGAGCGCGCGGCCTTCACGATTAACCTGGCTGTGGAACCATGGGCCCATGACGAGATAGTTGAGGTTGGCCGGGGTGCCCTTCGCTTTGAGCGCGCGATAGGTGTGGATGGCGCCCCACATGTCCTCCTGATCCCAAAGGCCCTGCTCCCACATGGTGGGCACGGAGAGGCCATGCTGGGCGAGGAGGTGGTCGAGAGCCTGGCTCTGCCAGAAGCCGTCGTAGGCAGGATGCTCGAGCATGACATGCCAGTAGGGCAGCTGATCGATGCCTTCCGACTTGGCGAAATCGTTGGCTGAGCCGGCCTCGAGGTAGTTGGTGTAGTCGTCCTGATGAGCGTGTGGCACCTGAACGCCTTCGCCACGAGCGGAAGTCTGGCCGAGGACGTAGTCGATATTAGGTTGGCGAAAGGCGCCGTAGTGGAACCAGTCGTCGCCCATCCAGCCATCGACCATGGGGCTTTCGGGCGCGGCGACTTTGAGGGCCGGATGCGGGTTGAGCAGCGCCATGACGACGGTGAAGCCTTCGTAGCTGGAGCCGATCATGCCGACGCGGCCGTTGGATTCGGGCACGTTTTTCACGAGCCAGTCGATAGTGTCCCAGGCGTCGGTGGTGTCGTCGGCGCCCGAGGGATTGTAGCCGGAGTTCACCGGGGGCGGGGTCATGAGATACGGGCCTTCGGAGCCGTACTTGCCGCGGACATCCTGGTAGACACGGATGTAGCCGGCCTGAACGAAGACTTCGTCGCTGAGGGGCAGAGCTTCGATCATGTGCGGGCTTTTCGAGCGCTCGGCGCGGCCGGCTGCGTTGTACGGCGTGCGCGTGAGGAGGATGGGAGCGTCGTGCGCGCCTTTGGCGATAACGATGACGGTGTAGAGCTTGACGCCGTCGCGCATAGGAACCATGACGACACGCTTGTCGTAGTCGCGGGGCTGCTCGGGGGCTTTGAAGTTGGTGGCCAACTCGTCGGCGGGAAGGTTTTGCTGCTGACCCAAGGCGGGGATGGCGGCGAGGAGCAGGCACAGGGCGGCGGGCAGCGAGCGGAGCGGAGTCATGATCCTCTTTCGGAGAGAAGGCCGCGGTGGATCCATTGGGTTGGAGACAGGCTAACAGAGGTGGCAGGAGGGTTTGCGTGTCACTTCCGGACGAAGACCGGGGGAGATTATTGCCGACTGCGGGCGGAGTACGATACCCCACCCCCCGGCGGGAGAGCCTTGATTCATTCAAAAGGAGTTAAAGGGATACACTTGAGGGGTTAGCGGCAACTAACTGATGAAAAGACAGTTAGCGCATGGGGTGAATGACTCAATCATGCGCGTTTTTTGATTCATTCGCGCGCGTAAGGAGGCTGGATGAGTGAGTCCGAGTCAGTTGCTTCACGCGTGTGGCTGATTCAGTGGCGCGCGTCATTGATGATTCGCGAATGCGAATGATTCAATGGCAAACGCGAGTGATTCATTCGCGTGTCGATCGGTGCTTCCTCCAACTGCAAAAAGCAGGCAGACCTCTCGACGTGCGCCCGACTTCGTTCAGTGTCTGCTCAGGGCAGATTGTGAGCACCCTGGGTTTTTAGGGGATCTGTGCCGGTCGTGGCTCGACGGAGCCGTCGGATTGTCAAAGAGTCATGGAGCGATCCTGGGATCGCGCAGCAACAGCAAAGGGGATGAGCTGCTGAGCAGACCATCCCCTGCGGTTTCAGGTTAAGGAAGGGAAGAGGGCAATACAAGGAAAATGCAGGAGCGACACGGTATGGAAGTACCAGGGTTGCGCTCGGAACTACTTTGAGCGAGGAGGAGAGAATCAGCACCCGGCGGCGGGTGCCAGGTCAATTTGAAGGGATGACGAGGTTGCGGAAGATTCTCCAGGAACCGTCAGGCTGGTGCTGCCAGACAGTGAGATATTTGTCGACGATGTTTTTGCCGCCGGCGAAGGTCGCCTGGGCCTTGCCCCACTCGTAGACGAAGTCGCCAGATTGCGTTGACCCCCAGGAACTGACGGAGGCGGAGGTGGCGCGGCCGAGCTTCGCGTATTCGGTTTGCATGTGCTGCTCGATCTGAGGGCGGCCTTCGATGCAGGCGCCGGTCGGTCCGCAGTCGACGGAGTGCTCGGCGTAGGTCGCGATGATGTGGGCGACGTCGCCGGCTTTGACGCCGTCAATCCAGGCCTGATTGCCGGCGTCAATGCCGGCTCGGGCGGATGGGGAGACTGGGGTGGCCTGTGCGAGGGTGACTGCCGGGAGAAGAAGCAATGCGAGAAGAAGGAAGGTGAATTTGGGCATGGCAGATGCGTCGGTAGTTCAGTCAAGCGACTGTGTAGCACAGGTACGGTTGCGTGTGCCATAGCCGGTGGAGGTCATGCGCGGACAATGAAGATCCGGAGCAGGCGCTGCCGGATCAGGCCCTGAGCATCTTCGGCCTGAGGGCAGTCTGAGGCTGGAACCCGATCTGCCTCCGAGGCTTCTCCGTTGGAGTCATGAGCGTGCGGATGGCTTTGATAATTTCGTTGATTGTCTTGTCGTGGGTTTCCAGCCTCTGCTCCAGCTGGAGGAGTTTGGTGGCGAGGGCTCTGTGCCGGGCAAGCAGATCGCGGAGGCGGACGAAGGCGCGCACAACGAAAATGCTCATTTCCACGGCACGCGGCGAGTTGAGGACGCTGGCGGCCATGATGGCTCCGTGCTCCGTGAAGGCATAGGGCAGGTAGCGACGGCCGCCATGGTCGGGGCTTGAGATCACAGAATGTGATCTCAAGGCACCGTGCTCTTCGGTTGTGAGCTGAAAGACGAAATCCAGGGGGAAGCGTTTGCGGTTCCGCTTCACCGCCTGATTGAGCGTCCGCACCGCAACGCCGCAGAGAGCCGCCAGATCGGAGTCGAGCAGGACCTTCTGGCCGCGAACCAGGAAGATTTGATTCTCGATCAGTTTGGGTACGAGGGCTCTTTTCCTGGGCATTTCGACTCACTGCTTGAGATCACAGATTGTGATCTCAAGATGATTCGCGCTCTGCAGGTCCTGCTTTGGCTGCCGCGAGAGGGGGAATCCGAACTCAGGATACGGGGAGAAGGAGAGCTGATACCAGGACTATCCGGAGGTCAGGCACGGTTCAGCCTTACCGAAGTTTGCTCCGTTCAGGCCCTTAGCCGAAAAGGTACGGCAGCATTCGAGGGTTTAGCTTATGCGGGAGCGTAGCCATGAGCGCGGAACCAGTCGATGGCGGAGCGGAGGGCCGGATAGACGGGAACAATCCGGAAGCCGAGTTCGCGTTCGGCTTTGGCCGACGACGCGAACATCTTCTTCTTCCCCATGCGGACGGCTTCGACGGTGGCGCGGGGTTCTTTGCCGCGGAGTTTGCCGGTGAGGTTCTCGTCGAAGAACGCGAAGATCATCGCGACGGCGTTTGGGACCTTCATGGTGGGTGAGGGAAGGCCGGTGATCGCGGACATCTTGTCGAGGATTTGCTTGAGGGTAAGATTTTCGCCGCCGAGGATGTAGCGTTCGCCAGGACGGCCGAGGTCGGGATGGAGCACGTCGGCGTGGGTGCGGGCGACTTCGGCAACGTCGACGAGGTTGAGGCCGGTGTCCATGTAGGCGGGGAATTTTTTGTTGAGGAAGTCGACGATGATGCGGCCGGTGGGCGTGGGTTTGAGGTCGCCGGCGCCGATGGGGGTGGTGGGGTTGAGGATGATCACGGACTGGCCGGCGCGCGCGGCTTCGATGGCGACTTGTTCGGCGAGGAATTTGGAGCGCTTGTAGGGGCCGACCATGGCGTCGAGGGAGACCGGCGTGTTCTCGTCGACGATGGTGCCGTCGGTTTTGAAGCCCATGGTGGCGACCGAGGAGGTGTAGACGAAGCGCGGGACATTTTCTTCGCGAGCGATGCGCAGCAGGGCGCGGGTGCCTTCGACGTTGGCGCGGTACATGGAGTCGGGATCGCGGACCCAGAGGCGGTAGTCGGCGGCGACATGCAGGACGGCATCGCAGCCGCGGATGGCGTTGCGGAGGGAATCGGGCTGGAGGAGATCGCCGATGACGGTTTCGCAGTTTGCGCTGGAGGCGGATCCGGAAACCAGGCCTTCGAGGTTGGCGAGGTTACTGGTGCGGCGGGTGAGGAGTCGAAGACTGGCGCCGCGGGCGGCGAGCTCGCGGGCGACGTGGCCGCCGACGAATCCAGTCGCGCCGGTGAGGAAGACCTTCATGAAGCGGCTTGTAGCCGGTAGCCGGTAGCTGGTAGCTGGAAGCGGGAATCTGGCCGCTTGTAATTCATCGACGCTCCACGCTGAGCCACGCGGCGAGTTCGGCCATCGGGAGACGCACGCCGATGTAGAACGCTCCGAAGAGGCCGTAGACGGCGCTGGCTTCGTCGAAGCGCATTTCGTAGATCAGTTTTTTGAAGACGCCGGGATTATCGGAGAAGAGGTCGACGCCCCACTCCCAGTCATCAAGGCCGATGGAGCCGGAGATGATCTGCTTGACGGTTCCAGCAAAGCGGCGGCCGATGAGGCCGTGCTCGTGCATCATGCGGGCGCGGTCCGCGATGGGGGCGGAGTACCAGTTGACGTGCTCGCCGCGCTTCTTGTCCATGGGGTAGAAGGAGATGTATTTCGTTTCGGGGATGGAGGGGAAGAGGCGCGAGGACATGGCGGCAGACTGGCGTTCGATCATGTCCTGAATTTGCTTGTCCCACTCGTCGCTGAAGGGCTCGACTTTTTCAGAGCCGAGGGCGGCGTAAGTTTTGACGGAGGATTCGTAGAGGCCGAGCTCGACGATGGAGACGTACGAGTGCGTGGGTTGCAGGTAGCTGCCGAATTCGGTGCGGGCGAGGTCGCGCTGGATTTCGGCGAGCTGCTCGATGGAATCGCGGAAGTGGATGAGCAGGAGGTCGCCCTTGTGGCCGATTTGCGCGAAGAGGGCGGACTGGTTGGGGCGACCTTCGGAGGAGTGGGTTTCGAGCGGGGCGAGGAGGGTGGTGGCTTCGTCGAGGATGCGATGGCGAGTGTGGCCGTCGGCGCGGCGCCATGCAGGCCAGTCGAAGCGAAACATTTGATGGAGGAGGCTGGCGCCGTCGAGCGTGAGGGGAAATGGGGGTGTGTCGGGCATGCTGGTTTCCATTTTACGAGAGCGCGATGACGCAACAGACAGCAGTTGGGGACTCACCCTCGTTTGCGCGACCGGCACGCATCAGGATGGGCACAGTGGCGATGTTGAAGGTGCGCTTTTCCCAATATGGATCGGAGAGATGGGATGACAGTACTTCCGATTGGAGTGTGGGATCGACTCGTATAGACGATCGGAAGTTGGAAGATTTTGCTTCTTGCTGTGGGGTGAACCTGGTCGTCGCAGATGGGGTTTGCAGGAGCTTTGGCCAGCTCGAGGAGTTCCTTAAGTGTAGAGCTCTAGACGGAGAGCCTCAAGCGGAGCGCCTTAAGCGTAGAGCCTTGGGTGTAGCGCCCTAAGTGGAGAGCCTTAGACGGAGAGCCTTAAGTGTAGAGCCCTAGGTGTAGCGCCCTAAGTGGAGAGCCTTAGACGGAGAGCCTTAAGTGTGGTGCCCTGGGTGTGGAGCCTTAAGTGGAGAGCTTTAAGTGGAGTGCCCAATTAGCGTTTTGAGGTGTTTTCGTCGGCGTAGAATTCGGCGATTGCGGCGGCGTATTTCTGGGTGATGACGCGGCGACGGAGTTTCATGCTGGGGGTGAGCTCGCCGGAATCGACGGTCCACTCGTCGGGGACGAGGCGAAAGCGCTTGATGGTTTCGAAGTTGGCGAGGGTGGCGTTGACCTTGTCGACGATGGATTGGAATTCGGTGCGAACCTGACTGTTCGTGACGAGCTGGGAGCGGCCGTCGGCGGGAATACCGCGTTCGCGAGCCCAGGGCTCAAGAGCGGCAAAGTTGGGCATGATGAGGGCGGAGGCGAATTTGTGACGGTCGCCGACGAGAGCGCAATTGCCCACGAGGTAGCTGGCCTTGAGCTTGTTTTCGACGGGCTGCGGGGCGATGAGTTTGCCGCCGGAGGTCTTGAGGAGCTCTTTCTTGCGGTCGGTGATGAAGAGGAAGCCGTCCTGGTCGATGTGGCCGATGTCGCCGGTCGCAAACCAGCCGTCGGAATCGAGAATGCCAGGGTCTTCCTCGTGCTTCCAGTAGCCATGAAAGATGCTGGGACCGCGGACGAGAAGCTCGCCGTCATCAGCGATGCGGCATTCGACGTTGGGGAGCGGCTTGCCCACCGAGCCCATGCGGTTGGCGTTGGGGGTATTGAGAGCGATGACGGGCGAGGTTTCCGTGAGGCCGTAACCCTCAAGGATGCGAATGCCGGCGCTCGCAAACCAGTGAGCGGTATCAAGGCCGAGGGGCGCGCCTCCGGCAATGGAGTAACGGATGTGGCCGCCGAAGCCAGCTTTGAGCTTTTTGTAGACGACCGCATTGGCCATCTTCCAGGAAAGGGAAGAAGGAGTGCGGCCGGCGGCAACGTCGCCGCGATGTTTTTGTCCTGTGGCAATAGCCCAGGCAAAGAGCTTCGTCTTAATGGCGGACTCGGAGGCTTTTTGTTCTGCGACCTGGCGGACCTTCTCAAAGACGCGCGGAACGGCAACGAGAACGGTGGGCTGGACGGCGAGGAGAGTCTGCGGCAGCTGGTCGAAGGCGGGGCAGTAGGCGACGAGGACGTGCTTGGCGTAGAGGGCGTAGTCGAGATGGCGCGCTGTGATGTGCGAGAGCGGGAGGAAGGAGATGCAGGAGTCGGTGGAGCCGAGGTCGAAGTCGTGGAGGGAGTAGTTGATGTTGCAGGCGATGTTGCCGTGGGTGAGGAGGACGCCTTTGGGCTCGCCCGTGGTGCCGGAGGTGTAGATAAGAGTGGCAAGGTCTTCGGGCTGAACCGCGCGGGCAGCCTGATCGAACGCGGGGTCGCGCTGATCGCCGCGCGCGTCGGCGCCGGCGAGGAGGGAGGAGAAGGTTGCGGCGCCGGGAAGGGGCTCGTCGTCCATGACGACGATGTGTTCGATGTTGGTGGAGGCGCGGTGTGTTGCGATTTTGTCGTACTGAGCGCGGGTCGAGACGAAGATGACACGGGAGCCCGAGTCAACGAGCAGCGGAATGATCTGGTCGGCAAGGAGATTGGGATAGATGGGGACGTCGGCGGCGCCGATGGCGAGGCAGGCGAAGTCGGCGAGGGCCCACTCCCAGCGATTTTCGGAGAGGATGGCGACGCGATCGCCTTTGCCGATGCCCCAGGAGCGGAGCGCAGCGGCGACGGCACGAACGCGCTGATAGACCTGCGCGGAGGAGATGGGCTGCCAGCTGGCAGAGTCGTTCTGGAACAGCATGGCGCGGTCGCGGCGGCTGTCCGCGATGATGAAGAGAATGTCGTTGAGCGTTTGTAGCTGAAGCACCGCGCACCAATGTATCGGAGGAGGAGCGGTGGCGCAAGGACCAGCGGGGGCGGAGTTGCGTTGTTGGGCCCTGAATGCGACGTCGTTCAGGAGCGGGGCAGGCCGAGCCAGCGAGGGACGCGGCGCCGGTACTCGTCGTAGGCGGGGCCGCGGACGCGGGCAAGGTGCGGCTCTTCGAGAAAGACAACAACGCAATGGAAGAACAGGGCGGCGATGAGGAGGTAGAGGGCGATGCGTGGTGATCGGTAGACGACTGCCTGACCGGTGATGGCGGTGAGGACGCCCAGGTACATCGGGTTGCGCGAGTAGCGATAGAGGCCGCTGCGGACGACTTGTTGCGGCTCCTCACCCCACACAGCGCGGATGTGCCGAGTGAAGAAGATGGCGGGAGTGCCTCCGGCGAGAACGAAATTGACGAGGCAGCGGAAATAGATGAGAGCGCCAAGGGCGAAGAGGACCCAGCCGAGGGACCACCAGCCGCCGGGTGCGGGGCCTCGGCGCATCGTCTGGGGAACGTAGAAGGCGACGACGCCGGGGACGAGGATGGTGAAGACAAGTCCCTGGAGCCAGATGCGCATGACAGGAACAGGGTACAGGGAGCAGGGAACAGGTTACGTTACAGGTTGGTGCGGCAGGTAGGGCGAGTCAAAGGTCATTGTGGGGTTGCTGCTATGCCCTGGAGGCCGAGCGCATCGGCGTTTGCGCGCATGGCGGCAATGCAGTTGGCGATGTGGTCTTCGAGGGAGACTTCGAGTTCGGCTGCGCCCTTCACGATGTCATCGCGATTCACGCCGCGAGCGAAGGCCTTGTCCTTCATCTTCTTTTTCACGCCGTCGCCGTCGACGTCGTGAATGGACTTCGTGGGCTTGACCAGGGAGCAGGCGGTGAGGAAGCCGGCGAGCTCATCACAGGCGAAGAGAGCTTTGGCGAGCTGAGTTTCGCGGGCGACACCGGAGTATTCGGCATGGCCGAGGATGGCGGTGCGTATTTCTTCGGGCCAGCCTTGTTCGGTGAGGATGGCGATGCCGATGAAGGGATGTTCTTCGCGCGAAGGATGCTTCTCGTAATCGAAGTCGTGCAGCAATGCGGTGGCGGACCATGTTTCGAGAAGAGCGTCGCGATCGTCGCCGACCAGGCCGTTCGCGTCAGCGTGACGCTGGGCGTAGGAACGCACGCAGGTTTCGACGGCGAGCGCGTGTTTGATGAGGCTGGGGGACTGCGTGTGCTGGTTGAGCAGCGACCAGGCGCGTTCGCGGGAGAAAGAAGAGTCAGGCATAGACTGGATTGATCCTTTTCGGTTTTTCCTGGCATTTCCTGGAAATTATGCGTGAGACTCACAGTTTTTACTTGACAAGGAGGATACCCTCCAGGCAATGTATGTGAAAGGTTGATGTTGGTTCGCTGCAAGACGCGAGCCAAATCAGCCCGGATCGCACGCTCTGGCGTTCCGTACAACCTATGGCAACTACGTTAGCAACTGTTGAGGCCCGCGAGGTACTTCGTTGCGACTCCTGTAGCCTGGTACAGTTTCGTACGTCGAATTCCCTGTGCCGGCGTTGCCGCAAACCCCTCGAGATCGATGAACCCGAACCGTTGTCCCCGCAGCTGGTGACGACGAATGCGCAGGGGACAGAGGGAGACGAAGGCATTGACGTGGCGCGTGCGGTACGCGAAGTGCGGCACGATCGCTGCCTGAGCCAGCGTCAGCTTGCGGGGCGCATGCAGGTACCGCGCACCTACATCTCGAAAATCGAAAACGGTAAGGCGGTGCCGACGCTTTCGTCGATGCAGCGGTTGGCATCGGCGCTGGAAGTGAGCATCTGCGATCTGCTGCACGACGGGCAGAGCCGCAGAGCGAGGGAAGCGGCGGCGGTGCTGGCGGATCCGTTTCTGGCGGAGATCGCTCCACTGATTGCGCAGATGGATGCGTTTCAGCGGTCGATGTTCCTGAGCCAGGTGCGGGAGATGGCGGGCGGCCGGCGGCGGACGGCGTAGCGGCAAACGCCAAATTACTTTTCGTTCACGGGACGCAGCGCGACTGCGTCCCGAGCCTGCCTCGGTCTGTATAATCTGGCAGAGAGGGAGCTGCTCCCAGCCTCCGCTGCCTCTGGCGCACACCAGGCGCCGGCACGTTGCGGTGAGGATCGTGCCCTTTTCGTCCGTCCCCCCACGGGAGCCACTCGAAAGGAAGCGTTGTTACTCAATTCCAGCCGAGTTCATGAACTGCCCGCCGACGAGGCAGCGGTGTACCGCCGTCTCGATGCAGAACGTCTGCCGCAGCACGTGGCCATCATCATGGACGGGAACGGGCGCTGGGCGGGGAAGCGGAGCCTGAAGCGCTTCTTCGGGCATCAGCAGGGCGCGGAGGCAGTGCAGTATGTTGTGGAAACAGCGTCGCGGATCGGGCTGCCGTGGCTGACGCTGTATGCGTTTTCGCTGGAAAACAACCTGAAGCGGCCGAAGGCGGAAGTGAATTTTCTGATGCGGCTGCTGAAGAGCTACCTGACGAACAACGTGAAACGCATGAACGACAACAATGTGCGCATCCGCTATGTGGGGCGAACCGAAGAGCTGCCGGATGAGGTGCGGGAGCGGATGCAGTGGGCGGCCGACGCGACGAAGCACAACACAGGAACGACGCTGACGCTGGCGCTGAATTACGGAGCGCGGTCGGAGCTGGTGGATGCTTTCAGGAGGCTGGCCGCGGAGGTGCAACTGAAGGGACTGCGGCCGGAACAGATCAGCGAGGTGGACATCCACCAGTATTTATATACGGCGCACATGCCGGATCCGGATCTGCTGATCCGGACGTCGGGCGAGATGCGGGTTTCAAATTTCCTGCTGTGGCAGATCGCGTACACGGAGATTTTTGTGACAGACCGGTTGTGGCCGGACTTCCGCGGCATCCACATGCTGGAAGCGATTGAGGATTATCAGCGCCGTGAGCGCCGGTATGGCGGCCTGAGCGACGGGACCGAGTCCGACGATGTGGAGAGCCTGCCGGCGAATCAGCTGGTGGCTGGACGGTAAGAGCGAGAGACCAGGGGAAGTCGAGCGAAAATCCAGGAACAGCCAGGGGAATAAGCAAAGGGCGCGTCGTTTCGATGCGCCTTTCGATTTGGTGCGGAGTGATGGACTCTTATTCCGCGGGTGGTCCTGCCGGACCGAGCCAGGTCTGCTGCGGAGCGGTGACCTTGATGTCGGGCGCGGTTACCTTGACCTTGAGGCTGGCAACTTCTGGCTTTCCCCGCAGGGGAGCTGAGTAATCGAGCTCGTACTGATTGTCCAAACGACGGCTGAAATCCTGGAAGTAGGGCTGCAGCGCGACGGGATTTCCGAAGCCGATCCAGTAAGAATTGCCGCCGGTCGCGCCCGTGACTTGAACGAGAAGATTCTGACCCGCGTTGTTTTGGTACCAGCTGCGGTCGACGGGGCCGACGTTGCGCCAGTAGATGGAGGAGACGACCAGATGAGCGCGGAGCGAATCCTGAATGGCAGCCTGGACGTAGGGATCCTCGGGATCGTACTGCAGATGGTAGTAGTCGACGCCGTCGGTGATCATGATGACTTCGCGACGCACGGAGCGGTCATTGGAAGGCCAGCCCCTGGCAAGATCGGAGAGACAGAAATAAGGGCTGGCGCTGTAGCCGGGCGCGGCCAGAGGCAGGTGGAGTTCCTGGACGGCTTTCGCGTGGTCGGCGGTCAAGGGAGCGGCCAGTACGGCACGGCCGTTCTGCATGTAGGCGAGGGAGACCTTAACGTTGGGGGG
>Ga0210398_10003269_pt1 | contig 15564 bp, 6 predicted proteins | sample IncBWC4OmetaG_FD_161047 | JGI IMG/M metagenome (GOLD analysis project Ga0210398, IMG submission 161047) | Forest soil microbial communities from Barre Woods Harvard Forest LTER site, Petersham, Massachusetts, United States - Inc-BW-C-4-O | ecosystem: Environmental > Terrestrial > Soil >...
AATTGCTTGCCAAGTTCAGGGTAGGCGTCCTTGGCAGCCTGCTGGAGCACGGCAATCGCTTGCGGATACAGCTTCCTGCGCCAGTAGAAGTCCGCCGTGGAGCGCACTACGCCGAGCATCTTCGGATTATCGTGGTAGAGCGACTCCACATTTCTCTGCGCGGCGGCGAAATCCTTGCGGCTCTCGTACAGACGGGCGAGTGTGTAGCGCAACTGCAAGCGCGTGACGGGGTCCGAAGCCAGGACCGCCTGCTTTTCCAGGGCATGCTGCCTCACGGCTTCCAGGGATTTCTGCTGCGCGAGATTTTCGATCTCCGCAGCCTGCTCGATGGTAGTGGCGCTGTTCGCAAAGGAATCCAGAAAGCTCACGATCTCCGGCTTGCGGTTCTGCGCTTCGAGGACGCGCACGCGCAATAGAACAGCCGGCATGGTCGCGGCGGAAGTGGCGGCAGACTTCTGCGTTTCGCGATCGACAAGGTCGCGGAACTTCGGCCGCGTGGCGAGTGCCAGCAGCCGAGACTCCGCCGGAGATTCTCCCCCCGCAGCCAGCGCGCCTTTCACGTACTCCTCGACGGCGAGGGGATAGTCGCGCTTTCCTTCATAGATGGCTCCGGCCTCGTAAGCATACAGAGAGTCGTCCGAAAGTTTAGTGCGGCCTTCGGCGAGCAGCCGCATGGCATTGTCAAAATCAAAATAGTCCCAGTAGATGGTCGCGGCTTCAAGGTAACCGCCAGCTTCGCCGGGAGACACGCGCGGAATCCGCTCCCAATAGGGAGCGGCCTTCCGAAAGAGCTCGCGGTCGGCGTAAATGTCTCCGATGCGGGCCAAATTCTGAGTGTTCCCAGGATTTGCGGCGAGGAGATGGTCCTCAATCTTGACAGCTGTGGCGGTTGCCGCTGGATCAAAATACGCCAGCGAGCGAAAGACAGAGGAAGCCGTCTGCCCCAGCTCGACATCGGCAGGGTAGTTTTCCGCGAGGGACTCGAGCACGGGCGCGCTCTGTTCAAAATGGGAGCGCCAGAGATAGGCCTGCGCAAGGTATTGGCCCGCCGCGGGATCTTGCCCGACGAATTCACTCCAATGCCCTTTCCCCCCCGAGGGAGCATCCTGTTCGAGCGACTTGATTTCGGCGTCGAGCCTTCCGGTTCGCGTGAGAAATTCGAAGAAGCGATTCCGTAAATCCGGCTCCTCAAACCAGTGCTGCCGCAAGACCGCTTCCCAGGCAGCTTCGTCGTGGGTTTCAACTCGCAGGTAAGCGGTAAGAAGATTGCGCACAAAGACCGGATTGTGCGGGAATCGCCGATTCGCATAGAGGTTCAGGCGAAGATACATCTCGGCATTGCCGCCCACGAGCGACTGAAAATAGTGTTCCAGCTCGCTGCCCTGGAAGATCCGGACGGCGTCTTGCGTCAGTTTTTCAAACTCGGCAGCCTTCTTCTGATGCAAGTAAAGACGCGCCAATTTGTGATACCAGGAGCGGTCCGGAAAGCGCGCCAGCGCGCGCCGGTAAATTTCCTCTTGCTCCACGCCGAGGCGGTTCTGGTCCAGAAAGACTGCCAGCCGCTCGTACAGCCCGGGATCATCCGGGTTGTGGTCCAACTCGCGGCGAAGTACGCCAAGCGCCTGTGGAACTTCCTTTAGTTCGACAAGCCGGGCGAGATAGCGTTCCAGTACACGCGCATATTCCGGGGAGCGCGCGCCCGTCTCGGCCGACGCTGACGCCGCATTGACTTGGAAGGCTGAGTTCTGCTGTCCGGCGGCTCGGGTCATGGCGCCATTCTGTGTATCTTCCCCTGGTGATTCTCCACCCTCCTCCGCCCTGTTTCCCGCGGTCGAATCGCTTTCGGCCTCCGCATCCCGCGATCCCAGCGGGATCTTGTCTGCTTTCGACGCCAACTCCTGCAAAACAGAATCGTAAATAGCAAACTCCTCCTGAGGCTTCCCCGTCCGTGAATAGGCATCGGCCATCAGCAGGGCAACTGCAGTGCGCGGCGCCCCATTGGGAAAGTTAGCCAGGAATTCTTTACCGCCCTTGATCACCGCCTGGCTTTCACCGGAGGCGGCATAGAACTCCAAAATTGCGGAATGAAGTTCGGCACGGCGGGGGGAATTGGGAAACTTGGTGTCCAATAGCGCTACGAGCTCTGCCGCGCGCGAACGGTGGAAATAAGAGACGGCGCGGTCCTCTTCTCCGGAGAATTCGTTCGCCGGCGAAGTGGTATTCAAAAGCAGGGACAGGATGCCGTTCAGATAGCCTGGCCCCTGATCCATTGTAGCGATGTCGCGATACATGGAGAGTTCGCCGGCGCCGAATCGGATGGGCATTTCCGGAGCTGTAAGCAAAAGATCGGCGAGCCCGCCAAGTGCGCGTTCCTGCGCGTCGTTCATTCCCTTGCTGTTGTAGAGCGCGAAGTAGAAACGCGCGGACTCAGGGTACGCGTGGATCTCCTCGAGCAGACGCGCCGAGACATACAGTTCCTCGGCGCTCCAGGCGGATCCGGAGGTCTCCTTGCGCAAACGAAATTTGGCGATGGTTTCCTGCGCCGCGTCAAGTTTGCCCTGCTGCTGGTAGTAATAGAAGATGCGCGCCGCCGCGTTCAGGTCCTCGGGATTTGCCTGCTGCGCTGCTTTGGCTTCATCCAGGAACTTCCGCAGGCTGTGGGTCTGTGTCAGTAGATCGAAATAGCTCTTGATCAACTCCGGCGCCCAGAGGGGCTGGAAAGCCTTTTCATAGACAGCCAGTCCCTGCTGAAGCGATCCCCGCCGGTATTCGACGAGCGCTCGCGCCTTCACAGGAAGAATCTCGTCGGCGGGAAATTGTTCATGATACTGCGCGATGAGTTGCGTCGCAGCGGAAAAATCGCTGATGGAAATCAGGTATTCCAGAAAACGCGGATAGAGGGAAGGTTCTTGCGGGTATCGCGCCAGCCAATTCCGGTACTGCGCCACGGAAACTTCCGCCGGCAGCCCCTGTGCGCGGATCACTCCGAAAATGCGTTCGAACGCGCGCCAGGAGCGTTGCTCGGAGGCCGGCGTAAGTTTTTCCGAAGCATCCGGCGGAGCACCGGCGACGGCGGAAAGCGCCTTAATCTCGTCAAGGGGTCGCAGTCTGCGATGATAAAAGTCCGCGAGCGAAAGCTGGGCAGCGCACTTCTCCGCGGCTTTTTCCCCGGAACTTTTCCAATCCGCTTCGGCAGCAGTGAAATCCAGCTGCTGTTCGTCTTCGAGCGCGCGCAGCGCGTACAGTTCAGCATTCCCGGGTTGCTTCTTCAGCAGATCTCCCAGAGCCGGGCGTGTCTCACTCGGAGGCCTGCGAAACGCCACTTCGCCGCCCGGAAGTGCCATCAAACGGAAAAAGGCGGCTTCAAGTTCCGACCGTCCTTCGATGTTTCGAATCCACGCCGGCAGCGCACCGCTTGCTGTGGCCACCCACCCCGCAGTACAAATGGTGAACGCAGCCGCAAGAATAGCAATCAGCCGTTTGCGGGACTTTTTATGGAACGATCTCAAGGTCCACCCCCTGCGAGCCGATGTTGTGCGCTACGTCTTCGCCGGTCACGGTCAGCCTGTAGATGCCCGGAATCATCTGCTCCGGAATCACAAGTTGCCCTGTGCTCGCCCCTGCGCGCGCATCCCATTTCAGCCCGACAGGAGCAACTCCCTCCAGCTGCGCGAGCAGTGTGCGGGTGCTCTCAGAAGCTGTGGCCTTTACATCCACCACCTGGCCCCGGCGGTAACGCTTCTGGTCCAGCCGGATTCGAATGACCGGGGGCTTGCTGGCGATCACGAAGCTCTTCGATTCGCGGTACGTGTGCCCGGCCTGGTCACGCAGAATCAGGCGCACGTTGTAGGTGCCATCCTGCATGTCGCTCGGCGCAAAGAATCGCGTCTGCCAGATATCTTCGCCGGAGAGATACCGAAGCTGCTGCACCAGGCCGAACGGAAACAGCGCGGCCACCGAGACGATGGATTCGTCGGTCTTGACGCGCAACACCGGGTCGCCCGGTCGAATCACCCTGGGGCGCAACAGCGCGCGCGGAACGGCGAGAAAGGATGTGTAAGGCGTGACGAATTTATACTGCCGCGCGAGGCCAATGATTTCGTCTATGGTTGCTGGATCTTCACCTTCGCGCTGAATCTTCTCGAGCAGCGCATCTACGCGCACGCGCGCCCACAGCCTAGGCAACTGTGGGTGCTCGAGGGACACACGCGGCAGGCTGGCCTTTGCGGAAATTTCCAGGGGCGTGCCTTCCCGCACGCCGTGAACTTCAAAACCCGCGTCCTGCTTTGGCTTCTGATAGCGCCCCACCCATGCTGCCAGGGAGCCTGAAAAAGAGGAGTCCTGTAAAGAATAGACGGCGTCGATGCCCGCGTCCGACGCAACATCCAGCCGCAACTCACCCACCGGGCTTCTGCCGATTTTGGAGAGGAAGGAATTGAGCTTGAACTCCATCGGTTCGGTCGAAAGAACTTGCTCGAGTACTCCGTCTTCTCGCGATAGCAAACGCAAGAGCGGCAGGTTCGCGTCGTCGCCAACGCCAAAGATGTATGTCTTCGGACGCTCGGCTGCGGGCAGCTTTCGCCAGGCGGTTTCGTACCACCCCGCAATCTTGCCATTCTGGATGGGCCCGCGTGTGGCTCCGCCATCACTGAGCAGAACGAGATAGCGGCTGCCGTTTCCGCCTCCAGCGCATTGCTTCAAGCCTTCATCCAACACCTGCTGCACATCCGTGCCGCCGCGCAGTCGGCTGCCACGAACGAAATCCAGAGCGCGCTGGATGGATGCATTATCGGAACGTACGGGCGCGGGCTCGAACAGTTGCGTCCGCTGGTTAAACAAGATCAGATTGAAACTGTCCGAGGGTCGCAACGTGCGAAGCAGCGTTTCCAGAGCCTGATAGCTGCGTTCGAGTTTCTCCCACTGCATCGAAAGAGAGATATCGAAGAGAAGCACGATCGTCTTTGGCGGGCCAGAATCTTGTGCGGCGTGGCCTCCAGCCGATGCCGCCTGTTGTCCGCCACCAAGCAGAGCGTCCACGGCAAAAAAGCCGGGTTCGTTGGTGCTGCGGACGGGAGCCGTCTCGGTCGGCGATGGCTGCCCGCTCACGGGGTTTCGAAACGCCAGTATTTCGAGCGTGTCGCTTCCGGCGCGGTCCAGTTCGAAGGTGGTAACGAAGTCTTCCGTCAGATTTACGTTTTGACCTTCGAAATGTCCTTTCACCAGATGCGGTGAATTCTGCTCGATCTCCATGGGAAAGCTTTTGGCGGCAGCCTGAAAATTCGTGATGGCGTGCGCCGAGTGCAACTCATAGTGGATGGACAGATGCCGGGCCACCTGCGCCTGGTAGGCATCGGGACGCAGCGGAATCGCAAAGTACGACTTCAGATTTTCCACTGGTATGGATTCGTGGTATTCGAATTCCAGCCGCTTTGTACCAAACGGCGTGATCGGCACGATGCGCGCGCTGAAGATCGCGCTGCGGGCCGCTTCCCCCGCGCCGCGCTCTCCCATTTGCAGCAGCCCAGGATCGATCGTCTGCTGTTTCAATTGATTGTAGATTTCCTCGGCACGCTTGCGTTCCAGCACCACCGCGGGAATTCGCACAGGCCCGTCCCAAACGGCAAAGTCAGAGACTGTCGCGCGGCTCGGCAACGCAAAGACGTAGTTCCCTTCTTCGATCTTGCTGGTGTGATTCGCGAAAATCTGCCGCACGAAAATTCGCGCATCGCCATTGTCAATTCGAATGGTGATCTCCATCTCTTCAAGAGACAGAATCTTGGGATCAGGTTGCGCCTTATCGCGCGGGATCAGCACACCTCCATCCGCAAGTACCAGGCAAGGCATAAGGAACAAGATCGCGAATACTTTGAGTGTTTTTTTCATGGACGCAGTTTCTGCTCCAGAATCCTGACCAATCCGTTGTCCGTGCCCGCGTAGATGATGCCGTTGCTTTCCGCGAGGGCCGTCACAGTAAGCGACGGCAAGCCCCGAGTGAAAATCGCCCAGCGCCCCGCATCGCGGTCGTAGACGTAGAGGCCATTTCCGAGCGAACCGGCGAAAACGTGATGCGGCGTCACGAGCATGGCGTTGGGATCGACTACGAAGGGCGCGGTGGCTCGCTCGAAGGATTGAAAATGCCCGGAGCGGTCCAGTCTGAGAATACCCGCGCCGTAAGTGCCGACGATCCATTCATCCCCAACGGGAACAATCGCCGTGATCCAATTGTGCTTTAGGCCGGAGCCCGCGCCTGCCGTGTAATTTACCCGGACGGTTTCCTTGTTGATTTCAGACAGTCCACCCAGCGTGCCGACCATGAGTTCATCGCCCGAAACGCCGAGGGCGTACACATGGTTGTTCACCAGTCCATGAAATGCATACATGCTGTGAGGGCCGGCCGCGTTCAGGAAGGTCAAGCCTGCCGGAGTACCCACCACCAAGCCATCGTGGTAAATGGCCACGTCTGTGACGTGGTCCGCGATAAGGCCATCGGCTCGCGTCAGAACCTGCTGCTGGCGAGCATTCGAATCGAAGCGCACCAGACCGTTGGCCGTGGCCACCGCTACAGTTCCGGTCGGGCCGTCCGGTACGATACGGTTGACGCAAAAAACGTGGTCGTTCTCCACGTGCGTTGCGCGTCCAGCGTCAGCGTCAAGAAGATCGAGGCCACGGTCGAAATAGCCAATCCAAACGCGCCCACTTCTGTCCGCGGCCAGCGCCGAAATATTGCGATCGCTGAGAATGGCGGTCCCGGGCTTCAATACCTGTTGCCAACCTAGGCCGCGTGCACTCATGCGATAGAGTGCATCGCTGGAAAGCACAAAAACGTAGTTTTCGTCCGCGAAAAGCTGACGGACCTTTGCCAATTCCGCAGTTTTGTTCGAATGCGATAGAGTGTGCTCCGTCTGCGGACTACCAAATGGGATGGTCAGAACGCCCTGATCCTCAGAGCCCACGATTAGGCTCGAATTCGTAGCCAGCAAAGAAGTAGCAAGTACGCCCGGCGCGAGGACTTGCGAAAAACGCCCGCCATCGAAAACTGCCACGCCTAGCACCGTGCCCACATAGGTCTTTTCACCAGAGGTCGCCAGGCACTGTACCTGCCGATCTGGCAAGCCTTGCTCCTCACCAAAAGAATCGACCGCGCCGGCGTGCCAGTGGAACACGCCTTGGTTAAGCGTGCCGATCCACAAATCGGATTCTGTGCCCGCGAGCGCTGTGACAAACAGACTATTCAGCGATGGATGCAAGGGCGCCAGATGCTTGCCGTCGTAAATCAGGACACCCAGCTTCTTTGTTCCGATCAGGACGTGTCCCGCGATGGTTGGGAGTATCGAGGTTATTGCGCGAGCTTCGGAATCCAGCGGTCGAATCTGACGGAAACCATGGCCATTGAAGGCCAGCAGACCATCCTGCGCCGTGGCCACCACTAGCTCCGGTTCCTGGCTGTCCGCCAGCAAGTCCGGAACAAGGGCTACGAGCGGAGACGGTGGCAACTCCCGGCCGGGGATGAATTGCCGGGAGGGGGTACCCCTAAGATCGAATTCCAGAAGGCCACTCGGACCTCCTATGTAGAAATGATCCTGAAAACGCGCGGCCTGCAAAAAGACTGCGGGCGCGCTGACCACCTCAAAGCTGGCACCCAGGGGCTCAGCAAATGGATGCATCTCGAAGCGAATCTCCCGTTCCGAATGAACTTCCGCTGTCGAGAGTCGCAGCGCACGCGTAGCACGCCAGCCGACAAAACAAACGATCAGTCCGATGAGGCCAATGAGAAGCCCGCTCCCAACCACAATCACACGCACCAACAATTTCCGTGACTGCCGCATTGGTTCCCTCAAGACACTTCGGCCCCAACATGGGTTCTAACTTTGACCTGAAATACGTATAGCACATGGGCGGCCACGGTATTTCCGCGGGATCGTTAGGAATTTCCAGGACCCGAATCTGTTTCGCTTCGTGTCGTACAACACACAGCGTGTTCCGTCGGACATACCTACGAACCGACATAGCCGTTGACAGGAGTTCATGTCTGGCAACTTACCGGGACTTCGGCCCACGACTTGCACGTGCGGATTGCTCAGTGATTCCACGACTGGCTTAATGCAGGGAACGTGTAAGGATGAATGATATTAGGTCAGCGATCTTAGCCTCTAATGTTTGGTCGGCACCGCTCGAACACCCGTGGCCTGGTCTAGAAAAACCAGATAAGCCGCAAGCAGGCGGTAGGTCTGGTAGTAATCATCGAGTCTCAACGCTGAGAGCTTGTCCTTGGACGTGTGAAGGATGTGGGCGTCCCACGTTTCCTGGGTGAGAGAGTGGATCGTAATGCTGGGGATCTTACGCTCGGAAAACTGAACTGAGTCGGTACCGCCGACCTGCTCCACATTAACGCCCGTGACGGGTAGGTTCAGGCGGCTCCCGAGGTAGGCGAGTGTAGCGGTCAGCCGCTTGTCAGAGTGGCTGGCCCAAAACTCGCTGGGCGCTAAGCCTAGCGTGTCCATGTTCACCATCGCATCTGTTGCGGCGACCTGTTCCTTTGTCATTTGATGGGCATAGAAACGCGATCCGACTTCGCCTCGTTCCTCGTCAGTGAACCCGATGAAGATATAGGTATGCTTGCGTGGTTCATCTCTTACCGCTTGGTATAGGGACGGCAGCAATGATGCACCGCTCCAGTTATCGACTACTCCATCTCCTGCGGAAACATGGTCGAAGTGCGCCCCGGCAATGATGACCTTGTCGGAACTGCCCGGCTGAACACAAATGACGTTGGGCAGTTTCGATCCCTTCACCGGCTGCTCGGAAAGGTGCTGGTCGTCGCAACCAGCTTCGACAAACAGTTGTCTTAGCGTCGCCTCGCGTTGACTGTCATCGCCGCTGTATCTCCCTAATCGAGTTTCGACAACTGCGCGTGAAACCGGATTGAATCGGAGCGTCTCGACAGTGGCACCGCTCGACGAGAGGAGTAGCAGCATGATACTGACAATAGAGCAGAGGCTGGATCGCGCGAACTGATTCAGCATACATAGAGAATACACGTTAGCCCAACAGAGCCACTACTTGGGTTAACGCCGTTTGCGCAGAAATCAGCCCAAAATCACTTGCCCGGCAACACCACTGGGCCGTAGCTTTGAGATTTCAAAGAAAGCGGCGAGACGAATCGCCACGACGGCGGAACACACCGCGGCCACGCGGAGGACGCCGCCGAACGGCCGCGAATCAATGGTCTAACGTGACCTCGAGCGGAAAGCTCGGACTGCCGAAGCAACGATCTTATTCTGCAGGCGCTAGGAGCAGGAGTTTGCGTCCGCGCAACTGAAGAGGCCGGCGATGCTGGCACTTTCGATCACGTGGCCGATCATAGCGCGGTACAGTGCGTCGGCGCCCGGAGGGAAATCCGGTGACGGTGTCAAGTCGAGTTCCTTATCGAGCGCATAGACCGTGAAAACGTAACGATGGATGCCGTTGGGGACGAGGCCAGGCGGCGGGCATGGACCGCTATAGCCCTGAACGCCAGCGTCATTGAAGACTTGTTGCCCGCTTCCCGGAGAACCCGCGCCCGCGGCCAGCTCAGTGGTGGTAGACGGGATGTTGTACATCCCCCAGTGCGTGAAGTTTGCCGTGACGTCGAACAGCGCGACCGCGTAGCTGCGCGTCCCGCGCACGGCGGGCGTCCATGACAACTGTGGCGATTCATTTCCGCCGGTGCAGACGCTGCCCAGCTGCCCGTTAAAAACCATCGTTGCGGGAATAAGTTGATCCTTCCCGAACGTCGTGCTGCTGAGCTGGAAGTGATGTTCCCGATCTTGATCTTCGGCGGCCCGCAACTCCTGCTTACTCGGTTGAGCTGCGGCGATCGAGGTTGAGAGCGGTTGCCTAGGCTTACCGTGGCCCGGCGAAACCCACGGCACGAATATCGCAAGAAACAGAAGAAGCAAAAGGAATCGAGTTTTCATCTGTGCCTCCCTTTCCGTGTAGACCGGAGTTTTTATTTTTTTGCTCGGTCTTTGCGCAAGACCTTAGGCCCACGGCCCTCCGGTGTCAAGACGTGCCCGCTCTCAATCTTAGTGAACATTCTCCCCGAGCTATAAAATTGGTGAGGTTCACGATTTCGCTCTCCCGTTCCTCTTTACGGCGCATCTGTTCCAGTGCCCCGCCCATGTCCGACGCCTGTAGAAATTCCCAGCATGATTGACCTAAGCGGACCCTCAGAGTATGCGACGAGGCAACAGGGGATTCAGATGCATGGTGAGATCGTAGACCGACGCCCCGCAAGCCTCTGAGACGTCCTCGGGTCGCGCGCCCGGCTCCCAATCAAAGAAGGTGGCCGTGTCGCCGATCTTGACGCGTTCTTCCTTGCCGATTTCGACGATGCAATGGCTTGCAGAAACAGTAGCAATGACGGGATATAGAACTCCATTGATGCGGATTTTCGCTCCGTTTGAGGCCGAGCGCGGCCAGCCGTCAGCATGCCCAGTGGGCAGCGTCGCGACCCACACGTCTTCGTTGGCCATATACGCTCGGTTGTAGCCCGCGCTGTCCCCCTTGCGCAGCTTCTTCACGTAAACCACGCGCGATTTCAAGCTAATAGCGGGACGCAGATCCATCACTCCAGTGTGGCGAAATTCGTTTTCCGAATAGACGCCGTAAATGGCCATCCCGGGGCGCACCATATCGAAAAAGGCGTCGGGACGCTGAAAAAGGGCAAAGCTAGAAGCGGCATGTTTCCTTCCCAGTGCGATCCCTTCCTTTTCGAGCGACGCGCAGGTTTCTGCAAAGCGCCGGATCTGTTCCTTGTCAAAGTCGGGGTCCTCGGTGAACGTCATCATGGTCCCCTGGATTTGGACCGACTTGCGGCTAGCGAGGTCGCGGATCAGCGGCGAGGCTTGGTAGTAGGGGACGCCCACCCGGCCAATGCCCGTATCCACGCAGATGTGAAGCGGCACTCGCTTCTGCGTTTTCGCTGTGACCTTGTCGAGCGCCGGGCCCACTGGCGTGTAAACCATCGGCATGATGTCGCGGGCGACGGCGTCTTCCAGATTCTGTTCGTCGAAAGGCCCGAGAAGGAGAATCGGCTTGCGAATCCCGGCGTCACGCAACGATATGGCCTCGTGGAATTTCACGACCGCAAAACCGAAGATTTCGGGTTGCGGATCGAGGAGTCGGGCGACATTGGTAGCTCCCATGCCGTAGCCGTTGTTCTTGATCACGGCGAGGATAGGCCGCGAGCCCACGCGCCGAGAAATCTCCTGAACGTTGTGGCGGACGTTTTCTCGGTGGATTTCCACCCACGGATCAAACGAAGAATCTATGGAAGGAGCTGTTTCCGGGACCTGCGCGGTGCCACTGGCCGTGAGAGGTATTTCAAAGAGCGATGGGAAACCGGCTGCAGCTCCGATACCTGCTCCAAGACCCGCTCGAACAAAAGTTCGCCGCAAGGTTTTCATAGCGCGTCACCCAAGGCAGAGAGTATAGCGAGTATTCTTTCCGCAGGATAAAAAACGCTGTAGATTCGGTCGTTTTTGAAGATTTTGCGTCTGGGTTGCGAGGTCGCCTCGACGTCCATCCTTTCTGCCCCGAACAACTCGGCCGAGAAGACCTGCTACGGGCCTTCCAGCCTTATCCGTCACCACGACATCGAGATGGATCAGGCCCTCCGTCGCGGAGCGTACGCACCGATTCGAGAGTCTTACGTTTAGAGGTCCGTTAACGGTCCACTGACGCGTGACTGCTGGTCAATGCCAATCGCGGGCCGCAAGAGGACACTGCTTGGCCCGTAGCGAGGACAGAAATCGATTCGCCAATAGGACCGAACGGGTCAGATCCGAAGCCCTCATAGATTCCCGCGCAGATGGTCCGCTGTGATAGGGAAGCAGTTAACTGTAAGAACTATGAGAATCGTTGGGACCACGGCTGCAACCCAGCCCACGGCTCACGCCATCGTATCGGGAGATCAGCAAAATGGTTCCAGCGAAACTCTCGTCGCTAAGCTGATATCCCCTGCCGGAGGGGGGCCCGATGCGTCAATTCCTAGCCGCGATGCTCGCCGTGCTGGCTTGCGGCGTGGCATCCGCCCAGACGGGCGGACCGGTGCGTGTGGATTTATCGCTCGCGGGAGGTAAGAGCACGTATCGCATCGGCGAGCCCATCCAACTCGTACTCGCATTTACGGCAACCGAGCCGGGCTTTTCCTTAAACGGCACGACTACCCAGCCTGCATCGCCGATCGATACGTTGTTTTTGTCGCCGATGACGGGAGTGTTTCCATGGTTAGACGATCAGGCTCGCGGGCACCCATACAGCCCTGATTATGCGTCGATGGGGTCACTTGAAGTAGATAAACCGGCGATGGTGGGTCTAACCCTGAATGCCGTGTACCGCTTGGACGCGCCGGGCCATTACAAAGCTCACGTCGTAACAAATCGCGTGTCGAGTGGAGACCTGCTCCATTCGCAGGCACTAGGATCGCTGACGAGTAACGAGGTCGAGTTCGACGTACAGGCAATGACTGATGCTGACGAGACCGCCCGGGCCACCACGCTCGAGAGGCAAATTCGCGACGCAACCAACATGCGTCAGGCACAACCGTTTGCCGAGGAGCTTGATTGGCTGACGGGAGATGCATCGACGCGCGTAAAGCTCTCGCTCTATCTGCGGCCGAAAGAGTTCTACCCATTTGGAGTAGACGTTACCCGAGGTCTCTGGTTGGCGCGAAACCGGACGTTGGTGGTGGCAGAACTCGAGCGCGCACTTGGCGATCCGGCACAGCCCCTGTCAGCAGGCTCTTCGCTACTGCAAACAACGGTCGCCCTCAAGGCACGACTCGCGGTTCCTTTTGACGCTGATGCGCCGGGTAAAGCCTTGCCGACAGAGCAAATAGAGAGCGAATACTTACACCAAATCGCCATAACGCTGGCCCGGCGCAACGGAGAGCCCCTTGTGACGGCGGCGCAGACAGTGTTCACTCGACTTGCGCAACGAAAAGAGACCACCGGCAACGATTTCGCCACCGCGCGCGAGGTCTTGATCACTCATTTTGCTCGGGTCAATGAGTACAACGTGGACTGGCTGCTGAACAGCTACGGGATGTACTTGCAGGATCCACGAATCGTGCCCGCGCTCGAGTCTATCTTGCAAGCGCAAAAAGATCCGGTCTTGAGCGGCGAGCGAGCGGCCGTCTTGGCCCAGATGATCAAGCTTACGCCGCAGAACGTGAGGCCGTTTGTCACAGAGGAGCTATGCGCAAATCACCGGGTGATGTTGAAATCGGTCCAGAACGCGCCATTCGATGTGCTGCCGGAGACGGACGGATGCCTGAAAGAGCAGATCCATGCCGCCTCGGCAAACGCCAAGCATGGGGGAGTGGATCTGCAGCTAAAGACGGCGCTCGCAGCGCGGTTTGCGACGAACGCGATTTATGACGATCTTTTGGCGTTGTATGAAAAGTCGAGCGCCACCTGGGACGGGCAGGCCCGTGGCGGGATGTTGGCGTATCTTGTGCGCTGGAATGCTCCACGCGCGCTTCCTCTGCTTGAAGCAGCCTTGCCACTCAGCGCAGAACAATTGGACCCCAACATCAGCTTCGCCTTGTTTAGCGCATATTATTCTAACGGTCTTGATACATTTCTGCGCGTGCGCCTGACCATCGGGCCGGCGGCGCAAGCGGGCGTGGCGGCCTATGAGATGTCACAATACGGCCCCGCCGAAGACCAGGACATTCTTCGCCAACGGCTAGATCGGTGGAGAACCGAGTGGTCGAGCAAAGACATTCCGGAGGCCGAGGGGAAGTTTGAAGGTGAACTGGTGCAGGCTGTCATACGAGGGAAAGAATGGCAGATACCTGAGACCCCCGCCGCGGTGCTTCGCGAAAGCTGCATTTCGTCTGCGTGCCGATTACGATTTCAGGCTCGCCAGTAGCGCGCTGATCCATTTTGTCCACAAAAAATTCAGGTATCGGGCCGGGGGCTTCCACTGGAGTGGGGCAGCCAAGATCAACAGTACCTCGGTACCCCTATTTTGAGCCTTTTGGCTCATAGACCCTTCTCCTACCGCTCCCCTAACCTTGCACTTCCTAGGGAACCATCCCCCTTAGGGCGGTTCATAAGCGGCTTCCGCTACTGCAGTGCCGCAAAGAAGAGTGGTTCGAGGGGAGCAGCTCCATGATAAAGCCCGCGACCGTAACCTTAACCAACGCAGCCAAGCGGTTTCGCGCGAAAACCGAGCCCCTTGTTGAAACCAGGCCAGCTTTTCGTGTCTCAGAGCTTATTTCCGCCCTTTCTTATGCCCTGGACCTAACGGAAGGCCGGCCCATGGGGCACTCCGTCCGCGCCTGCCTCCTCGGAATGCGCATCGGCCAGCAGATAGGCCTCCCCGTCGAAGCCCAGGCTAACCTGTACTACACGCTGCTCCTCAAGGACGCCGGCTGCAGCAGCAACTCCTCTCGCCTTTATCACATTCTTAATGCCGACGACCTTCGGGCCAAGGGCGATCTTAAAACGGTGGACTGGACGAAAGTGGGCTGGCAGAGTCTCCACTACGCGCTCACCCACGTCGCCACCAGCACCCCTTTTCCCCAGCGCGTTTGGAAACTCATCCAGGTAGCGGCAACCCAGCAGCGCGACTCCTGCGAACTTGTAAAGATTCGCTGCGAACGCGGCTCCGCCATCGCCCGCAAACTTGGCTTCTCGGAGAGCGTGGCCACTGGAATTCACTGCCTCGATGAGCACTGGAACGGCCAAGGCTATCCGGATGGCCTGGCGAAGAAAAAAATACCCCTTGCCTCCAACATCGCCAACCTCGCTCAGACTCTGGAGGTCTTCTGGGCCGCGAAAGGCCCCGAAGCAGCGCTTGACGCAGCTGAAGACCGCAGCAACCGCTGGTTCGACCCGGAACTAGTCAAAGCCACTATCTCACTGGTCAGACAAGGACGCCTCTGGTCCAAGCTAGATTCCGAGGACGTCATCGCCGAAGTTATGGCTCTCGAGCCCGAAGAGCGCCGCCTTGCCGCAACCGAAGAAACCACCGACAATATCTGCCTCGCCTTCGCGGACATCATTGACGCCAAGACGCCCTTCACCTATCAACATTCCAACGGCGTGGCCGCCGCCGCCGTCACTATTGCCAAGGGCCTCGGCATTCCCGAGGAGAACGTTAAGACTCTGCGCCGCGCGGCTCTCCTTCACGACATCGGCAAACTCGGCGTCTCCAACGCCATCCTCGAGAAACCTGGCAAGCTCACTTCCGACGAGTTCACACAAGTTCGCAATCATCCTCGTTATACTTACGAGATTCTTCAGCGCATTCCTTCGTTCGCGGACTTCAGTGCTGACGCAGCCGCGCATCACGAGCGCCTCGATGGCAAAGGCTACTGGCTCGGTCTCCGCGCCGAAGAAATGTCTCTCTCCGCCCGCATTCTGGCTGTCGCCGACGTTTTCGATGCTCTCAAAGCCAAGCGCCCCTATCGCGACGCGCTGCCTCTTGAAAAAGTTTTCTCCATCATGCAGCAGGATACCCCGCACGCTCTCGACTGGCCCTGCCTCGCTGCCCTGATGGAATCGAAGCAGT
>Ga0210398_10003270_pt1 | contig 15563 bp, 9 predicted proteins | sample IncBWC4OmetaG_FD_161047 | JGI IMG/M metagenome (GOLD analysis project Ga0210398, IMG submission 161047) | Forest soil microbial communities from Barre Woods Harvard Forest LTER site, Petersham, Massachusetts, United States - Inc-BW-C-4-O | ecosystem: Environmental > Terrestrial > Soil >...
CGACCACGCCGGTCAGCGGATTCATGGCGCTGCCGGTATGATGGCCGACGTAAGCGATCTCGCGGTCGCCCTGCTTGATGATGATCGGCTGGTACGCGGAGCGGCCCTGCAGGTCGCTGAACCCTACGAGCTCCGTGTTCCATGCGGACTGCTGGTCGGGAGGATTCGGGGCAGGCTCCTGCACGGGAGGCGCGCCGGTTAGCGCAATAGTTGGGATGCCCGGCCCGTCCGGGGGCAGATTCTGCATTTGGGCGGCCAAAGGCGCCGCCGCTGCCAGCGAAAAAAGTGCAAATAAGGAAATGCTCCGGCCCGCGAACCGAAAACTCATGATGTAGTCTCCCCTGTGGAAAGCGATCCAGCCGTAAACTTGGCGCAAAACATACGTCGGCTGCCTCGCCGCGTCAACATGAATTCATTTCTGGCGAGGCGCCTTCCTTCGTGGCTCTTCGCAATACGGCGAGGACACTGGCTTTGATCTAGCGTTCACAAAGTTTTCATCGAAGATTAATGTTGTGCCTCGCCTTTCCGTGAGACTTTCAGCGCGCACACGCCGTCCCCGTGTGTAAATCCCTGAAGGAGATTTACGTGAAGAAAGCAATTCTTGCACTAGCTGTGTGTTTTGCTCTGGCGGGAACCGTTCGAGCCGGCAATGATGGCGACGATGATCGTGATCACCACGATCACGACCGCTTCGAATTCCAACCCGGCACCCTGGTGTTAACCCGCAGCGTTTACGTGGGAACGCCCGACCTTCTCGTTCCAAACGTGACTGTGCTGCCGCCGGGCTGCGTCGCAGGAAACGTGAATGTTCCGCTCATCACGCCGGCCGGCTCCACCGTGTCGGTAGCCGTCGCGTGCGCCACTCCCACGAACGATGGGACCTACCCGACGGTCTTCAACAACGCCGCGGCGGACGGCCACTTTGGAATCACTTCCCCGATCTTCCTGGACGACCTTACCACCGACGGCCATCGCATCGGCACTCTGCCAATTCCCACGGACCAGATTGTGACCAGCTTCAGCTCCAAGTCGGAGCTGGCGATTCATGTCTCCACAGATCACAAGTCGGTTACTTTTATGGGATATCGCGGCGGCCCCGGATTCCCGACCGGCGCCAATATTTTTGACGTCTCCAACGGAAACACGCCGGGACTGATTGACCCGACCAACGCCGCCGTGGGTCAATACTACAGGTCGGTGGCCGAAGTGGATGCCCATGGCCATCTGATGATCACGGAAGGAAACGCCTATAGCGGAGACAACGGCCGCGGGGCCTACAAGGGCAGCGACGGGCTGTATTACATGGTTGGAAACGACAACAGCGGCAACCTCTCCAAGAAGCAAGTCACGACCACTATTGTCGGCGAAGAACTCGTCAATGATACCGGAGTCGAATTGCTGATTCCCGGGCAGACTCCGCCGGTTCCGCCCAACATCACCAAGATCGGCGATTTTGAGATCACCCAGGTGACCGATCCTCTCACCGGGCAGCCGTACGCCGCCGACAAAGCCGGCAAGGACAACAACTATCGCGGGCTCACCATTTTTCATAACACAGTGTACGTGAGCAAAGGCAGTGGCGGAAACGGCATCAACACCGTCTATCAAGTGGGTACGCCAGGGGTGTTGCCGACGGGCGACGTGGCAACTCTTGCAGCGGTGCCGATCACGATTCTTCCCGGCTTCCCGATTACGCTGGCTGCGGGCGCCGATCCGACCACCAACGCACCCACTCCAGTGATGTATCCCTTCGGCCTGTTCTTCGCCGACGACCACACGCTCTACGTCGGCGATGAAGGCGACGACTGCTCCGCTAATGGCTCGGCGCCTTGCACGGACATTTTGGCGGCCGGAACCCCGGATCAAATCGCTGCCAGCATCTACGCCCACGCCGCCAATCAAACCACCGCCGGCCTGCAAAAGTGGATCTTGGATGACACCACCGGGCAATGGAATCTGGCCTACACGATTCAGATGGGCCTGAACCTCGGCGTGCCGCAAACAATTGCCGGCTACCCCGCCGGAATCAACGGCGGGCCTACGGGCACGAATCTCCCCTGGGCGCCTGCAACGGATGGACTGCGGAATCTCGCCGGGCGAGTGAACGACGACGGCACGGTCACGATCTGGGCCGTCACCTCGACTGTCAGCGGAGGCGGAGATCAGGGCGCCGATCCGAATCAACTCGTAAAAGTCACCGACCGGCTGTGCGCGACCACGCTCTCCACAGGCGATGGCGACGGCGATCGGGATGACCGGCTCGATCAGTTCGTCACCATCCGCGCCGCAAAGTCGGGAGAAGTTTATCGCGGCGTTACTTTCGCCCCGCAGGATCGCGATGATGATCACCACCACGACCATGACGACTGGAATTAACTGACAGCTTCCCCCGCACGAACAACCCAGCCCGGGCCGAACCCTAATTCGGCCCGGGATTTTGGTAGCACACGCTTCAGCCTGTGGGGTTCCGTTAGCGAGCCCGGGCCTCTCGTGACAGGCAAAACCCAGCGCGTCCGCCGCACCGACCCGGTGCAGATCGCTCCACACATCTGGCGCCACGCATCTAGTGCGTCATATCAAAGAGGATGTAGTTGATTCCGATGCGGTAGGCCAACCCAGTTTCGCGCTCGGGATAGTGCGGGCTATCGGCCCATTCCCAGGCGTCACCCACGTCCGAGTTGTGGCAAATGGCCACGATGATGCGCCCGCGGTCGTCGCGAATGGCCCTCCACTTGGGCACGACCATGTCCGGTCCGTATGGCCTCCCGCCCCACAAAAACCGCGTTCCGTGGATTTGAACGCGATCGTCCAGGTCATACATCACGTGAAAAATTTCGTCGCTGTTCTGCAAATCCTCGATCGGCCTGCCCGGCAGGATCATCTCTAATCCGCGCACCAACTGTTCCCACTCGTAATCGCCATGCGTGTCATCTGAAAGCAAGAAGCCGCCCCGCAGCAGATATTGCCGCAGGCGGGCCGCTTCGTCCGGCGTGAGCTCCCAGCCGTTGCCGTGCTCCATGTAAATCCACGGCCAGTTGAACAGCTCGTCAGAGTCGGCATCGACGACCTGCTCGATGCCCCGCACGTGCAGCCGCGTCAGGCGCTTCACGCCCATGGTGAATTGCCGGTCCGCTTTTGGATAGTCCGCTTTCCATAGCTGGAAGCGGCGGTAGCCGCCATAGTCGCTTTCCGAACGGAAGTGGTAGCGCGCAAACGCCCACTCCGCATTCTGGTGCGCGTCGGAGGCCAGCGGCGGCGGCCCGTCGTCATCCTCGAAGATATTCCCCTGATACGCTAGCAGGCTGGCGCAAAACCCGGAAAACACGATAGCGGCGGCCATGACGGGAAGGAATTTCATCGCACGGTCCGGCTCCATCTTACGGCAACTGGAAAACTAAGTCAGCGACGGACCCTCAAGAGAGGCGGGCGCCGAAGGCAGATCGTGCTGAACCGCACGAACGCGCTTGCGGCGCCGGAGCCGCGCCTGCAAGCGGTCCATATACAGGTAGATCACCGGGGTTGTGTACAGGGTGAGCATCTGGCTCACCATCAGGCCGCCCACGATGCTGATGCCCAGCGGCCGGCGGAGCTCGGCGCCCGTGCCGGTGGCCAGCGCCAGCGGCAAGCCGCCGAACAGCGCCGCCATAGTGGTCATCATGATCGGGCGGAAGCGTAGCAGGCAGGCCTGGTAAATCGATTCCTCGGGAGTTTTCCCGGAGCGCTCCGCTTCCAGCGCAAAGTCGATCATCATGATGGCGTTTTTCTTGACGATACCAATCAACAGCACGATTCCAATGAATGCGATCACCGTCAATTCCGTGCGGAACGCCAGCAGCATCAGCAGGGCGCCCACACCCGCCGAGGGAACCGTCAAAAGAATCGTCACCGGATGAATGTAGCTCTCGTAAAGCATGCCCAGTACGATATAAACGGCCACCAGCGCGGCCAGAGCCAGCCACGGCTGGCTCGAAACCGAAGACTGGAAAGCCTGGGCGTTCCCCTGAAATGTCGGGTGGATATCGGAGGGCAGGCCCATGCGCAGGGCAGACGATTCAATTTCGTTGACGGCGTCGCCCAGCGCCACGCCTTCTCCCAGATTAAAGGAAATGGTGACCGCGGGAAACTGTCCCTGGTGGTTCACCGCGAGCGAAGTGTTCTTCGTCTCATAGTGGGTGAAGGCGCTCAGGGGCACCTGCGTCCCGTTCTGCGAGCGGACGTACAGGCCCTGAATGGCGTCGGTGCTGTCGCGGAAGTTGGCGTCCACTTCCTGCACCACGTGATACTGATTCAGCTGCGTGTAGATCGTGGAGACCTGCCGCTGGCCGAAGGCATCGTAAAGCGTGTTATCGATCGTCGAGGGGGAAATTCCGAGCCGCGAGGCCGTGTCGCGATCAATCACCAGAGTCGCTTGCAGACCTTTGGTCTGCTGGTCGCTGTTGACGTCCCGCAGTTCCGGTAGCGCCTTCATTATGGCTTCGACCTTGGGCGCCCAGTCCAGCAGGTCCGTGAGGTTTTCGCTGGAAAGAGTGTACTGATACTGCGAACTGCTGACCCGCGCGCCCACGCTGATGTCCTGGAAGCCGCGCAGAAACAGCGTCGCACCGGGGATTACCGCCAATTTTTTGCGCAGGCGCGCAATCACCTGGTCCGCGGTAACATCGCGCTGACCGATGGGCTTCAACTCGATCTGCATGCGCCCGGTATTCTCCGCGCCGCCGCCGGTGTTGGCCGAGGTGTCCTTCACCGCCGGATCGCGCATGACGATGTCGGTGTATTCCTTCATCTTCTCTTCGATGATGGCAAAGGAAGTGTCCTGCGCGCCCACGATGTTCCCGTTGAGCAGGCCGGTATCCTGCTGGGGGAAGAAGCCTTTCGGAATCACGATGTACAGGTAGATGCTGAGGCAAATCGTGGCGCCGGTGAGCACCACCATGAACGGCTGGTGGCGCAGCACCCAGCGCAGCCCCGCGGCGTAGGTGGCCACGCTCCACTGAAACACCCGTTCGCTGGCCTGATAGATCTTGCCGTGCTTCACTTCTCTTTCCGATTTCAGGAAGTGCGCGCACATCATGGGCGTGGTGGTCAGCGAGACGCACAGCGAAACCGCAATGGCCACGCTCAGCGTGATCGCGAATTCCCGGAAAAGCCGGCCGATGATTCCGCCCATCAGCAGCAGGGGAATGAACACGGCAATGAGTGAAAGGCTCATCGATAGGACCGTGAATCCGATTTCTCGGGAGCCCTTCATGGCCGCGGCCATTGGGGTTTCTCCCTCTTCGAGATACCTCGTAATGTTCTCGATCACCACGATGGCATCGTCCACCACGAATCCCGTACAGATGGCCAAAGCCATCAGCGACAGGTTGTCCAGGCTGTAGTGCAGCAGGTACATCACCCCGAACGTGCCGACGATCGACAGAGGCACGGCGATGCTCGGAATGATGGTGGCCCAGGCGTTGCGCAGGAACAGGAAAATCACCATCACCACCAGCGCCACGGTCAGCATCAGGGTAAACTCGATGTCCTTTACCGACGCGCGAATCGTCGTGGTGCGGTCGAACGTCGGGATCAGCTCGACGGAGGGGGGAATGGACGCCCGCAACTCTGGCAAGAGCGCCTTGATGCGGTCAACGGTTTCGATGATATTTGCGCCCGGTTGCCGGCCGATCCCGATCACCACCGAGGGCTTTCCGTTGGCGTAGCCCGAATTACGCAGGTCCTCGATCCCTTCCGTCACCTTGGCGATGTCGCTGAGGCGCACTGGTGCCCCGTTGCGATAGGCCACGATCAGCGGCGCGTACTGCTCCGGTTTCAGAAGTTGATCGGTGTCCGCCAGTACCCAGCGTTGGGTTGAATTCTCGATAGTTCCCTTGGGCGTATTGGCGTTTGCGGAATTTAGGGCGGTGCGCACCTGTTCCAGGCTGAGCCCATAGTGCGCCAGGGCGTTGGGATTGATGTCCACGCGCACCGCGGGCTTCGCGCCGCCGTAGGTATTCACTTGGCCGACGCCGTCCACCTGGGAAAGCTTTTGCGCCAGGATGGAATCTGACAGGTCGTAGAGATGGCTGCGCGGAATGGTGTCCGAATACAGCGCCAGATCGAGGATGTCCGATTCCGAAGGATTGATTTTGCGGTACCACGGCAGGCTGGGAATCCCCGCGGGCAACTGCCCCAAAGATGCATTGATGGCCGCCTGCACGTCGCGCGAAGCTGCGTTGATGTCGCGGTCCAGGTCGAACTGCAGGGTGATTCCAGTGTTGCCCAACTGGCTGGCGGACGTCATTTGCGTGATGCCCGCGACGCGCCCGAACTGGCGCTCCAGCGGAGTGGCTAGGGATGAGGCGACGTTTTCAGGGCTGGCTCCCGGGAGCTGCGCGCGGACGTAAATCGTTGGGAAATCAACGTGCGGCAGGGCTGCTACGGGGAGCAAATAAAACGCCACCCCGCCTGCCAGCAGGATCGCAATGCTCAACAGGGATGTGGCGACCGGCCGGCGTATGAATGGCGCAGAAATGTGCATGTGCTGCCCGAATCCTCCGAGACGGGCTACCCCACCTTGTTGAATCTAAGGTGTTAGAGGGCCCGCAGGGATGCTTTGGTTACAAAAATCGCGAGCTATTCGGTCGGGTATCCGCTTCCCTTCTCCGATATCGCCTCCACAATTGTCCCATGGTTTCCATTCCTTTGCCCGCGAATCTGCGCTCCTCCAAAGGCAGTAAAGCCGCCGCTCTGTCCGGCCGATAAAGATTCTCGGAACCGCAACCTGGCATTCATGGGCGCGTCTTAACACCGCCGGGCGGCAGCGTAGGCTATTGAATTTCTCTATCGGGATGATATGTGCCGCTTTTCACGGCCTGCATCAAGTTCTTGTGCTCGAATAAGTTACGGCCGCTACGGGAGGCCGGCGAAGGAGCTGGCGCGGGCGGGCGGTTCGTGCCGGGATTGTTTCTGATCGCGTAGTCCCATACACTGAGCGCTCGGCATGCAGGTTTTCCCGGGATTTTCTATCGTGAGGATGCTCACCGTTGCCTACCGAAACGCTTCGTGATCCAATCCGAAGAGCCCCCATGCATCCGATTCAATATGACCTCGTGGTCATCGGCAGCGGACCCGCCGGACAAAAAGGCGCCATTGCCGCGGCCAAGCTGGGCAAGCGCGTGGCCATGGTGGACCGCAACGACATGGTTGGCGGCGTGTGCATCCACGGCGGCACCGTCCCCAGCAAGACCCTGCGCGAAGCCATTCTGCACCTCACCGGGTTCCGCCACCGCTCGTTTTACGGCAGTGACTACGTGGTGAAGGATCGCATCTCCATCCGCGATTTGGCCAACCGCGTCATGCAAGTGGTGGAGCGCGAGACCGGTGTGGTGCGCGACCAGTTGCGGCGCAACGGGATCGACCTGCTGTGCGGCACCGCGCAGTTCCTGGACGCCAACACCGTCGAAGTGCAGGGTGAGACGGAAGCGCACATGCTTCACGCCAGCAACGTGCTGATTGCTTGCGGCACGCGTCCCGCGCACCCGGACGACATCCCGTTCGACGGCAAGAAAATCATCGCCAGCGATCAGTTCTTTATGATGGACGAGATCCCCCGCGAGCTGATTATCGTGGGCGGAGGCGTGATCGGCCTGGAATACGCTTCGATGCTGGTGGCCATGGGCGTGGAGGTCACCTTAATTGAGGCGAAACCCACGCTCCTGGATTTCGTCGATTCCGAAATTGTGGAGGCGCTGCGCTATCACATGCGCCGCCAGGGCGCCATTTTCCGCACCGGCGAAAAAGTCACCGCGATTCAGACCGACGAGCGCGGGCGCGTCGTCGCCAATCTCGAAAGCGGCAAACACATTCATGCTACGTGCCTCATGTACGCCGTGGGCCGTCAGGCGAATACCGACCTGCTCAATCTCGAAGCGGCCGGAGTGCAGACCGCTTCGCGAGGGAAACTCACCGTCAATGATCGCTTTCAGACTTCCGTCCCGAATATCTACGCCGCCGGCGACGTCATCGGCTTCCCTTCCCTTGCGTCCACGTCCATGGAGCAGGGCCGCGTCGCCAGTTGCCATATCTTTGGCGCACCCGCGGAAATGAGCACCGCCCTCCTTCCCTACGGCATTTACACCATCCCTGAAATTTCCATGGTCGGGCAGACCGAAGCCACCTTGACCGAGGCTCGGGTTCCCTTTGAAGTGGGTATTTCCAAGTACGAAGAGCTGGCCAAGGCGCAAATCGTCGGGGATCACACCGGCATGCTGAAGATTCTCTTCCATCCGGAAACGCGCAAGGTTCTGGGTGTCCACGTCATCGGCGAAAACGCTGCCGAAATCGTGCATATCGGCCAAGCCGTGCTCTCCTTCGGCGGCACCATGGATTATTTCCGCGACACGGTGTTCAACTACCCCACGTTCGCCGAAGCCTACAAAGTCGCCGGCCTCGATGGCCTCAATAAACTTTGAGCATGGGTTCGAGTGGCGAAGGCTTCAGCCTGCGGCAGTTGGTTGCGGCGAGAGCGATCCCGCCTCAACTAACCCCCACAGGCTGAAGCCTGTGCCACCTAGCCGTTTGACGCGCAGGTTCGCGCCTTGATAGCTTTGGTCGCTATGTCTGGGCACGACGATCTAACAATACGGCGAGCCGGATGGCGCGCATGAAAGTCGCTCCATCTTCCCGGATCGCGTTTCAAGGCGAGCGCGGCGCATTCAGCGAAGAAGCGGCCGTCAAGCTGCTTGGTGAGGACATCCAGCTCGTCCCGCGCGCGACGTTTGAGGCCCTTTACTCCAGCATTCAGGACGGCGCCGCGGACTACATTCTTGCGCCGATTGAGAACAGTTTGGCTGGGTCCGTACATCGCTCCTACGATCTGCTGATCTCGAGCGGCCTGCACATTCAGGCCGAAGTAGTCATTCCCATCGTGCACAATCTAATCGGCATGCCGGGCGCGAAATTCGAGCAGATCGCGCAGGTCTCCTCGCATCCGGTGGCCCTGGCGCAGTGCGAGAAATTCTTCGCCAGCCATCCGAGCATCAAGCGCGTCGCCACCGACGACACCGCAGGAAGCGTCCGCGAAGTGATGGCCGCGGGCGATCCGACGCGCGCGGGAATCGCCAGCAAGCGCGCTGCAGCCGTGTACGGCGCGGCAATCCTGCGCGAGCACCTCGAAGATCACCGCGAAAACTACACGCGCTTCCTGCTGCTGGCCACCTCCGCCGAAGTCGCCGAAAACGCCGACAAGCTGTCTCTGGTCCTGCACCTGGCGCACAAGCCCGGATCCCTCTGCTCGGCCCTCGGCGCTTTCGCCAAGCGCAATCTGAATCTTCTGAAAATCGAGAGCCGGCCCATTCCCGGCACGCCCTGGAGCTATTGCTTCTACCTCGACCTGCAGGCTTCGCTGAAAGATACCGGCACGCGCGACGCGCTCGCCGAGCTGAAGCAATTTACCGACTCCGTGAAAGTCCTCGGCTGCTACCCGCAAGCAAAAGGCTGACGCCCCGAAATTCAGCAGTGACACTGGAAGCCGACGCCCTGACGGGGCATAATGTGTGCGGTTCCTATACGAGCCGCTAGCCACCAGAAAACTGAAACTCGAGATTGAACGTTCACAGGAGGATTTGTGCGGGTTTACTACGATAAAGACGCGGATTTGAATTATATCAAGGACAAAAAGATCGCCGTCATCGGCTTTGGATCGCAGGGCCACGCCCACGCCATGAACCTGGCGGATTCGGGGTGCGACGTGATCGTTGGGTTGAAGCCCACCAGCGCTTCGGTGGCCAAGGCGCAGAAGGCCGGGCTGCGCGTCCTCTCCGTGCGCCAGGCCGCGGAAGAGACCGACATCGTCATGATCCTGACGCCCGACGAGCTGACGCCGGGTATCTATGACGCCGAGGTGGCCGCGGCCATGCGCCCCGGAAAATATTTGGCGTTTGCCCACGGCTTTTCGATTCACTTCGGCTTCATCAAGCCGCCCAAGGACGTCAACGTTTTCATGGTCGCGCCCAAGGGCCCGGGACACCTTGTGCGCCATCAGTTTTCGCAGGGCGCGGGAGTTCCCTGCTTGCTGGCCATTCATCAAGACCCCGCCGGCGACACCAAGAAGATCGGCCTCGCGTACGCGGCGGGCATTGGCGGCGCGCGCGCCGGCGTGATCGAAACCAATTTCCGCGAAGAGACGGAAACCGACCTCTTCGGCGAACAGTCCGTGCTCTGCGGCGGCCTCACCGCGCTGATCCAGGCGGGCTACGAAACGCTGGTGGAAGCGGGCTACGCCCCCGAAATGGCTTACTTTGAATGCTGTCACGAAATGAAGCTGATCGTGGACCTCGTCTATGAGGGCGGCATCTCCGAAATGCGCTATTCGATTTCCAACACTGCGGAATATGGAGACCTGACGCGCGGCCCGATCATCGTCGATAAGGCCACCAAGGAGCGCATGAAAGCCATCCTGGCCGACATCCAATCCGGCAAATTCGCCAAGGAATGGATGAACGAAGCGGCTACCGGCCTGCAGAATTTCAAGAAGCTGCGCGAAGCCGGCCAGAAGCACCCGATCGAAAAAGTCGGCGGAGAGTTGCGCGCCATGATGCCCTGGATGAAGAAGAACCGGGTCATCGCCGAAGGCGCGTAAGAAGGCGTGATTGGTGACTCGTGAATCGTAATTCGTGAGGAGCGTTCGTTCCACTGGCGGGGCGTGCACGAGAATGAGCGCGGTTTTCACGAGTCACGAATCACGAGTCACGAATCACGGAATCTCCCCCCGGAGGAAGCATGGATTCGCGTTTTAGAGAACACAGCCGCGTCCTCGTTGATGGCCCGTCACGTGCGCCGGCGCGCTCGTACTTCTACGCTATCGGCCTGACCGATGCGGATCTCGCCAAGCCGCTTGTGGGCATCGCCAACACTTGGATCGAGGCCATGCCCTGCAATTCGCACTTGCGCAAGCTGGCCGAAAAAGTGAAGGAAGGCGTGCGCGCCGCGGGAGGAACGCCGCTCGAGTTCAACACCATCGCCATCAGCGACGGCGAAACCATGGGCACGGAGGGAATGAAGGCGTCGCTGGTGAGCCGCGAAGTGATTGCCGACTCGATCGAGCTTACCGGGCATGGTTATCTGTTCGACGCCATGATTGCCCTCGCGGGATGCGATAAGACCATTCCGGCGACCGCGATGGGTATTACGCGGCTGAATCTGCCGAGCCTGGTACTCTACGGAGGCTCGATCCAGCCGGGGCGCTTTCGCGGGCATGACGTCACCATTCAAGACGTGTTTGAAGCCGTGGGCGCGCACGCCGCTGGAAAAATGTCCGACGCCGATTTGAAAGAAATCGAAAGCGTGGCCTGCCCCGGAGCAGGCGCCTGTGGCGGCCAGTTCACCGCCAACACCATGGCCATGGCTCTGGAATTCATCGGCCTCACGCCGATCGGCCTCGGCAATGTGCCCGCAACCGATGCGCGCAAGGACGACGCCGCCTATCGCGCCGGGACTCTGGTGATGGATCTCCTGCGCAAAGGCATCACTCCGAGCAAGATTCTCACGCGCCAGTCGTTTGAGAACGCCATCCTTTCCGTGGTGGCGACGGGCGGCTCAACCAACGCCGTCCTGCACCTTCTGGCCATGGCCAAGGACGCCGGCGTTGAGCTTCGCCTCGACGATTTCGGCGACATCAGCGCCAAGACTCCCCTTCTCGCCGACATGAAGCCGTGGGGGAAATACACCGCCGTCGATTTGTACAATGCGGGCGGAACGGCGCTCCTCGCGAAGCGCCTCCTGGACGCAGGCCTGCTCCATCGCGGGCAAATGACCACCAGCCTGAAAACGCTGGACGAAGAGGCTCTCGCCGCCAAGGAACGCCCAGGCCAGGACGTCATTCATGCGATCTCCAATCCCATCAAGGACACCGGCGGCCTGATGATTTTGCGCGGCAACCTCGTTCCGGACGGATGTGTGGTGAAAACCTCCGGCCACGAGCAGCCGCACCACCGCGGACCGGCGCGCGTCTTCGATCGCGAAGAGGACGCCATGGACGCCGCGGTGAACGGCAGAATCAAGAAGGGCGACGTGATCATCGTGCGCTATGAAGGCCCGCGCGGCGGACCCGGCATGCGCGAAATGCTCGGCCTGACCGCGGCGCTGGTGGGACAGGGCCTCGGCGAGCACGTCGCGCTCCTGACCGACGGCCGCTTCAGCGGCGCCACACGCGGCCTGATGGCCGGCCACGCCGCGCCCGAAGCCGCGCGCGGCGGCCCGATCGCGATTGTCGCCGAAGGCGACCAGATCGTGTTCGACTTGGCCAAGAAAAGCCTGTCCATCGAATTGAGCGACGCGGAAATCAAAGCGCGCCTAGCAAAGTGGAAAGCCCCGGCGCCCAAATACAAAACAGGTGTCTTCGCCAAGTACGCAGCCCTAGTAAGTTCGGCCAGCCTGGGAGCAGTAACAAGCGCCCCGCCCCAGTAGGACAGGCTTCGAGCCTGTCGGTTTCCGCGGCGTCTTGGCAACAAAACCCGACAGACTAGAAGTCTGTTCCACCAAGGAGCCCCTCATGCAAAACACGCCTCGATTCAACAGCTTCGTTCGACTCCCGGTGATCCTGGCCACCGCTGCCCTGATGCTCCTCGCCGCGGCCGCGGTCACCACGGCCGATTCCCTCGTGCTAAAGGAACAAGGCAGCTTCTTCGTCGGCGGCCGCACCGTTTTCAGCGATGCGCTCACCGGCGCGACCGCCGGCTTCCTAGGCACCGGCATCAACACCGGCAACATCACGGTGGACCAGATGTACGTGCAGTATCAAATTCCCGAAGGCGCCGATGCGCACGTCCCCGTGGTGATGGTGCATGGCTGCTGCCTCAGCTCGAAGAGCTACGAAACCACCCCTGACGGGCGCATGGGTTGGAACGAGTATTTCCTGCGCAAGCACCGCGCCGTCTATCTCCCCGACCAAGTGTCGCGCGCGCGTTCCGGCTTCGATCTAACGGTGTACAACGAAGTCAAGCTGGGCAAGCGCCCCGGGACCGACATGCCCGAGCTTCGCACCGCCAGTCACGAGATCGCGTGGTTGCTTTTCCGCTTTGGGCCCGAAATGGGCAAAGCATTTCCCAACGAACAATTTCCCGTGGAAGCATTTGAAGAATTCGGCAAGCAAGTGATTCCTGACCTCAACGGCGGCCTTCCCACGCCAAATCCAACTTGGACGAACCTCTCTGGCCTCGCCATGAAGCTAAAGGGCGCGGTCCTCATGGGCCACTCCGAATCAGGCTTCTTCCCCGAGCAGGCCGCGCTCATCAATCCTACGGACATCAAAGCCATGATCACCATTGAAACGGCATGCCCCGCGCTCACTCCACAGCAAATCTCGAATCTCTCGAAGATTCCCACGCTGATCGTCTTCGGCGATCACCTGGGCGACGTTCCCTCCATGCCCAAGATGTGGCCCGAGCGTTTGGAAGGGTGCCAGAAGTTTGTCGATCAGCTGAACGCCGCGAGCGGCGACGCCACCATGATGCACCTGCCGAAGTACGGCCAGTTGGGCAACAGCCACATGCTCATGCAGGACAAGAACAGCAACCAGGTTGCCGACCTGATTTTGAAGTGGATTGACGAGCACGTGGAGAACAAGAAGAAGACGCAGTAACGCAGGTTTCGACGGAACTGTTGGGTGCCCCATCCTTCGCGTTTTTTGCGAAGGGTGGGTCCGTCCGACCAAAAGGCAAAGCCCCCCCCACCCTTCGCAAAAACCGCGAAGGATGGGCACCCGGGCTTTGCACAGCAACCCGCCAAATGGTCTGCCTTTTTATGCAGGCTAAAGACTTTCTGTGCAGGTTTGGTGTGGGTGCCCTGCGTGGTCGCTGCGCTCCTAGGTAGCGTCGTTATGGCGGTCCGCGTATTGACCCAGGACAGTCTTTCCGTCAGGCAACCAATAAAGAGCCAAACAGAAATCGGTCGTGTACTCTTGCTGGAGAACATCTTCGTAGTAGATAACTCCCCACATGTAAAGAGCTTTCCCCGCGCTGATGAGTTTAATAGCGTCAACATCGGCGCCTGGAACGAAATCATCCATGAAGCGAGTTATGAACATCTTTTGGGCGGGACCGAGAACAGTGCCGCCCGCTGGCTTGTTGGGAAGAGGAAGTGGCTGATTGTTCGGCAAGGGGAATGGCAAAATATCAACCCGAGCATTGAATCTTACTTTGTGGGCTGGAGTATGGCCGGTATTGAGCATGTTGACTTGGCCACCAAATTTGATGCCGTTCGTCCTATTCTGATAGAAAGCAGTTCCGACCTCGACACAGACATAGGCGCGCAATTGCTGAGCACTGCGGGCCGTACCTATCTCCACGCTTGTAGTTGCGATTTTGGTACTAGTTTGGATTGCTGCGGCGGTGTTCTCCATGGCTCGGGCCAAGTTTGCAGCCTCTTTAGATTGAGTGATGGCCTCACCAATCAACTTGTCAGTTTGTTCCCCGGTTCTCCGCATCTCATCAACCGTTTGCCGCAATTTGCGGGCTTGATACCCAAAGACGCCAAGTTGGAGGATTCCGACAGCGGCCAAAATAAACGTAGCGATAACGAGCCAAAAAGTGAGTTTTACAATGCTCCTATCGCTCGCCGTTTTTTCGTTGCGGTCAGCGGCCTCTTGGGCGGCTTCTTCATCAGTCTTCGGGGTTGGGAGTTGTTTGACAAAAAGCGGATTATTCTCGGTTCCGCGCTGATCGCCTTGGGGTTGTTGCTTGGAGTTGCTGGTATGGGTTTGCTGGTCTTGACTGGCTATCCCTCTACTTGGAGATGGATTTTGTAGGACGAGGAAGAGTGTCAGAAAAAGTGCATATTTCATGCAGCGGCACCCGACTCTTGAATTTTGGCCGTCAGTTCCTTGTACTCAATGTTTTGGTTACGCGACAAAGACTTCATCAGTGGGCTACTTCGATAACGGATTGGCCATCATTTTCTTGTATTGTTCGGCTTCGCTGGGCGCGCAGATCATTTCTATCGTACTTGTGTCGGGCGGCAGCAGTTTCAGCCGCAGCTTGTCGCGGGCCAGCCACGGCTCGGTGTAATACTTCGGATCGTCGATCTTCACCGTCAATTCCATGCTGTCATGGTCGATGCGGTGGTAGCGCTCCTCGACGCGCATCTCGCTGCTGTGCGGATCGCCGGCGTTGTCGAGCCAGGTGCGCTCGTCCGTCCCAGCCGTTTCCACGACAAACGTGTAGTCGTCTTCCCACTTCCCGACGGAGTATCCGTACCACTGCGGATCAGGATCTTTCGGGAGCGCCCGGCCGTCGGTCCAGATCGATCGCCAGACTTTCTGGTATTGATACAGCATGAGCACTTGGTTCGCGGTTCGGACGACCTGAAACGGGCGCAGCTCGAACAGCAGATCGCGCGGAAACCCCGCGGGATCGCAGCCGTCGAGCGGATCGTTCACTAGCCCGATGGAAACCTTCCGGGGACCGTCGCCGGGCTTGTAAACGTTGTTGGCGACCTTGGCTCCCTCCGCGGTGAATGGCGCGTGCGATTTCACGCCTGCCGGCGAAATTCCCTCCATCGTATTCTCCACGTCCCAGATTCCGCTG
>Ga0210398_10003272_pt1 | contig 15560 bp, 12 predicted proteins | sample IncBWC4OmetaG_FD_161047 | JGI IMG/M metagenome (GOLD analysis project Ga0210398, IMG submission 161047) | Forest soil microbial communities from Barre Woods Harvard Forest LTER site, Petersham, Massachusetts, United States - Inc-BW-C-4-O | ecosystem: Environmental > Terrestrial > Soil >...
TCCCGTCGTTGGTGTGACCAGGTTCGGTTGATCTAGACAAGCGTTACCTCGATGCCTGCTTTCTTCAGTGCGCGCAAATCCGGTTTCGGAATTGCCCGGTCGGTAATGACTTCGTGCATGGTCGAAGTGGGCGCAATCAGAGATAGGCTGCGGCGTCCGAACTTGCTGGAGTCGCAGACCGCAACCGTGTGTTGCGCCACTTCAATCATCACCCGGTTGACTTTCGCTTCCAGCATATTGGGTGTGGTCAGTCCGTAACGGACGTCGAAACCATCCACCGCAAGAAACAAGAGATCGGCACTCAGATGGCGTAATGTGTTGTCCGCCATCGGCCCAACCAGCGAGAACGAATTCTTACGCAGCGCGCCGCCAGTCAAGATCACCTCAATCGACGTGCCCGCCAATTCCGCTGCGATATTCACCGCGTTGGTGATGACTGTAAGGTTCTGAAACTCCCGCAGGGCGCGTGCAATCGCGGTCGTGGTGGTGCCAGAATCCAGAACGATGACCTGCCCTTTCTGCACCATGCGGACTGCCGCTGCCGCGATCAGCGTCTTCTCCCGTCGGTGGAGCTGCTCTTTCTCGCGCAGCGTGGGATCATCGAGTGCCCGGTCGCGCGCCGGCAACGCCCCGCCATGTGTGCGGTGCAACTGCCTTTGCCCGTGCAGCAACTCCAGGTCCTTCCGTATCGTGACCTGAGACGTGTCAAACTGATGAGCCAGGTCCGCGACCAGCACGCGGCCATCGCGGTTCACCAGTTCAAGAATGGCACGACGGCGCTCCTCGTTTAACATGATGGATTCATTCCCGCTCTTGTCACTTATCGGTCCAATCCAGGTTCTTTTGTTTGCTATTTCCTTTTATAACGTTTGCTTTCGTTTGTCCAATAAAAGTTGGGCCGCTCTAGGGTCGGGAAAGAGCTCAACTCCCAATCAGGGGATGGCGAAGCGGCACGAAACCATTCACGAAACTTGTTTCGAGGCGACCTTAATTTTGTTCTTGACTTTCTGCCAGACCGCAACTAATAGTATCAAATCGAAATGATACGAAAGCGAGCATAGACTCTGCGCATTTAGACCAGGGGGCCACGGGATGAATCGATTCATGCGCTGCTCTTCTTCGCGACGTTCAAAGCAGTCCATCCGGTTCAGATCATGGCTGTGGCTGCTTGCAGCCGTATTCTTGGCCTATGGCAGCGCGGTCGCTCAGAAAGACACCGGCGGCCTCGCTGGTGTGGTGAAAGACCCCAGTGGAGCGGTTATCGCCGGCGCGACAATCAAGGTTGTCGACACCGAGCGAGGCACGGAACACGCCGCCACGACCAACGCACAAGGCGAATTTATCGTTAGTCCGCTTAAAATTGGTCGTTATCGAGTGACCGCGGAAAAAGCTGGATTCAAGAAAACCGTCGCCGGCCCAATTACCGTGAACGTCGATGAGCGGCCCGCCGTGAACATTGTTCTTTCGGTTGGCGATTTTCACGAAGTTGTCAACGTCACCACCCAAGCCCCGCTACTTGAAACACAAACGTCCGATCTGGGCCAACTAGTAGACAGCCACCAGGCAGAAACGCTTCCTCTCAATGGACGCAACTATGCGCAGCTTGCGCTGCTGGGCGCTGGAATTGCTCCTAGCGAACCGGGTTCTCGCGTCGAAGCCAGTTATGGTTTCAGTTCCAACGGATCGCGTTCTCTGCAAAACGACTTCCTGCTTGATGGCATTGACAACAATTCCAATCTGGGCGACGTTCTCACCGGTCAGGCTTATGTGATTCAACCGTCGATCGATGCAATCCAGGAATTCAAGGTGCAAACCAATGCTTACAGCGCGGAATTCGGCCGCGGCAACGGGGCGATCCTCAATGCGGTGCTCAAGTCGGGAACTAATAGCTTTCACGGAGATCTCTACGAATTCTTCCGCAACGATGTTCTGGACGCGCGCAATGCCTTCGACGCCTTTGGCAGGCAGCCCTACCATCAGAATCAATTCGGTGCTACCTTCGGCGGTCCCATCATCAAGGATCGGACTTTCTTTTTTGTGGACTACGAAGGTTTCCGCGTGGCCCAGTCGCTACCGCAGCTTTCCAGTATTCCCACCGCTGCTGAGATCGGCGGCGACTTCTCTTCATTCCTGACCACCACGGTTGCTCCACAGGTGGACGCGAACGGCAATGTTCTACCCGGAACCACGGCCCTCGACTGCAACGACCATCCCACCTACTTCGGAGAGATTTTCAATACTCGGTTGACGAAGGCTTCCGGTCTGAACCCCAGCGGGTATTGTGGCGTACCCATCGGCATCGATGCCGCCAGAAATCCGACCAACATTTTCCCAAAAGACCTCATTGATCCTCTGGCAGCTCGTATCTCTGCCCTCTTTCCCTCCCCGAACGTGAACCTCAACGGCTCCAACTATCTCGCGGAGCCGAAGAAAACTTATAGCCGGAATAATTTTGATGTTCGCATCGACCACAGGATCTCCGATAAAGACAATCTCTTCGGAACCTTCAGCTACGAGAACCAGCCGAGTTTCACGCCCTCGCCTTTTCAGAACGCGCTCGATGGTGGCGCGTTCTCTGATGGCTATGAAAACGATTCCTTTCGCAGTGTCGCGATCAGCGAGACGCATGTCTTCTCACCCAACCTAATCAATGAATTTCGACTGGGCTACAACCGCATCAACACCCATCGCTTCCAGCTGAACTACAACACCAACATTTCCGGCCAGCTCGGGTTTCCTGGCATCCCTTTCGGACCAAATATCGGCGGCCTACCGCAGATCAGCATCAATGACGGCACCGCGACTTTGGGAAGCGCCGGTTTTCTTCCCGCAATCGAGAAGCAAAACACCTACGTTCTGACAGACAATCTTACTTTGGTCCGCGGCCGCCATTCTTTCAAGTTTGGTACGGAGATCCGGCACGAAGAGTTCACTTTGTTCGAACCGTCCGCTCCACGTGGGACCCTCAATTTTGGAAGCGACTTCACCGATAATCCTGCCTCTCCTACCAGTGGTGGCGAAGCATTTGCGACGTTCTTGCTGGGAATACCCGACGCCGGTCAAATCACCAGTTTGCACACTGTCGACTATCATCGTCCCGTCTATGGCTTCTATGCACAAGATGATTTCCGGATGACGCCGCGTCTGACCCTGAACCTTGGGCTGCGCTACGATCTTTTTACCACCGTCAAGGCACGGGGCAATCAGCAGGCGAATTTTGATTTTGCAACAGACTCCCTGATCGTTCCCGCCGGGCAAACTGCGCAACTCACCCCTTTTCTCGCCGCCAACATACCCATCGATAGAAACGGAAGCAGCGGATTGATACCCACTGACCTCAACAACTTTGCGCCTCGAGTGGGCTTCGCTTATGAAATCAACAAGCGGCTGGTAATGCGCGCCGGATACGGCATTTTCTATGGCGGCGATGAGAACGGACCTTATTCCAATCCCAGCCCGGGGTTCAACCCTCCATTTTTCGTAACCCAGAACTATTCCGTACCTTGCTTTCTGTCATCTGCAAACCCCGGGCCGACCGACTGTTCCATACCGGGGTTGAATGTTCTGTCGCAAGGGTTCCCAGCGAACGCTCTTACCGACCCCAACACTCCACTGCTTTTCTCGGTTACTCCCAAGTTACGAACTCCGTACACACAACAGTGGCACTTCGGGTTCCAGTATCAACTTCCCGCGCAGAGCGTGCTGGAAGTTTCCTATGCCGGCTCGCATGGCTCGGATCTCTACAACTATTACAATGGCAACCAGGCCGTTCCCGAGGTCGCCTTCTGCACTACGCCGCCCAACACCCCGGGTAACTGCCCGACCGCGCCGCGCCGTCCGTCCAAGGTCTGTGACAACTCAGTATTCCCGCCAAATTGCAATGAGGTTTTCGATACCTCCATCAATCAACTCCGATCTGATGGTTTTTCGAATTACACTTCGTTGCAAGTCCGCTGGGAAAAGAATTTCTCTCACGGTCTGCAATTCGAAGCTTCCTACACCTATGCGCACGCTCTGGATGACGCCTCCAGCGCGAACCTCGGGTCGCTGAATAACGGAGACTTTCGCGACCAGACAATGCCGTGGTTAGAATATGGAAACTCAGACTTCGACGTACGCCACCGTTTCGTGGTCAGCTATATCTACCAACTCCCCTTTGGAAACGGCAAAGCATTCGGAGGAGGCACAACCGGATTTCTGGATCAATTGATTGGCAACTGGCAGGTGGCCGGCATCGTGACCGCCCAGACGGGAAACTGGTTCACGGTCACTGATTCGCTGACCAACGTTTCCACCAGTGACGGCGGCGGTGGCGTCGGCTTCTACGAAGTGCGGCCGAATGTGGTTGGGAACCCAAATGGCAAGCCTTGCGTCGCAGGTACGATCTTCAATACCTGCGCTTTTGTCGACAACGCCATCCCATTCACCTTTGGAGACGCAGGACGAAACATCGTCAAAGGCCCGGGGCTGCAAAACTGGGATTTCTCGATCTTCAAGATGTTTCCGCTTCCCGAACAAATGCGCTTGGAGTTTCGCACCGAGTTTTTCAACATTTGGAATCACGTGAACCCGGTGTTTGAGCCGGTCGGCTTGATCGGCGAGGAGCCGCAGCCAGTGGAGTTCGGAACCCCGCAGTTCGGATTTCCTCAAGGAGCCCGCGATCCCCGCTTCATCCAGTTCGCTTTAAAGTTCTACTTCTAGTGCGGTAGGCCGCGCGCCGGATGTCTCACCAGGGGTAGCAGCGAGCTGTAAGATGGTGAAACTTCGAGCCCCAGACCTGAGAGGATTGCATGGCCGGCACTCCAGCCACGAGTGGAATGGTTGTCTGCATAAGCGCCAATCCGGCGCTTGACCGGCGTTTACGCGTGCGCACCCTGGCAATAGGGGAAACGAATCGCGCACTGAGTGCTGAGATTCTTCCCGGAGGCAAAGCTGCTCATGTAGCGATGGCCGCGCATGCGCTCGGAGTGCAGGCTATTTGGATTGCTTTCCTGGGCGGTGCGATCGGCGAGGAGTGCGCAAGTGAGTTGGGGCGGATGGGAATCGAAGTGGTTCCCATCCGAACGCGGGCGCCGACGCGCGTAAATCTTGAGGTGATTGACGACTCCGGAGACGTCACCGAAGTACTCGAGCCCGGAGGTACTCCCGAACCAGCCGAGTGCGAAGAGATGGTCCGGACGTGTCAGAAGCGGTTGAGCGAGCAGTGGAAGCACGCGCTGGTTGTGATTTCCGGGAGTTTGCCTATTGGAGTGCCCACCGCTTTCTATTCGCTTCTCATCCGATGTGCCCAAGACGCTGGCTCGAAGGTGTTTCTCGACACCAGCGGTGAGGCGTTGAGTTACAATCTCGCGGCCCGACCGGATTTTGTGAAACCGAATCGCAGGGAAGTAGAAACTCTGCTCGGTGCTCAGGTTCATTCGTTCAGTGATGCACAAGGCGCGGCTGCCGAACTGATTGCCCGCGGCGCTCACAGTGCGGCGATTACGCTTGGATCCGAAGGCTTGGTTTGGCTTGAGAACGCGCGAAGTCCTGCCTGGTTCGCCCGCCCACCACGATTGGAAACCGGCTCCACGGTCGGCTGTGGAGACACCACCCTCGCGGGTTTCGCCTATGCGGCGCAGCGAGGTTGGCACGGTGAAGAAGCAATCCGGTTCGCAGCTGCCTGTGGAGCAGCCAACTGTTCGGCGCGGTGGTCAGGCAGAATTACGTTCAAGGATGTCGAATTCCTGATTCCGCAGATCAAGGTCACCCGCAGCCCTGAGTGACCTGTGGCACATGTTCCTAACGAGACGGCTTGAAGCTTAACGTTGAACACGGCATCGTGAACCAACATCTCGATTCCGTGAAGCCATTGAAAAAATGGCTCCTCAGGTAGGACTCGAACCTACAACCCTCCGGTTAACAGCCGGATGCTCTGCCATTGAGCTACTGAGGAGTGTCGCCCGACGCACCGGAGAGGCGCGCCGTTCTAGTTGTCGTTTTCATCATATCATCCGGCAGAGTGTGGGGAAAACCGAGCTGTCGGGTTCTTGCCCCCGCATTCCGTTACTCTAGTCACGTTTAATCGATTCGCTTCAGCGGAATATCCCTGCCATCGGCGTGCAGAGTCATGGAAGTGATCCGCCCCTGGCCATCAACCTCGAACGTATAGGTATCGTCGTCGACCTTGGCAAAGAAATCACGGTCAGTCTCTTCCGGTTTGCGCACTCACACTCTGCTGATATACCGTAAATAATTCTAGGCTTTCTCTTCATGGCAGATCGTACCGAAACCAGCGCGGTCCAGACTTCCCCTGTGCTCGAAACCCGTATTGATCCTACTTCGCCACGCTTCGAAGCAAACATGCGATTCCTGGCGGATATGGTTTCGCAAGTTCGCAATGAAGAGGAGAAGATTCGCGAAGGCGGGGGAACCAAGGCCATCGAAAACCAGCACGGGAAAGGCCGCCTCACCGCCCGCGAACGTGTCAACCTGCTGGTGGATCCGGGAACGTTCTTCGAGCTGGGATCGTTTGCCGCCTATGGCATGTATGAAGAATGGGGCGGAGCGCCGGCGGCGGGCGTGGTCACTGGCTTGGGACGCATTCACACCCGGCTGGTGATGATCATCGCCAACGATGCCACGGTGAAAGCTGGCGCCTTTTTTCCCATGACTTCGAAGAAGGTTATCCGGGCGCAGAACATGGCCATTGAAAACCGGATTCCTACGATCTATCTCGTCGACTCGGCCGGAGTGTTTCTACCTTTACAGGAAGACGTATTTCCTGACACCGACGACTTTGGCCGTGTCTTTCGCAATAACGCTGTAATGTCGGCCATGGGCATCCCCCAGATCGCCGCGATTATGGGTATGTGCGTCGCCGGCGGTGGATATCTTCCGGTGATGTGCGATCACGTACTAATGACTGAGGGCAGCGGACTTTTTCTGGCTGGACCTGCCTTGGTGCAGGCCGCGATTGGACAGAAAGTCTCCGCCGAGGAATTAGGCGGAGCGGCCATGCACTCCGCAATCAGCGGCACCGTTGATTTTCGCGAGCCGAATGACGAAGCCTGTATAACGCGGATTCGTTCCATTATCGAAAAGTGGGGATACCGGCGGCAATCTCCCTGGGACCGCAAGAAACCGCAAGACCCGGCGCTGGCGGCTGAAGAGATTTACGGCATCTATGACTCCTCGCCCGGGCGTCCATACGATATGAGGGAAGTCATTGCCCGCGTCATCGATGGCAGCCGCTTCGATGAATACAAAGCGGAATATGGCAAGACGCTGATCTGCGGCTATGCCCGCATCGGGGGCTTCGCTGTCGGGATCGTGGCGAATCAAAAACTGCATGCCCAAGCCACCGACCATGAAGGGCATAAACGAATGGAATTCGGAGGCGTCATCTACACCGAATCCGCCGAGAAGGCCGCGCGCTTCATCATGGATTGCAATCAGAATCTGATTCCTCTGGTCTTCTTTCATGATGTCAACGGATTCATGGTGGGCCGCGATGCGGAGTGGACGGGAATCATCAAAGCTGGCGCCAAGATGGTGAATGCGGTGGCGAATTCCGTGGTGCCAAAAATCACGGTGATCGTTGGCGGTTCCTTCGGTGCCGGACATTACGCCATGTGCGGAAAGGCTTATGATCCGCGCTTCGTGTATGCCTGGCCCACCGCCCGCTATGCGGTAATGAGCGGGGACGCGGCGGCGGGAACCCTGGTAGAAATCAAGATTCGGCAACTGGAACGGGGCGGCAAGAAGCTGAGCGAGGAAGAGAAGAAAGAATTGTTCGACTCGGTCAAGCGCACTTACGATGAGCAGACTGATCCGCGATATGGGGCGGCACGTCTGTGGATTGATAAGATCATCGACCCCAGTGAGACGCGGGAGGCAATCACGCAAGCGCTCGAAGCTGCATCGCTGAATCCGGATGTGGCGGAGTTCAAGGTGGGCGTGCTGCAAACGTAAAACCTGCCACCGATTTGCGCGGATCAACACGGCTTAAATCAACTCATGCCTGATACGGTCAAACTTATTGAATGTCCGCGCGACGCCTGGCAGGGATTGCAAGGACAAATTCCCACGCACCTGAAAGTTGATTACCTGAAAGCTGTGATCAGCGCGGGATTCAAGCATATTGACGCCGTATCCTTCGTTTCGCCTAAAGCCGTGCCGCAAATGATCGACTCGGAGGAAGTCTTGAAGGAGCTTGATCCACCGGATGACGTCGAGATTATCGGCATTGTGGTCAACGAAAAAGGCGCGCAGCGGGCGATCAACACCAACGCAGTAAGCACGCTGGGATTTCCCTATTCTGTTTCACCGACTTTTTTGCGCAACAATCAGCACCAAACTCTCGAAGAGGCCATCGACGAACTGGATAAGATCCAGAACAAGAGCGAGGAGGCTGGGTTAGGCATCGTCGTCTATATTTCGATGGCCTTCGGCAATCCGTATGGCGATGCGTGGAGCGTAAGCGAGATAGTCGACGCCGTCGATATTCTTGAATCTTCCGGAATTCGCACCATCTCTCTTGCCGACACGGTGGGCATCGCCGGACCTGAACAGATTCAAGAACTGCTATCTGCTGTGATGGCCAAGTTTGGCTATCTCGAAATCGGCGTGCATCTGCACAGCCGGCCTGATCAGGTAGCAGCGAAAGTGGTCGCCGCATACGATGCCGGCTGCCGCCGCTTCGACTCCGCCCTCGGCGGACTGGGGGGCTGCCCGTTCGCCCAAGATGCGCTGGTCGGCAACATTCCGACCGAGAAGGTCGTTGAGGCTCTGATTGCTCGCGGGGCAATGTTGCCGGCGTTAAAGCCACTCGACGTGCTGCTGCGGGCCACGGCGGAAATTGGAACCAGGTACACAGCATCTTAGCGCCGAGTAATGCAAATCGTTGGTAAGATGATTCGTACTCATCCGTGACTTCTTCTTGCATGGCATACACCACCATCCAACTTGCGGTTCATTCGAGCGTGGCAACGGTCACACTGAACCGGCCCGACAAGCGTAACGCCATCAGTTACGAATTGATCGAAGACTTGATGGCGGCGTTGGATGAAGTCGCCAAGTCTTCGGCGCAGATCCTGGTTCTGACCGGCGCGGGCAAAGCATTTTGCTCCGGCATGGATCTGGACAATCTGAAAGCTCTGACGGGACGTTCTCCTGAACAGAACCTGCAAGATTCCGAAACCATGGCGCGGCTGTTTCGTTCGCTGTATGACTTCCCCAAACCTACGATCGCAGCGGTCAACGGAACCGCAATTGCTGGAGGCTGCGGATTGGCCACGTTGTGCGACTTTACCCTGGCTGTGCCGGATGCGAAGTTTGGCTACACCGAAGTGCGCATCGGATTTGTACCGGCAATTGTTTCCACGTTTCTGTTGCATCAAATCGGCGAGAAACACGCGCGTGATTTGCTCCTGACGGGCAGAATCATTGATGCGGAGGAAGCCCATCGCATGGGATTGATCAACGAAGTAGTAACCGCAGATAAGCTGATGTCTCGCGCGAATGAATTGGCCACCCAGCTAATGGAGAACAGTCCGGCATCGCTGACCAGCACCAAGCGGTTGCTGAGCGAGCAAGCCCGTCACGGACTCGATACCCAGATTCAAGCCGCTGTTCGTGCGAACGCCGCCATCCGCTCGACCCACGATTTCAGGGAAGGTATCTCGTCGTTTCTAGAAAAGCGCAAGCCGCAGTGGAGTGGCAAGTGAAGGAAGACTCCGTTCCGGTGGTAAATGAAGTTCGCCTGCGGGTGCGTTACGCCGAGACCGACCAGATGGGCGTGGCTTACCATTCCAACCATTTCATCTGGTTTGAAGTGGGCCGCGTAGAACTGCTGCGGCAACTAGGGTTTTCTTATAAAGAAATGGAGCAAACCGATAATTGCCATATGCCGGTAGTGGACGCTCATTGCCGCTACCGGGTTCCTGCGGTTTACGATGAGGAGGTCGTGGTTCGCACTTATTTGAAGAATGTTCGCGAGTCGGTCGCGCACTTTGTCTACGAATTGCGCCGAGCCAGCGACGACACGCTCCTGGCCACGGGCGAAACCAAACACATGGCCATCGACTCGGAGAAAAAGATTACGTCGTTTCCGGAAAAATACATGAAGGCACTGCGGGCGGCGACGGGAAGGTCACGTCTTTGAACGCTCTGCACATCAATGGCAACGATTTGACACTCGAAGCCGTTCGCCAGGTCGCGGTCGGACATCAGCCTGTGCTGCTCGCTCCTGACGCCCGCGCAGCCGTGCAAAGGGCGCGCGCCGTGGTTGATACTTTGATCGCCAACAACAAAGTGTCTTACGCCATCACTACGGGTGTGGGCAAGCTGAGCGACGTGCGCATCGCCAGCGACCAGATTCGTGAGATGCAAGTCAATCTGGTGCGCTCGCACGCAGTGGGGGTCGGGGAACCGCTGGCCGCGGCAGAAGTCCGCGCCATGATGCTGCTGCGGGCGAACTCGCTTTCTAAGGGCTATTCCGGGGTTCGCACTGAAACTATCGACACATTTTGCGAAATGCTGAATCGTGGAGTGACACCCTTTGTGCCGTCGCAGGGCAGCGTCGGTGCCAGTGGCGATCTCGCGCCTCTGGCCCATCTTGCGCTGGCGTTGATCGGCGAAGGCGAATGTTTGGATGACAAAGGTAGCCGTGTTCCAACCGCCGAGGCTTTGCGCCGCGCTCAAGTCAAACCTCTGGTTCTTGAGGCAAAGGAAGCTGTCTCGCTGATCAACGGCACGCAGGGGATGCTGGCAGTTGGCATCCTGGCGCTGCTGACGGCGGAAACTCTGATGGATTCGGCCGATGTGATTGGTTCGCTCACCCTGGACGCGCTCCAAGGAACCGATGTGGCCTTCGACGAGCGCATTCATCGTGCGCGGCCACACCCAGGTCAGTTGAAAACGGCGGAGAATCTACGGCGTATGCTCGAGGGCAGTCAGATTCGCGAGTCGCATCGTGACTGCGACCGGGTACAGGACGCCTACTCCCTGCGCTGCATGCCACAGGTCCACGGCGCGGTACGTGACACGCTCACCCACTGCCGCCAGGTGATGGAGACCGAAGTCAACTCCGCAGTGGACAATCCTCTGGTGTTTGTGAAGAACTTGAAACAGTCTGATGGCCAGGGCGATGTAATCTCTGGTGGGAATTTTCATGGCGAGCCGGTTGCCTTCGTTCTGGATTTTCTCGCGATCGCCCTGAGCGCGCTGGCGGGAATTTCCGAACGAAGACTGGAGCGGCTAGTGAATCCGGCGCTGAGCGAGGGATTGCCTCCGTTTCTTGCGGCTGGCGCAGGATTGAATTCCGGTTTCATGATGCCGCAGGTCACGGCAGCGGCGCTGGTCAGCGAAAACAAGATCTTCGCTCACCCTGCATCGGTCGATTCGATCACCACCTCGGGCAATAAAGAAGACTTCGTTTCCATGGGGATGACCGCGTCACTGAAGCTGAAGCGCATCGTGGCTAACACCAATAATGTTCTCGCAATTGAGGCCATGGCGGCGGCGCAGGCGCTCGACTTTCTCGCGCCCCTTAAACCCAGCAAGCGAGGACAGGCTGCCCACGCCGCGATTCGGTCGGTTTGTACGACGATGGACAAAGATCGAGTGATGTATCAGGATTTCGAGCGGATCGCGGAGTTGATCGCCAGCGGCAAGGTGGCCGTGGCGCTAAGGTAGTCGAGATACTCCCGGCAAGGACGCGGAGTCACGGACAGATGAGGATTTACGTCTTCGGAGCAGGTGCCTCAATTCACGCTGGGTACCCGCTCGGCTCGAATCTGTGGGTATCGTTGGAGGCCTGGGCCAAGGATTCTATTTTACCAGGCGACTACTGTCACGGCGCAGTCGAGCAAATGCGCTCCACCTTCGATGTAGAGAAGCCTTTCGAACTTGTTCTCACCGATTTAGACAATCGGGTCGCGAATCCTAAAGATCGATTCGAAAGGGCGTTGCTTGCGACTCTGCGCGGCCAGATGCAATACGCCATCTGCCGCTTTTTCGACTCGATTCGGTTAAAGGATGCTGATTTGTATCGCTCCTTTGCGCGGGACGTGCTGCGCATCGATGACGTCGTTATCACCTTTAACTACGACGTGTCTCTCGACAGGGAGCTCTCCATGTCCGGCAAATGGAACGTGATTCATGGCTACGGTTTCACAATCGATTCGTCTGCACAGAGGACGCCCTCCTGCACGCTTCTGAAGCTGCACGGTAGCACGAACTGGATCGCAGAAATATTCGAGGGGCTCCGCGGGCAAGGTTTTATTAGCCTCAATCAGCCGTCGCTTGGTCGTCGACCGGTGATTCCCACCCCTGAGTTCGCCTACTTGGGTACGGCCAAGAATGATCCGAGATTTCGAGTGGGTACAGGGTTCATACCCAGCCTTATCATGCCCACAGCCAACAAGAAGTTCTACATGGAGACATCATTTGGCCGGGAATGGGAGGAGTTCTGGGACTGGCTGTGGCTCCAAGCCAGCGACGCTGTATCCGAAGCTGATGAGATCCATATGATCGGGTACAGTCTGCCACAATACGACGACAGAGCTCGAAAGCTCCTGTTGGAAACGGCCAAAAAAACGCTGATGTGTCCATCTGTTGCAGCGGCGCAACGCAGGACCTTGTACGCACCTTTCAAGATGCTGGCGTCCGAAATTCACACGCGGCAGCGGATGGCACATTCGAGGCTTGGCTGGATGTTCAGAGCTCTAAGTCGAGCGCCGCCGCACGGAGCGCATGAGCTCGAGACCATAGTCTGCGGCGATTGATATCGCACCCTCTACATTTTCCAACCAAACTACGCCGTTTTCGCCGCACTCCCATCCAACCCCAACTTCTCCGCAATCCCCTTCATCGCCTCAATGCAGAAAGCGATATGCTCTTCCAACTCCACGCCAAGATCAGCCGCGCCGTTCACGATATCGTCGCGGTTCACGCTGCGGGCGAAGGCTTTGTCTTTCATCTTCTTTCGCACCGACTTGGCTTCAACCTCTGCCAGCGATTTTCCCGGTTTCACGAGCGCAGAAGCGGTAATGAATCCTGCCAGCTCATCGCACGCGAATAGCGCCTTTTCCATCGAGGACTCGGGCTTCACCCCGGTATATTCCGCATGCGACATAATCGCGCGGCGGATTTCGTCCGGCCAACCGCGCTCTTTCAGGATCTCATTGCCCCTGTAAGGATGATCTTCACGGCCGGGATACTTCTCGTAATCGAAGTCGTGCAGCAAGCCGACCACTCCCCAGAGGTCTTCATCTCCGCCAAACTTTGGCGCGTAGGCGCGCATACACGCCTCGACCGACAAAGCATGTTTGCGCAAACTTTCCGACTGGGTGAACTCAGTTAGTAAACACCAGGCTTCTTCTCTGCCCTTCATACTGTCCTCGCTTGCCGGTAAAAATCGCCGATAACTTGCCCCAAAGAACTAAAGCGCCCGCCCCTATGGACTTTCCAGCGGTCCGATGAAGGTAACGGTTTTCCGCGATGCTGCCCAAACTATTTTGCCTGCGGCATCGGATGTTCGCCGAGCGTTCGCCTGCGGACCGCGCTGCCTATCCGTAGTATTCTGCGCCTGTCCTTGATTTTACTTGACATCCACAGTGCTGCTGCCTCAGATTACGCTGCAGGTCTGGAACCAAGTACCTAGTTTGGTTCGTTTTTGGTTCCACCGGGACGCCCGCTCTGGCCCCTCCCAAACCTAATGGCTACCATGCTTGCCCCGGTAGATTCCAGGGAAGTGGTTCGCTGTGATCGTTGCCTGCTGGTTCAGTTTCGCACCACCAACAATTTGTGCCGTCGCTGCCACGGGTCGCTAGACGAGGACGAGCCGGAAATCGTTTCTGCTCCGCCCCCGCCGCAGCAGATCATTCCGACCAATGGCCACAGTCACGGCCATTTGCATTTGGCCACCGCGATCCGGTCCATTCGTCTGGGCAGCGGACTCAGCCAACGGCAACTGGCCTTGCGCATGTCTGTGCCACGGACCTACGTGTCCAAAATCGAGAATGAGAAAGCCACGCCTACCCTCTCCTCGCTGGAGCGGCTTGCCAGGGCACTGGAGGTCACCGTGCCTGATCTGCTCAGCGGCGGAGAACGTAACCGTCAGCAGGAAGTCCGCGAACTGATGCAAGATCCGTTCATCGCGGAGATGCTGCCCTTTGTCGCGCAACTGAATGGGATGCAGATGTCAAGCATTTTGACCCAGGTGCGCGATTTGACGGTGCGGCCAAGACGAACTGCGTAGGCCAACGCGCGGCTTCACAACAAGCTTGTTTTTTCCGGGCAACCAGCCAACTAACGGCCGGGATCGTGAGATTCCGGCCTTTTTTTGCGTTTCGTTCAGGCCGTGAATTCCTCAGCCGGAGGAATCGGCAGTGGTTGCGGAAGCCGGTCAGTGACTTCAGCCAACGCTGCAAGCTTAGACGCCAGCTCCGGAGTCAAAGCCCCCGGTTGAAAGCGCCAGCGAAAGTTTCCCGTCTTGACGCTGGGGACGTTCAAGCGTGCCTCACTGCCCAATCCCAGCACGTCTTGCAATGGCGCCACGGAAAGACTGGCCGCTGAGCCCTGGACCGCGCGGATCATCGCCCAGTTGATGCCATCTTTACAACACCCGAGATACGCCAGCGCAGCGCGCCGCTCATGTTCACTGGCTCCGGTGTCCCACCATCCTACCGTCGTATCGTTGTCGTGGGTGCCGGTGTAGACCACGCGGTCGGGCGTGAGGCGGTGCGGTAAATACTGGTGCGCGCCGGGATCGCCGAATCCAAATTGAAGCACCGCCATTCCCGGGATTTTATGGTTTTCTCGCAGCGCGTGAACATCGGGCGTTATGTAGCCTAGGTCCTCCGCGAAAAAAGGCAGGCTCCCCAGTTCGTCACGCAGCTTGTTGAACAATTCGTCGCGGGGACCATCGACCCAGCGACCGTTCATGGCGGTATCATCGGCGGCGGGAATCTCCCAGAACTGAGCAAACCCGCGAAAGTGGTCAAGGCGAATGTAGTCGCAGGTCTGAGTGGCCCAGCGCAGCCGTTGTACCCACCATTTGTAACCACGCTCCCTCATCACATCCCAGTTGTACAGCGGATTGCCCCAACGCTGGCCGGTGGCACTGAAAGCATCCGGAGGAACCCCGGACACAACTTCAGGATCGAGTTTGTTATTCAAGCGAAAGAGTTCGCGGTTAGCCCACACATCGGCGCTTTCATAGTCCACAAAGATAGCGATATCGCCGACCACGCGAACGGATTTTTCGGCGCAATAGCGCCGCAAGGCGCGCCACTGCTCATAGAAGAAAAACTGCAGGACGCGGAGAATGGCCAGCCCGGAAGCAAGCTCCGTCCGCGCAGCCGCCAGCGCCGCAGGCTCGCGGCGAGCCAGTTCCGCTGGCCAATCCTTCCAGAACTTCACCTGATAGCGGTCCTGCAAGGCATCAAAAAGTACGAAGTCTTCCAGCCACCAGGAGTTTTCCGCAGTGAATCGGTCGAAGCGGAAACGTTGCTCCCCGTTGACCGAAGCGAGGAACTTGCCGCATGCTTCGTTCAGCAGCGGCAGCTTGGTTAGGC
>Ga0210398_10003273_pt1 | contig 15558 bp, 6 predicted proteins | sample IncBWC4OmetaG_FD_161047 | JGI IMG/M metagenome (GOLD analysis project Ga0210398, IMG submission 161047) | Forest soil microbial communities from Barre Woods Harvard Forest LTER site, Petersham, Massachusetts, United States - Inc-BW-C-4-O | ecosystem: Environmental > Terrestrial > Soil >...
ACAACATGTTCCGCCGCTGGCGCGTTCCGGCGAAAACTTTGCTGAAGGCCGGCCCGAATACACTGCGGGTGGTGTTTCATTCCCCGATCGAATCCATGATTCAGAAAGTGAAAGCGCTTCCGTACATCTTGCCTTCGGTCACTTCGCATATGACCGGAAACGAAGAAGACATCGCTACCGCGCCGTACACCCGGAAGGCGCCGTATCAATACGGCTGGGATTGGGGACCGCGCTACGTCACGGAGGGGATCTGGCGGCCGATTCGCCTGGAAACTTGGGACGCCGTGCGCATCGAGAATTTTCATGTGCAACAGCAGCGAGTGAGCAAGGAATTCGCCGCGCTCGCCGCCGAGGTCGAAATCGAGGCGAGCCGCAGCACGGCCGCGATCGTTGAAATCACTTATGGCGAAATGAGTGGCGGTTCGGTTGCGCCCACTCGCCAAAGCTTGCAATTGGAACCGGGCGTGAATCGCATCAGCGTTCCGATTCATATCGCCAATCCCAGGCTGTGGTATCCGCTCGGCTATGGCGCGCAGGAGCGCTATCGTTTCACGGCTACGGTGCGGATGGGGCGTGACGTGGCCGCCGACGCGTCTCTGAAGACTGGACTGCGCTCGATCGAGCTGCGCAGGGAAGTTGGCAAGACGGGCAAGAGTTTTGCGTTCGTCGTCAACGGTATTCCTGTTTTTGCCAAGGGCGCGGACGTGATTCCGTTCGATAGCTTTCCGAACCGTGTGACGCCGGAAAACCATCGCCAGATTCTGGAAGCCGCGCGCGACGCGCATATGAACATGGTGCGCGAATGGGGCGGCGGTTACTACGAGTCGGATGATTTTTACGATATTTGCGACGAACTCGGCATCATGGTGTGGCAGGAGTTTATTTTCGGTGGCGACATGGTTCCGGGCGGCGCGGATTTTCAGAACAACGTGAGGCAGGAAGCCATCGAGCAGGTTGAGCGGTTGCGCGATCATCCCAGCATCGTGCTGTGGTGCGGAAATAATGAAATTGAGACGGGCTGGGTGCATTGGGACGATCGAAAACTGTTCAAGGAAGCGGTTTCGCCGGCCGACCGCGAAAAAGTGTGGACGGATTACGTGGTGCTGTTCCATAGCGTTCTCGCGGGTGTCGTCGCGCGTTATGCGGATCCCGTGCCCTATTGGGCCAGTTCACCGAGTGCGAATTTCGAAGATCCTCCGGACAGCCAAACCAACGGCGATATGCACTACTGGCAAGTGTGGCATGCACTGGCGCCCATCGAAATGTACACGCAGCAATTTCCGCGCTTCATGTCGGAGTATGGATTCCAATCCTTCCCGGAGATGCGCACCATTCGTACTTTCGCGCAACCGGACGATATGGACATCCATTCCGCGACGATGCAGGACCATCAGAAAAATCACGGCGGCAACGAGCGGATTCTGAGTTACATGCTGCGCTGGTATCCAGAGCCGAAGGATTTCGCTTCGTTCGTGTATTTGAGCCAGGTGTTGCAAGCCGAAGCGATCAAAGTGGGCGCGGAACACTTGCGACGGCAGATGCCCAATACGATGGGATCGCTGTACTGGCAGTTGAACGACTGCTGGCCGGTGGCTTCCTGGGCCAGCATTGATTACTACGGTCGCTGGAAGGCGTTGCAATATTACGCGCGGCGATTTTACGATGACGTGCTGGTTTCGCCATTTGCGCACGATGGCAAGGTGGACGTGTATGTGGTGTCTGACAAATTGCAGCCGCTGAGCGGCCAGATCCATTGGCGCTTGCTGGATTTTTCCGGCAGGGTGCTGATGGAGAAGGCGAAGGACGTGCAGGTGCCGGCGCAATCCAGCGCGGTGTATTTCACTTTGGATCAGAAGGAGCTGCTGGCGAGCACTGATCCGAAGAAAAGTTTTCTGGCGTTCGATCTGGCAGTTGGCGGACAAAACGTGTCGCGAAATCTGATTTTCTTCGACACGATGCACAATCTCGATCTGCCGACCTCTGTGCATATCGAGAAGTCACTGGAAAATTCGAACGGAACCTATGCGCTAACGCTTCGGTCGCCTGTACTCGCGCGCAATGTTTGCATTTCTTTCGGCGATCTGGACGTGCAAACCGCGGACAATTATTTTGATTTACTGCCAGGCGAGCCGGTCACAGTGAAGCTTAAGACGCCTTCTGCGGCTTCACTGGATCAGCTGCAAAACTCGCTGCAAGTGATATCGCTGACCGACGCTTTTCCGGCCACGCCGACGATGCACTAGCGCGCGGCAGAATTTTCAGAGCCGCAAATCCTATTTATTGTTTGCCGACGCTGCGCTTGCAGCCGAAAGCGTGAGGCTGCCGCGAAGTTGGATGTCCTGGCTGGACCGCCCGATAAGAATTTGGAATTCACCTGGATCGGCGTGCCATTGTTTCGCGTCCGCATCGTAGTAGGAAAAAGAGCGGCCGCTCAGAGTTACCGTCGAGGTTTTTGTCTCGCCCGGTTTCAGCTCGATTCGCGCAAAGCCCTTTAATTCTTTTGCGGGCCGGGGAACTTTCGCGTGCGACTCCGCGACATAAATTTGGGCGACGTCGGCGCCTGCGCGCGTTCCAGTGTTCGTCACGTCGAACGAAATCTGAAACAGCGGCGCAGAGATTCCGTCGCGCTTCGCGTTCGCGTCCGCAGGCTTGACGGCAACATTCGCGTACTGGAAGGATGTGTACGAAAGCCCATAACCAAATGGAAACAAAGGCTTTGTGCCGTTATGCTCGTAGCCCCGATAGCCCACGAACAAGCCTTCTTTGTAGATGACGCGCTTGGTCCCAGCTGCCGGGTAGTAATTGTCGTGCACCGGATTATCTTCCCAGTGGCGCTCAAAAGTTGCCGGCAACCGGCCTGACGGATTCACGTCGCCGAAAAGAATTTCCGCGGCAACTTTGCCACCTTCTTGCCCGGGATACCAAGCTTCGAGCAGCGCCGGAACGCGGTCAATCCATTCGTTCATGTCCACGCCGCCGCCGGAAGTAAGCACGACGATCGTGTTCTTGTTCGCGGCGGACATTTCCTGGATCAGTTCATCTTGTCCCGGAGGCAGCCGGAATGTGCGGTCGGCGCCTTCGCTTTCGGATTCAGGATCGAAACCCGCCGCAACCACGACGACATCGGCCGTCGCCGCCAGCTTCTTCGCGTCCGGAAGGACGTAGCTACCTTGACGCGCGATTCCCATGTGCAGGTGCCCGCCCAGCCACCTAGATTCGCCGTGATGTTCGAGCACAATTTTGTGGGGCGCGGCGTCGAGAGAGAGTGTCGCGACACCTAGGAGCTCTTTGGAAACAGTCCAATCGTCGAGCACGATTTTGTCGTCAACGTAGGCCCGGTAGTAGCCGCCGTCTTCGCCCGTTGAGGTGACAAAAAGATCGTATTTGCCGGCGGCGGTCGGCGTGTAGTAGCCGGTCCAGCGAGAGGAGACTGCTTCGGCGGGCAAACTTTTCCGGCTCGGCGGTCCGAAATCAATGTGATCATCGGTGCGCGTAAGGAATGGCTGTCCCTCTAAATCCGCATTAGTGAAATGCTCCGCTCTTAATCCTGCAGTCGCGCCCGACGCAGACGTCGAGAAAAATGTCGCTGCCGACATTTCACTGACGGTGGGAATGCCTGGACTGTAAAAGACTTGGCCCGCGTTCCCGACGTAGTCACTGATGCCTTGCACGAAACTCACAGCCGCAAACGGGACTACGTGAGCGCTGCCGCCGCCCACGGGCACGGCGGGATAGGCGTCTGGCCCAACAACCAAGATGGATTTGACCGCATCCTTCTTGAGCGGGAGCAAATTCCCGTCATTCTTCAGCAGCACGGCGCCTTCCCGCGCGCCTTGCAGCGCGACTTGATCGCCTTCGCGGTTGTAACGAGAGATCGTCAGATCGGTTTGCTCGCGGTCGAGCCATCCGAACTGAATTGCGACGCGCAGGATGCGGCGAACCTTGTCGTCTATGGTCGCGACGCTCACCGACCCCTGCTTAATTGCCGGAAGCAATTTCTCGCGATTCAGGAATTTTCCCGATGGCATCTCGAGGTCCAGGCCGCCATTAGCAGCCCCCACTGCGTCATAGGTGGACGTCCAATCGGACATCAAGATGCCGTCGAAGCCCCACTCCTTCTTCAAGACTTCATTATTCAGGTAGCCGTTCTGGGTCATATGGGTGCCGTTCGTCAAATTATAGGAATCCATCACGGAGCGAACATGGCCTTGTTTCACGGCGGCTTCGAATGCCGGCAGATAAATTTCGCGCATGGTGCGCTCATCAACGATGGTGTCTGTGTTGTGACGATCGAAGTCGGAATTGTTTCCCATGAAGTGTTTCGCCGTGGCGCTGACTCCCTGGCTTTGCATTCCCTGGATGTATCCCACCGCGATTTGACCGGCTAGATACGGATCTTCGCCCATGTATTCGAAATTACGGCCATTCATCGGCGCGCGATAGATGTTGAAGGCAGGCCCCAGCATGAAGTGCACGCCCTTCGCGCGGGCATCTCGGGCAATTTGCGCGCCCTCTTCGGCGGCGAGCGCGGGATCCCACGAAGCCGCGAGCGAAATTCCGCCGGCCATTGTGGTGGCAGGGCCGCCGTGGCGCACTCCGATCGGTCCATCGGCCATCCGCAGGCGAGGCAAGCCCAGGTCAGGGTACGCGCGAATGTAAAAATCGTCCTGGCCGCCGAGCATGTCGATCTTCTGCTCGAGCGTCATCTTGCTGAGGATCGCTTCGACGCGCTGCTCCACGTCGTTGGGCCCGGCGGTAGCAAAAGGAACCAGAGCTGCAGCGGTCACAATAAACAGCAAGGCGAAGATCGCGCTGATTTTGCGCTGCGGCGGCGTGGTGTTCATGCGAGCAGGTGTCATCGACTGCCTCCTTCGGCTGCTGCTTGCAATTATTTATTTCGGCAAATCATCGGTGTGGCCCGCGTTGCCTTGCAATTTACGGAACTCATCCATTTCACGATCAGCGTCCGCGGTCTTGCCCTGCTTGCGATAAATACCCGCCAGGCCAAAATGCGCTTGTGCGGCGAGCGCAGTGTCTTTTTCAATGTTCAGAACATGCAGCCAAGACTTTTCGGCCACGCTGTCGTCGCCATCCAGCGCCGCCGCTTTACCGAGCATGTAGAGAGTTTCAGGCATGTCCTCTTTCAGTTGGTCGGAACGAACGAGCGCTTCGCGGGCTTCGTGAAATTTTCCCAGCTGCACCAAAGCTTCGCCCAGCCGATAAAAAGCTTCGGGGCTGCCCGGCTGAACTTCGGTTTCGAGTTGGAATTGCTCCGCTGCTTTGTCCCATTGCTGGGCGCGGGCGTAAAGCTCACCAAACTCCAGGTGCAGGCCCGCAGTCTGCGGACGCAAGCGCAGCGCTTCCGAAAATTCGCGTTCGGCGCTGGGCACATCGCGAAGCGCGGCGTAATCCTGCGCCATCATCTGATGGGCGCGCGCGGAATCCGGGAAGCGGTCTTCGAGCTCGTCAAAAACTTGTTTGGAGAGCAGGCCGGCTGCCCGGCCGTAGTAATACAAAAGATCAGGATCATTCGGATTTTGCGCCAGGGCTTTTTGCAGAACCGGCACCGCCTCCGGTAATTTCCCCGCTTCGAGGAGCGCGATGCCGAGCGCGTCTTCAGCGTGCGCTTTCTCCAAGTGCGGAATTGCTTCGGTGGCATAACCTTGCGCCAGCAGTGCGTATCCTAGCAGGCGGTGAGCGCCTTCGAGATTGGGGCTGAGCTCGACGGCGCGCTTTAGTGGCGGAATGGCAGATGCATAATCGTGTTTCTCGATGTAGATGTCGCCCAAATCCACGAATGCGATAGCCAGCTTGGGCTCCAGTTCGGTAGCTTTTTGAAATTCGGTCACCGCTGCGTCCAGCCTTCCGCTTTTTTCGGCTTCCACTCCCGCGTGCAGATGCTGCAGAGCCGGCGAAGGCGACGCCGATGCCTGCAGGGCGAGCAAAAGTGACAGTAAAGCGCCGCTCATGATTTCTCCGGCTCCCGGATCTCTAAAAACTGATCGGCTTTGACGTTTTCAAGCGTCTGACGGGCGCCGGAGGGCCAGTACACTTCGACCTTTGCGATTTCAGCGGCACCGAGGCCGAAGTGCAGGCGCTTGTCGCTCGAGGAAATGTAGCTGCCGGAGGTGGTCGCGAATCGCACCTGGCCATTCACCAGCACGCGCGCGCCAAGCCCATCGCGGTTGCTCCTTGTGCCGCGCAGAGTGATGGAGAGCCAGTGGCCAGAGCCGCCATGATTCATAAGTACGAGCGGCTCTCCGCCCAGCGAGGTAACCACAACATCCATCCAGCCATCGTTGTTTAGATCGCCGAAGGCAGCGCCGCGGCCGGCTATCGCCGATGTGATTCCGGACTCGGCGCGCTCGAAGCGCCCATTGCGATTGAGCGCCAACAGCGGCGGTTCTTTGTAATGCAGCATGTGGTCAATCGCCTCCACGTTGTCCAGCACGTGGCTCTGCGCGACGAACAGGTCCTTCCAGCCGTCGTTGTCGAAATCTTCGAAGCCTACACCCCAGCCGGAGCTTGCGGCTGACAGCAGGCCCAATCCGGCCTGCAGGCTGCGATAGCTGAACGATCCGTTGCCGTCGTTGTGAAAGAGCGCGTAAACCTCGCGAGGCAGCACGGTGACCAGAATATCGGGTCGCCCATCGTTATCGTAGTCTTGAAAGACGGTGCCCATGCCTGAGAGCGGCTTGCCATCGGCAGTGAGCGCAGTGCCGGCTTCGAGGGCGCGTTCGGTGAACGTCCCGTCGCCGTTATTATGGAAGAGAAACTGCCGCATTCCGTCGTTCGAAACGAAAATATCGGTGAATCCGTCGCCATCGTAGTCCGCAAAGGATACGCCCAGCGCCCGGCCCTTAAGAGAGGCAATGCCGGAGTGCTGGCTGACATCTTCGAATGTGCCATCGCCGCGATTGCGATACAGGATACTGGTGGTTGAAGGGAACTCTGCGGGCGGGCAGTACGTCTGCCATTCGTTGCCGCAAATCTTGCTGTGCTGCGTGTCCCAGAGCATGTAGCGCGTGACGAACAGGTCGAGGTGGCCGTCGTTGTCGTAATCGAAGAAGCCCGCGGAACAGCTCCAGCCTCCCGCTTCCACTCCCGCCTTCGCGGTCACGTCGGTGAAAGTGCCGTCGCCATTATTGTGGTACAGCGTATTTTTCCCGTAGTTCGTGATGTAGAGGTCGGGGAAGCCGTCGTTGTCGTAATCGCCGACTGCGACGCCCATCCCGTAATTGCCATCGCCGGCGTTGGCCAGGCCGGCCTCCTTGGTGACGTCCGTGAAGCTGCCATCTGGATTCTGGCGGTAGAGGCGATTCCAATTGCGCGGATCGTGCCGGTCGAAAGTTTCGGGCGGGTGCATCGGATTCGTAAGCTGTCCGCTATTCACCAGGAAAATATCGAGTAGGCCGTCGTTGTTGTAATCGAAGAGAGCCACTCCGCCGCCCATCGTTTCGATCAGGTACTTCTGCGGCGTGGGAGAATTTACGTGGTTGAAATCCAGGCCGCGCGGATGCTTCGCGTCAAATATAGAAGAGGTCGCGGGTAGCGCAATGCCCATGGCGGCAAACGTTTCCAGGAAATCACGTCGTGAGATATGGCGCTTCATGCGGTCTTTTTTGGGCCCCGGTGGGACAAAGGCAAGGTTAGCAGAAGGCGCGCGCAGACGCATAGAGGGCGCAAGGCTTGCGGGCGGAACTTCGACCGTAACGGTCGTGGCGTCCAGCTCTGTTGCGGACTCGAAACAAGGAGATGGCAATAGTCAGAGCCGAGTGCACGAATGCTTCGCTGAGGATGTCTTCCGGAAGTTAGAAGAACGAAAGGTGGATGCCGGGGGGAGGCATCCACCTTCGTCCCACTCACGCGCTAGAACAGGAACTTCAAAGCTAGCTGAATCAAGCGTGGGCTGTTCAGCTGGCTGCTGACAACACCGAAATTGCCGCCGCCCAGAGCACTTCCTGGAGGCCCGAACTGCACGCGGTTGAATGTGTTGAAGAACTCCGCCCGGAACTGGAGGCCGAGCTTGTTCTCCGGGCCGAAGTTCGTGGTCTTGAACAAGGCGAAGTCCCAGTTATTGATCCCCGCGCCTCGAATCGTAGCATCAACGCGTGCCTCGTCCCCGAATCCCCATTCAGCGGGAGCCACGAAGCAGCTAGTGTTGAACCAAACGAATTGGTTTCCAGTGCCCGGCACGACCGTATGCGCCGAGCCCTTGTTGCATCCGGGTACAACATTCGGACGCAGTTGAAAGTTTTGTGTGAAGCCCGCCGCCGAAATCCCGTTGGACCCAGCGAACGAGATCGGCACAGGGAAGCCCTTTTGGAAGGTGGTGACGCCGTCAACACCCCAGCCGGAAACTACCTTGCCAACTACGCCGGAAGCATCGGACATGTACCTTTGTCCATGGCCAAAAGGCAGGTCATAGACGTAGCTGATCACAAGACGCTGGGACACATCCTGCGAGGAGAGCGATCTATCTGCCTTGAGGTTGTTCCAGTCCTGAGGCGAGCCGACGCCAGACTCCAGCCAGGTTGTCAGAGTGTCGGTGTTGCTCATCAACTTGGCGTTGGTGTAGGCAGCCAGGAAAGTCCCACCGTCCTTGAACCGTTTCGTGGCTGTAAGTTGGAACGAGTTATAGCTGCTACCGCAGCAACCATCCCCAACGAGGGACATGCCGGAATATTCGGGGTAGGGACGGTCCAACTGACCTGCGAGAATCGTAGCGTTCGATGTCGGGTTCAACCCACTGACAGTTGTAATCCCCGAGAATGGGTTCGGAATTGGCGTAAGGATTGTAGGTGTCGCGTTTGGATTTGCTGCCACCTGTGCCGCTGCTTGGGCGTAGAACGAGTCGGGAATGTTGTTGATTGAAACGTTATTTGAACTCGACAGATGCACGCCTCGGGAGCCGGCGTATGCGGCATCAACGAAGATTCCCCCGGGGAGTTCTCTCTGGATGTCCAAATTGAACTGCTGCACATAGCCCGGTGAATAGGCTCTGTAGGGAGCTTCAAAGGGGTTCCCACCGGCATCAAACTGCGAAACATTGCCTGTTCTGGGAAGCGGAGTATTGAGACTCGGACCGAACGGCCCGTTGGTCGGGCAATTCAGCGTTCCTGACGGTGACTGCGGGCTGGCGACTCCCGGTAGGAATGTGCAGTCCGTCGCCGACAGCGTGCTATTGGGAGTGGCCCCGCCGTTTGTGGTTGCGACCCACAGAGTCGACGACGTGTTGATGGGATCGTTGCTGGGGTTCAGGTTGAACAACACCCAGTTCGGGATGAAGAAGATACCGTAACCCGCGCGGATGACGGTCTTTTGATCCCAGCTATAGGCTATCCCGATGCGCGGCATAAATTCCTTCTTGTAAACCGGAACAGCGGACCGCCCGGGATTAATGCCGGTGCCAACGAAGAAGATGTCGGCCGGGCACGGGCTGCCCGGGATGCCATCCCCATTCGCGGCCTGGCTGCAGCCGGTAACCGTGCGGTTCGTCGCGGAGGGATCCCAGTAGGTAGATAGGTCGTGCCGGACCGACCAATTTCCCGGCAAATCGTAACGTACACCGTAGTTGAGCGTCAGCTTTGAAGTGACTCTCCACGTATCTCCGAAGTAAAAGCCCCGATACGTCTCCTTCTGCGCCACCAACGCCGGAATCTGCGCTTCACCGTAATTGTGGTTGAACACGCTGCCCTGGTTCAGACCGTATCCCAATTCGAAATCGGCAAAGGAAATACCAGTGTTCGGCGTCGGATTGAATGCATTGTCAGCCGTCCAGCTGCCATTGAAAGCGAAAGCGCCGCTGGCAATATTCGTCTGTGCATAGTTGTCGTAGGTTTCTGTGAGCTGGCCGCCAAACACCCAGGTGTGACGCCCCTTGATCCACGTAAGGTTGGGCGAGACGTTAACCTGCGTGTCGTGGTCAGCGATGAAGCTTTGGCCTTGCGAGCAAGTAATGAGCGAGTCCTGCGGGGTGAAGCACGGCGTGAACGGAGACCGTGAAGCGGACGGAATTTCAGTATTGTAAGCCGCCGGCCAGCCGAATTGGGTCAAATCGAAATCGGAGTTGGTCGGGGTACGGGCGTAATGAAACCGGCTGCCGCTGGCGTTGATGTTCAAAATCAAGTCCGGCCGGATGGAGTAGCTGTAGTCTATGGCGAGTGCGTTGGTCTGATACGTTTCCGCGCACTTGTCAGCGCACAATCCCGTCTTGAAGGGATCAAGCGGCAGATCCAGCAGGTTAAAGAAGTTGTAGCGAGCGAAAATGTGCTGCGTCGAGGTCAGGTTCTGATCTACGCGAGCTACATATTGATTGGCGTTTCCACCCGTGGCCCCGGCGGCGGTGAAATTGTTCGTTTCATTGCCGTTCGTCGGCAAACCAATGAACTTCAGTTCTTCCAGCGCGGCCGGATTGATTACGGGAATCGTGTTGTTGGCGAACTGGGTTCGGGCACAAGTTCCGTTGCTCGGCGCTGCGACACATCCGGCGCCCACGCTGAGCGGATCGAAAATGGGAACGTCCGCCGGGAATATGCCAGCTCTCTCTCCAACGGTAGGCACGGTCGTAGTAAATACCGTGGATGCCCGCTGACGGTAACCATCGTAGGCGAAGAAGAAGAAAGTGTGGTCTTTGATTACCGGGCCGCCAAACGTGCCGCCGAACTGATTCTGGACGTACGGAGGATTCGACGTGTCGTAAAACGGAGTGGCGTTCAGGACCTTGTTGCGGAAGAATTCGTATGCTTCACCGTGATACTGGTTCGTCCCGCCCTTGGTGCTGAGGTTGACGATACCGCCTGCGAATTTGCCCCATTCCGGTCCGAGGTTGTTGTACTGCACTTTGAATTCCGAGATGGCGTCCTGGTCAGGAATCAGAACCGGCAGGTTGATGTAGCCGATGTTGACTGGCTGGCCGTCGATGTACTCGGCGCTCTCATTCCCGAACGAGCCGCCGACTTGATAGTTGCCCCAGCTAAACGGATTCGGACCAACCTGCGACCCGCCGGTTGCTCCGCCCGAGCCGCTGCCGCCCGCGACGGCAGCTGGAGAAAGCGTGATAAGGCTGAACACGTTGCGGCCATTCAGAGGAATCTCGTTGGTTTCGCGTTGGTTGATCACCTGGCCCAGCGACGTGTCGGTGGGCTGAAGTAGCGGAGTCTCCGCGGTGACTTCCACAGTCTGGCTGACTGCGCCGACTTCCATGGCTACGTCAATGCGGACGGCCTGTTGCACTTGAACGACCACGGACTCGCGCTTGACGTGCTTGAAGCCGGCCTTCTCCACATCCAGGCGATATTCACCGGGATTAAGGTTAACGAAGGAATAGAGGCCATCTCCGCTGGTAGTGTAAGTCTGCTTCGCACCCGTGCCCGAGCTGGTCAGCGTAACCTGCGCGTCGGGTACTGCGGCACCTGAGGTGTCCGCGACGGTTCCCGAAATGGAACCGAAGGTGGACTGCGCCGAAAGCGGCGAGCCCAGTAGCATTGCGGCAAAACAAACGCAGAGACCCACAGCAAACACACGCAGAAAGCGATTCCTAGACGTATTCATGAGACTTTCTCCTCCCCCAAGAGAAGCGCATTAGGCCCACCCGGCCTACGCTACAAAGTTGGTGACACCGCTACGTGCGCGAACGAGAAATCAAATAAGAGATCGCCGCACGATTGCCAACCGAGTTGCGCACACCAAGACACACCCCAACGACCGCTAGAGCCACCCGGAACAAAATGCTCTATAGATACAACCCATCGATTTTTTCGATACCACCCAGCTGCGGAGCATTTAGCTTCAAGTGCCCTATTCTTGTCAAGCTAAAAATAACGATTTTCTAAAGACTTTCCATCAAATTACACAAATGAGCCATGACGCGAATTCTATTTCGCAGTATTATGCAGCAGGGCAGACGTGCCCTTCATCCCCTGCGCGAATGTCCTGGCTATTAACCGCGCACACAGCTCAGATTACTTTTTCTGCCGGAAATTTTTAAAGAGACAGCCCCATGGAAAGCCGTAGCAAGCATCAGGGTGGCCGGAAATTGCGCGTCGTCACGCTGAAGGCGGTTGCCGAGCATGTAGGACTCACGCCCGGTACTGTTTCAGCAGTATTGAACAACTCCGCGGCAGCTCGCTCGGTGCCGGAACGCACCAAGAAGCGCGTTCTGGCCGCGGCGCGCGAGCTGAATTATCGCCCAAATTATTTGGCGCGCTCGTTGCGCGTGCAGCGCACATACACCATCGGAGTGATCACGCGGGATCTCAGCGATGCTTATGCCGCGATAATCATCAGCGGTGTCGAGCGTTATCTTCGACAGCACAGTTATTTCTTTCTCACCGTCGCGCATCACAACGACAAGAAATTGCTGGATAGTTATTCGCATATTCTTTTGCAGCGCGGAGTGGAAGGACTGATTTCCGTGGACACTTTGCTAGGCGAATCGATGTCTTTACCCACGATTGCCATCGCCGGTCACCGCCCGCTGGAAGGTGTAACCAATATTCTTCTGGATCATCGCCGCGCGGCTCAGCTGGCGCTGCAACATCTGTTCGAACTGGGCCATCGCGAAATTGCGTTCATGAAGGGACCGCACTACAGTTCGGACTCCACGGATCGCTGGAAAGCTATTTTGCACGTGGCGGAAGAACTCGGCATCGCGGTGCGGCCCGAGTTAACGATTCACCTGGAAGGCGACTTGTCCACACCGGAAGTGGCCTATCCGGCGACCAAGGCATTCCTCTGCAACCGGAAATTGCCATTCAGCGCGCTTTTTGCGTTTAATGATAATTCTGCATTGGGCGCAATCAGCGCCTTGCAGGAAGCGGGTCTGCATGTCCCCAACGATATTTCCGTGGTGGGCTTCGACGACATTAAGATGGCACCCTATAGTAATCCGCCGCTGACGACGGTGCGGCAGCCTCTTTTGAAGATGGGGGAAATCGCCGCGCGGTCGGTGCTGAATCAGATTAAAAACAGCGAGGAGTACGTAGCGGAAATATTGATTGAGCCGGAGTTTGTGGTACGCAAGTCAACGGGGAAAGCATCCTTGCAGTCGGCATCATGCAGTAAAGAATTGTAGAACGCCTAGCATCCGGCGTCACCAGTCCAAACGCAATAACGGGAGAGCCCTGACGCGATGTCCATAGCCAATTCGAACGCTGCCCCCGCGGCCACAACTTTGCCCACTTCCACGGACAAGCCAGCCATGGCAATGGTGACGACCCTGTTTTTCATGTGGGGATTTCTCACCAGCCTCAACGACATTTTGATCCCTCATTTTAAGAACATCTTTAGTTTGAGTTACTCCAGCGTCATGCAGGTCCAGCTCTACTTCTTTCTGTCGTACTTCGTATTTGCCCTGCCCTCTGGAAAATTGATCGATTGGATTGGCTACAAGAGAACGATGGTCGGTGGTCTCTTCATCATGGGAGTGGGCGCCCTGCTTTTTATACCTGCGGCGCGCGCCGCTTCCTTTCCATTTTTTCTGACGGCACTGATTATTCTGGCGGCGGGCATAACGGCCCTGCAAGTTTCCGCTAATCCTTATGTTGCGGTGCTGGGTCCTGAAAAAACCGCGTCGAGTCGTTTGAACTTGACGCAGGCCTTCAACTCGCTCGGAACAGTGCTCGGCCCGTTATTCGGTGGCTTACTGATCTTGAGCGCAGCCCCGATCGCGCTCGAGGTCATCCAGGGGATGTCGCCCCTACAGTTCCGTGAGTACCAGTTGCAGCAGGCGTCGTCCGTCAAGCTGCCGTATCTCGGTCTGGCAATCACGCTGTTTCTGCTCGGCCTTGTGATCGCAAAATTCAAATTGCCGGTCATCGCCGCGGTAGAACCGCATGGGGAAGTTCACGACTCCATCTGGAAGTATCCGCGATTGGTAATGGGCGCGATCGGAATTTTCGTGTACGTGGGCGCCGAAGTTGGAATTGGGAGTTTCCTGGTTAATTACATGAGCCAGCCGAACATCGGGAACATCTCCCTGCAACTCGCCGCGAAATTCGTTTCCCTGTACTGGGGCGGTGCGATGATCGGCCGGTTTATCGGTTCGGCCGTACTGCAAAAAGTGCGCACCGGCACGCTGCTGGGCCTTTCCGCCCTCGCAGCATTTCTCCTCGTCACCATCTCGATGCTCACCTTCGGGCATTTGGCCATGTGGACCATCCTGCTGGTTGGGTTCTTCAATTCAACAATGTTTCCCAGTATTTTCACTCTTTCCATCGAGGGACTTGGACCGATGACCAGTAAGGGTTCTACACTACTGGTCTGCGCCATCGTTGGAGGCGCGATCATCCCGAAGTTACAAGGCGTGCTCGCCGATCGTATTGGCATTCATCACGCATTCATTTTGCCCGCGCTTTGCTACGTCTATATAGCGCTCTTCGCGTTCAAAAATAATAAGCCGCATAGTGAAGCGCCTGCACATTCTTAGCCGCAATCGGCATGCGCGGGGCAGAGCGTCTTTCGTCTGCCGTGCATGTTCGCCCGAATTCCTGTTTTCTCGCTTCCCAATTCGTGTACATTGCTTGCCGTTACGCGGCAATCGAATCGCGTGGAAGACCGCGGCTGAACGTGGGGGAGCTTAGCGCCGCGGTGTCGCGACCAACGGAGCAGCCGACTCGGATATGAGCGCGGATTCGTTCTCGATCGGAATTGATTTCGGAGGCACGAACCTGCGCCTGGCGGCATACACTCCCGCGTCGGGATTTCTGGAAACAATCCAGATGCCCACGCGGTTGAAGGCTGGTCGGGACGCCGTGGTCGCGGATATGTGCGAGGGAATTCGCAAGCTCCGTGACACGTATTCTGCGAAGCTCTCGCTAAAAGGTATCGCCATCGGCTCGCCGGGACCAATCGAATTGCCCGAAGGCCGGCTGCGAAACCTGCCCAATCTTCCGGGCTTCGACGGTCTGGAATTGCGCACGGCGGTGGAGCAAGGCGTGGGCACACCGGTCGTCGTGGAAAACGATGCCAACGTCGCGGCACTGGCGGAGTGCGTTGCCGGCAAAGGGAAAACTCTCGGAATCGACACCCTGTTGTTTTTAACGCTGGGCACGGGAGTTGGAGGCGGGATCATTTTTCACGGCAAAATCTGGGACGGATTGAATGGAATGGCCGGCGAGGTAGGCCACATTAATATTTGGCCGGATGGCGTCGCGTGCGGATGCGGCGCTCGCGGCTGCCTGGAACCATTGGCGTCGGCTACTGGAGTGCGTCGCAGAGCCAAGGAATTGATAGCCGAAGGAAAATCGCCAGCGTTGGCTGCGCTGGAAAAAAGTAATCCAGATTTCACGCCGCGCGACGTGGCCCTGCTCGCGAGCGCGGGCGATCGTGATGCACAGACGATTTTCGACGAAGTGGGTCTTGCGTTGGGCAGAGGGCTCGCGGCGCTCGTCAACACGTTGAACCTGCCGCTGTATGTCGTGGGCGGCGGTTTGTCGAGTTCGTGGAATTTATTTTCGCCGGCGCTCTTCGAAGAATTGCGCTATCGCAGCTACGTATTTCGCATGACGGATCCGGAAAAATCTGACGCTGCTCGCGGAACCAAGGCGAAAACGTACG
>Ga0210398_10003278_pt1 | contig 15551 bp, 13 predicted proteins | sample IncBWC4OmetaG_FD_161047 | JGI IMG/M metagenome (GOLD analysis project Ga0210398, IMG submission 161047) | Forest soil microbial communities from Barre Woods Harvard Forest LTER site, Petersham, Massachusetts, United States - Inc-BW-C-4-O | ecosystem: Environmental > Terrestrial > Soil >...
ATTGCTGGCGATTCGCGACGCCGAAAGCCGGATCCGCTTTCTCGGCTATTCGGCGACCAACGCAAAGTTGTTCGCGTTTACCGTCGCGGCATTGCTTGCCGGCGTCGCCGGCGCGCTCTACGTGCCGCAGGTCGGGATCATCAACCCGAGCGAGTTCTCGCCGGCAAATTCGATCGAGGTCGCGATCTGGGTTTCGGTCGGCGGGCGCGGCACGCTGTTTGGCGCGATCATCGGCGCCGTGCTCGTCAACCTTGGCAAGAGCTGGCTGACCGGCGCGGCACCCGAAACCTGGCTGTTTGTTCTCGGTGCGTTGTTTGTCCTCGTCACACTGGTCTTTCCGCAAGGGCTTGTCGGGCTGGTGCGGCGGCTGCGCCGAGTGCGGCCCGGCGAGCCCGCGCCGGTCGTCGCGGCCGAGGAGCAGGCATGAACACCCCGCGGCCCCTGACCGGGGCGCTCCTCTACCTCGACGGCGTGACCGTAAGCTTTGACGGGTTCAAGGCGTTGAACGGCCTCTCGCTGGTTCTCGATGAAGGCGAGTTGCGGACCGTGATCGGCCCGAACGGCGCCGGCAAGACCACGATGATGGATGTGATCACGGGGAAGACCCGCCCTGATGCCGGCCAGGTGTTCTTTCGCGGCACCGCGGACCTTAGCAAGCTCGATGAAAGCGAGATCGCCAATCTCGGCATCGGCCGCAAATTCCAAAAGCCGACCGTGTTCGAGAACCTGACCGTGTTCGAAAACCTCGAGCTCGCGCTTGAGGATAGGCGCGGCACTTGGCACACCCTGTTCAGCCGCGCGACGAGCGGCAAGCGCGCGCGCATCGAGGCCACGCTCGAACGCATCGGGCTGGTCGAGCAGCGCTATCAATCCGCCGGCAATTTGAGCCACGGCCAGAAGCAATGGCTCGAAATCGGCATGCTGCTGATCCACGATCGCGCGCTCTTGCTGCTCGACGAGCCGGTCGCCGGGATGACCGACCGCGAGACCGAGGAGACCGCGCGGCTGATCGTCGATCTCGCGAAAGACCGCACGATCGTCGTCGTCGAGCATGACATGGCGTTTGTCCGCAGCCTCGGCGCCAAGGTCACGGTGCTGCACGAAGGCGCGGTCCTTGCCGAGGGTTCCATCGACCATGTCCAGAACGACCACCGCGTCATCGAAGTCTACCTCGGCCGCTGAGCGATGCTGTCCGTCGAAGGAGTCGACCTCTACTACGGTGCCAGCCACGCGCTGCGCCGCGTCAGCCTGACCGCCAACAAGGGCGAGGTGACGTGCATTCTCGGCCGCAACGGCGTCGGCAAGACCAGCCTCTTGCGGGCGATCTTCGGGCTTCAGCCAGTCCGCGCCGGACGCATCGCGTGGGAGGATCGCGATTTGACCGGCTTGCCGCCGCACCAGCGCGCCCGCGCCGGCCTGGCCCTCGTCCCGCAGGGGCGCGAAATCTTTGCCCGCCTGACCGTTAAGGAAAACCTCGAAACCGGATTTGCCCCGCTGCCGCGCGCGCTGCGCCACATCCCGGACGAGATCTTTGCGTTGTTTCCGGTGCTGAAGAACATGCTCGGCAGGCGTGGCGGCGACCTCTCCGGCGGCCAGCAGCAACAGCTCGCGATTGCCCGCGCGCTGGTGACCCGGCCGCGGCTCTTGGTGCTCGACGAGCCGACCGAGGGCATCCAGCCGTCGATCATCAAGGACATCGAGCAGGTCATCCGCAAGCTCGCCGCGCGCGGCGACATGGCGATCCTGCTCGTCGAGCAATATTTCGAGTTTGCCCGCGACCTTGCCGCCGCTTTCCTCGTCATGCAGCGCGGCGAGGTCGTCGCCTCCGGCCGAATGGCGGCAATGGACGAGGCGGCGGTGCGCGGCTACTTGACGGTTTAGCAGGCGCTCAGCTGATCTCGACCGTCGGGGTGAAGATATAGCCGGTGCCGCGCACCGTCTTGATCATCGACGGCTTTTGCGGGTCGTCCTCGAGCTTGCGGCGAAGTCGCCCGACCTGCACGTCGATCGTCCGGTCGAACGGGCCCGCTTCGCGATTGCGCGCCAGGTCGAGGAGCCGGTCCCGGGTCAGCACTTGATTGGCGTTGTTGACAAAGGCGGACAGCAGGTCGAACTCGCCGGTGGTCAGCCTGACCTCGCCGCCCGATGGCGAGAACAGCTCGCGGCTCGACAAATCGAGATGCCAGCCGGCAAAACGCGCCTGCGAGCGCTGCGCCGGCGCCCTCTCGGCGGTCCGGCTCGACACGCGCCGCAACACGCTTTTGACCCGCGCCAGCAGCTCGCGCAGGTGAAACGGCTTTGGCAGGTAGTCGTCCGCACCCATCTCGAGACCGATGATGCGGTCGACCGTCTCGCCGCGTCCGGTCAGGATGATGATCCCGACGCTCGACTCCTCGCGCAACCAGCGGGCGAGCGTCAGCCCGTCTTCCCCGGGCAGCATCAGGTCGAGGATCACGAGGTCGACCGACGACTGGGTCATCGCGCGGCGCATGCCGCTGCCTTCGTGCGCGATCGATACCCGGTATCCCTCGCTCGACAGGTAATCCTGGACCATGTCGCAAATTTCTTTCTGGTCGTCGACAACCAGAATGTGTCCGATGTCGCTCATCGCCGTGCGCTTTACCTATTTATGCAACGAGTCGAGTTGACAACGCCCGACCCCCGTTGCGATGTGCCACTGAGGATGCATCATACATATGGTTACAATTTCTTACAGAAAACCAGTCTAGCTGACATTATCGGATTACACCGCCCTATTAAGGTCCGCCCGTCAGATCAGCCGTACCGCTGGTCGTTTGCCTACATCGGGAGCCTTCCGTGGCGGATACTTACAGGGAGATCGAGGCCGAAATCCCGCGTCTTCGGCGCTATGCCCGGGCGTTGACGCGAGATGTCTGCGCGGCGGACGATCTGGTTCAGGATTGCCTCACGCGAGCCCTCGGCAAGCTGCATCTGTGGCAAAGCGGCACGGATTTGCGCGCTTGGCTGTTTACCATTCTTCACAACCAATACGTAAACTATGTGCGGCGATCGGTGCGCGAGGGTGCCGCGGTCGGCCTGTCGGACAACGAGCCGTTGCTGACCCGCGCGCCGCACCAAGGACAACGCCTCGAATTGCGCGACCTGGAACGCGCGATCGCCAAGCTGCCCGAGGAGCAGCGGTCGGCCATTCTTCTCGTCGGCTTGGAGGGGATGCGATACGAAGAAGTGGCGGCGGTTCTGGACGTTCCCGTCGGAACCATCCGCTCGCGGCTGTCGCGCGGCCGCGAGGCGTTGCGAAAGCTCGTCGGCGCCGAGCCCGACGAATCGGGAGCGATTGCCGCGCCGTGCCGCGCCGAGCAGCGGCGCGCCACCCCTCGCTGCTCGGCTGGCGAGCGGGCCGAGTCAAAAACGCGTCAGCGAGGCCGACTCCGCGCCGCTTCATCTGGCGACATCGAGTTGGCTGGAACCCTCGCGTCAGGTATGGCGGATTAGCCGGCTGAAGAAGCAGTCTTGGGTCGGTGCCTAGCTGATCCATCCTGCCGTTTAGCGCCCGCCCCCTAAACTCCTCGTCATTCCCACGAAAGCGGGGACCCAGCGCGGCGGGCACCCGAGCGCCTGCCCCTCGACCCCTCTTCAGCGCGGGGCGACGGATCAGAGGCGAGCGGAGCCGTTTGTCAGGTTCGCACCGCTAGAACCCTCCGTGCCCGCTCGCCTTTGGCCCGGCATTGTCCGAATACGGGCGGTACCAAACATAGGGATCCCAATACGCCAGAGGCGCCGGGTACGGATTGCCGAGATAGCTCTGGTACACCGGCCATCCAAATGAATATCCGTACCCTGGGTAACCATAGCCATAGTTGTAGGCTGGATAGTACTGCGGGTAGCCGCCGGGATAGGTAGTTTGCGCTTGCACACCGGCAGCGCCGACGACGAGAAACCCCAATCCAAACACGGCAGGCTTGGCGATTTTCCACATTTGGCACCTCCAACCTTCGCATCACGATCCTTGCTAAACAGAACAGGACGAGAATGGTTCAACACCCGGTTCGGGCGAGGCGGGCCGAGTGGCGAACCACATCGATTCGCGCCGCCCGCAGAAAGGTCATCGTCAAATTTTGACCACCTTCTGACGATTCCTTTCCTGGGATGCCGACTCCGACCCGCCTCGCGGCGCCCAGCCCCGTAATTTGGCGCTCACGCGGGGTTGAAGTGCGGGGCCGCCGGAAGCGCTCCAACGCCAGAAATCTTTCTGGTAAAAGGCGGCGACACGGCACTTGGCTGGAGGGAACAGCATGAGGATGGCGAAGACGCGCCGGGGCTTTGCCGCGAGGCTCGCCTTGCTGTTCGCGATCTCTCTTGGCAGCGTCTGCGCCGGCGCCGCGGCCGAGCTGCCGCAAGGCCCCCAGCAAAGCGTGCGCGCCTTTTACGACGTGCTGCTGGCGACGATGAAAAACGGCGCGAGCCTCGGGCAGAGCGGGCGCTACGCGGCGCTGGCGCCGGTCGTCAACAACGTCTTTGACGTGCCGTTCATGGCGCGGCTTGCGGTCGGCCCGTCATGGGACACCCTGTCGGCAGCTCAGCAGCAGGAGATCGTGACCGCATTCGGCCGCTACGTCTCGGCAACCTATGCCGACCGTTTCGACAGCTATTCGGGCGAGCAATTGCAGGTCACCGGCGACGAGCCCTATGCCGGCGGAGCTATCGTCGAGACCAGGATCGTCAAGACCGGCGAGGACCCGGTGACGATCAATTACATGATGCGTCAACACCGGGGCGTCTGGCAGATTTCCGACGTGTACCTCGACGGCACGATCAGCCAGCTGGCAACCCAGCGCTCGGAGTTCCACTCAATCCTGGTGCGCAACGGCGTCGACGGCCTGATTTCCACATTGGACCGCAAGGTCGACCTGCTCACCAGCAACGCCGCTCGCTCACCCTAGCGACCCCCGCCGATCGGCGGTTCAGTCCGCGGCGGCGGCGGAGCCCGTTACGCCCTCCGACAAATCGGGCTTCGGCAATTGCGACAGCACGGGCGCCGGCCCGCTGGGCGGCGCGTCCAGCAGCGGCTCGAGCTGTGGCTGCAGTGCCTTCAGCAGATGCACCGCGAGCGCGCTGCTAAACTGGTACTGTGCGGCGGCCGCACCCGGGACGTAGGCGGTGATCGTGCCGTAAAAGCGGTCGCCGAGGTAAAAGACGAACGTCGCGGTGCGATCGACGACACGTTGGGAAATCAGCCGGCCGCCGCGGCCGAAATGGTCGTAGCGGTTGTCGCCGGTGCCGGTCTTGCCGCCGACCGGCAACAGCGTCCCATCGGGCGCGCGATAGACGCCGCTGACCGCCTTCGCGGTCCCTCCCGCAACCACCGCCGACAATGACCGTTGCACTGTTCGCGCGACTTCGGGCGCAAGCACGCGCTGCGGCTTCGGCGCCGCGACCATGTCGGTCTCGTACGGGGTGCCCGCGCCAAATTGCAGCCGTTCGAGGTCGACGGTCGGCAGGCGCATGCCGTCGTTGACGACGATCCCCATCAAATCGGCGAGCGCATCAGGGCGGTCGCCCGAGCTGCCGAGCGCGGTGCCGTCCGAGGGCACCAGCCGCCCGAACGGGTAGCCTTGGCGCCGCCAGTCCACCAGGATCTTGTCGAACGCGTCCTCCTCGAGAAGGATGCGGATGCGCAGGTTCTGCTGGTGCGGGCTGTGGCTGGCGAAGAGCCACGTGTAGACCTCCTGCCGCGCCGCGGCACTGGCCGCCGTTGCCTCGGCCCGCGTCGCGTTCGGGTGGTCCTGCAGATAGCGGACGAGCCACAATTCGAGCGGATGGACGCCGGCGATGTAGCCGCGGTCGCGCAGCGAAACCCGGTCCGGGCTCGAATCGCGGTAGAGGTCCCACAGCTCGTCGTCGTCGATCGCCGCCTGCGGCAGGTGCTGCGCCAAGAACCCGCCGAGCGTGGCGCGGCTCGCATCGGGGCGCACCGAGCGAAACACCACGGCGAGCCGGCGCGGGTCGGGCCGGGTTCGGCTCGCCAGCAGGTCGAGCGCCTCCTGCGGCATGCGCCCGTGATAGTCGCGCCAGAAGCGGTCGAGATACTCCCGCCCCTCCTGGTCGGCAAAGCGGCGCAAATACGCCTCGCGCGCCGGGTCGTCACGGTCGTTCAGCAATTCGCTAACCTGGGTCCCGTCCTGCGCGATCTCGTAGCTGACGATGTCGCGCATCAGCCGGACAAACGCGTTGTTGATCGAATTGGCGAAGGCGGCGGCGACGGTGGGGGTCTCGTGGTTCTCCCACTTCTCGAAATTGGCGAAGCTCTGCATGCCACCGCCGGTGAAATAGGTGCCGGGGCTTGCCGAATAGGTCCGCTGCATGGCGGCGTCGAGCATCCCCTGCAAACCGCGTCCCTTGGCTTTGGCCAGCCAGCCCGCCGCCCACCGCGTGAGCGGGTCGTCCTTTGCCGCGCCTTCGATCGCCTGAAGACGGTCGGGCGGGAGGACCGATAGACGCCGGTGCAGCGCGTCGACAATGTCGAGATAGGTAATCAGGGTGCGCAGCTTAGCGGTCGAGCCGAGCTGCAATTTCGCCCCGGAGTTGATGTCGAACGGCTCGTTCAGGCTGTCGGCGCGGATGCGCACAAAGTTGCAGTCGGCGCCGCGCTCGTACAGCACCGCGCTCCAGGCAACCCGCGCCGGGGTCGCGCCGCCGAGCAGCTGACGGCCGTAAAGCCCGAGCGAGCGGTCGTAATCGGGCTCGGCAAGACGGCTCAGCACGTTGCCGATGCGCTGCTGGCCGGCGGTGTCGATGCTCGACCAGCCGCTGACGTCGAGCCGGTCGAGCGCGTAGAGGTTCGGCAGGTGCAGCATCGTCACCAGCTCGTCACGCAGCCGGTCGGTCGCCTTGTTGCCGACGTAGAGCTCGGCCGCCGCGGGCGGCGCGTCGTTGCGAAAGTCGAGCCGCGCCGTCAGCGCCGCGTCGCGCAGCGCCGGGCTGACGACCCCCGCGTCGGCGAGCAGGCGCAAGTAACGGTCGGTAAGGCCTTGCAGCGCGGCATGGTCGACAAAAAGGTAATAGGCGGGGCGGCGGCCGGCCAACAGCAGGCTCAACACCTGACGATAGATTTCCCCCTTGCGCGCGAGCTCCGCCGCGGTCGTCGCCGGTGCGCTCAACACCCCGTCGGCCTCGTCGAGATCGGTGCCGTACCACCGCCACAACGCCTCCGGGACGCCGATGACTTCGCCGTAGCCGGGCCGCGAGCCGAGCGGCTCGGAGTTCAGATAAGCAGTCATGATCCGTCGCCGCGCCGCCGACGTGTTCGGGCCATCGAGATAGGCGTGCGCGGATGCGGTCGCCATCTGCCGCAGCTTTTCGATGCCGTTCGGGGTAAGCCCCTCGGGCGAATGACGGAATTTTTCGGTCTGGGTCGCAAGCGTGCTGGCGCCGCCGGCGCGCAGCCGCCGGTCGATCACGCCGGCGACGCGCCCCGATGCGGCGAGCGCGAACCGGCCCCAGTCGACGGCCGGGTTGCGGTCCGGCTGGCCCGGCGCAAACAGGTCGCGGTCTTCGATAAAGGAAAGGCTCGCGACCACCAATGGCGGGATCGACTCGAAGTCTGCGTAAGTCCGCTCAGGGTAGGTCGTGCGGTAGAGCGGCGCGCCGTCGCGGTCGTAGAGCCGCAAACCGGCGCGCTCCTTTTCGTGGTAGACCGCATAGCCGCCGTCCCGGACAAAATCCTCGAGCGGCGGCGACCACCGGGCCTGGCGGGCGATCGTGAAGTGACGGTCCTCGAGGGAGTGAATAAAGCGGGGCAGCTCGGCATAGCCGAGACGCTCGTCATAGGGCCCATATTTCGGAAACACGATCGCGTCGCTTGGGCCGGGCGCCACGGTAAAGCCCATGTGGCGCGTCAGCCGCGAGAAGATCCGCGATTGCAGAAACGAGGACCGCGCCTCCGCGACGACGCCCCATGCAAAGAGCGCCAGCAGAGCCGCCGCAACACCCCAGCGCAGCACGGTGATGGTGCGCAGAAAGAGCCCGGGCCAGCTGCGGCGCCGGCGCCAGCGCCGAGCCCTCCCATATCGCAACCGACCCCAAACCGCGTCGACCATGATCCGCCCGCTCCGGCCTGTCGCTTGGCCGCAGATTAACAGCGCAGAGTAGATAAGCGATCCGAGAGTGCGGAAGAGGCCGGCGCGACAATTTTCTTCGCCCGCGTCGGGGCCGCGCCGCAGGCGGCCCGCCGGAAAACCGGCTCAGCCGCCGCCGATCTTGGGGATCAGATAGATTTCGCTGTCGGGGTTGAGCGGAACGAGATAGGCGTCTTGGAAGATTTCACCGTCGATTGCCACCGCCATCCCTTCCTCGACCTGGTGGCCGAGCCCTGGATAACGGCGTTCGAGCTCGAGCACGAGCCGGCGGAAATTGTTCGCCTCGACGTCGAACTCGGAGACGCCGCCGGTAAACCGGCGCGCCGCCTGACCCGAAATCACGACATGCGGCATGTCGGCGCCTCCCTTTCGTAACGTCGACGCGAACTGTCATTGCGAGGAGTGGAGCGACGACGCAATCCTGCACCGGCGCCGCACTCGATTGCTTCGCTGCGCTCGCAATGACAAACGTCTACTCCGCAGCCCGGCGCACCGGCTCGTGCGCGTCGAAGGCGGCGCGCAGCCGCGGCGGCGACATCGGCAGGTCGCGCATGCGAATCCCGGTCGCCGCGGCAATCGCATTGGCGACGGCCGCCATCGGCGGCACGATCGGCACCTCGCCGACGCCGCGCGCCCCGAACGGATGGCGCGGGTTCGGCACCTCGACTATCACCGCCTCGATCATCGGCATGTCGGAGGCGACTGGGCAGCGGTAGTCGAGAAAGCCGGGATTTTCGAGCCGTCCGTCCTTGTCGTAGATGTATTCCTCGTTCAGCGCCCAGCCGACGCCCTGCGTGACCCCGCCCTGGATCTGGCCCTCGACATAGGAGGGATGGATCGCGCGCCCGACATCCTGAACCGCGGTGTAGCGCAGTATCTTGACCGCGCCGGTCTCAGGGTCGACCTCGACATCGCAGATATGGGTGGCAAAGCCGGGTCCGGCGCCCTGCGCGTTGATCGACACCTCGGCGGTGATCGGGCCGCCGGTGCGCCCCGATTTGAGCGCGATCTCGGCGAGCGGCAACGGCTCGAAGCTGCCGGCGTTGGCGCCCGCGGGATAGGCGCAGCCGTCCCGCCATTCGACGGCTTCGGGGCTGATGTCCCAAATCATCGCCGCGCGTTTTTTCATTTCCTCGACGACCTTTTCGGCCGCCTGCGTCGCCGCCATGCCGGTCGCGAAGGTGACGCGACTGCCCCCGGTCAGGAACGAAAACGCGATCGAGCTGGTGTCGCCGACGATCGGGCGCACCTTTTCGACCGGGATGCCGAGTACCTCGGCCGCCATCATCGCGATCGAGGCGCGCGAGCCGCCGATATCCGGGTTCCCCGAGACGACGACGGCGGTGCCGTCCTCGTTGATGTGGACCGCCGCACTCGACTCGCCGCCGATGTTGAACCAGAAGCCCGAGGCGATGCCGCGTCCCTGGTTGGGGCCGAGCTTTTGCTTCAGATGCGGGTGGTTCTTCGCCGCCTCGACGGTGTCGGCATAACCGATATTGACAAAGGTCGGCCCGTGCACGGTCTTGGTGCCGTCCTTGGCGGCGTTCTTTTCACGCAGCAGCAATGGGTCGATGTTCAGCTCGCGCGCCAATTCGTCGAGACAGCTTTCGACGCCGTAGGACGAGATCGGCGCTCCGGGTGCGCGATAGGCCGCGACCTTGGGGCGGTTGGAGACGACGTCGTAGCCGACGATGTCGGCGTTCGGGATGTCGTACATCGCAAAGCCGCACATGCAGCCCGGGCCGACCGGCGAGCCCGGGAAGGCACCCGCCTGGTATTTGAGCGCCAGCTGGCCGGCGACGATCCGGCCGTCGCGTTTGGCGCCGAGCTTGACCTCGACGACACCGCCCGAGGTCGGCCCGGTGCCGCGGAACACCTCTTCGCGGCTCATCACCATCTTGACCGGGCGCCCAGTCTTCTTAGCCAGGGCCAGCGCCACCGGCTCCAGATAAACCAGCGTCTTACCGCCAAACCCGCCGCCGATCTCGGCTGGGATCGCGCGGATCTGGGAAATGTCGATGCCGAGCAGTTTGGCGCAATAGGCGCGCACCATAAACTGACCCTGGCTCGAGCTCCAGATCGTGCACTGGCCATCAGCCGCCATCGAGACGACACAGGCGTGCGGCTCGATATAGGCCTGGTGCACCGGCTTTGTCGTGTAGCGCCGCTCGATGATGACATCCGCGTCGCGGAACCCGGCCTCGATGTCGCCTTTCGAGAAGCGGATCTCCTTGGCGACGTTCGACGGGTGCGTGGGCTTCGGGTCGACGCCCTGGGTGAAGAGGTCGTCGTGCAAGATCGGCGCGTCGGGCTTCATCGCCTCTTCGACGTCGATGACGTGCGGCAATACGTGGTATTCGACCTCGATCAGCTCGCAGGCCTCTTCGGCGATGGCGGGCGAGGTGGCGGCGACGGCGGCGACCGCATGGCCGTCGTAAAGCACCTTGTCGCGCGCCATGCAGTTGCGCGACAGGTCGCGGAAGTTCATCGGCCCCTCGCCGACAAACGCCTCCTCCGACGCGATCGGCGCGAAGTCGTCCGAGGTCACCACCGCCTTGACACCGGGCAATGCCAGCGCCTTGTCGATGTTGATCGACATGATCCGGGCGTGGGCGTGCGGGCTGCGCTTGACCTTGCCCCACAGCATGCCGGGCATGACCATGTCGGCGCCGAAATTGGCGCGGCCGGTGACCTTGTCGACGCCGTCCGGGCGAATGGGCCGGGTGCCGACCACCTTTTGAAATTCCTTGGCGATAAACGTCATGAGAAGCTCACTCCTGTTCCTCTAAGGCGTCGCCCCCGCGAAAGCGGGGGCCCAGAGCGTGCCCCTGGCCTGAACAGGGGCAATCAATACCGCCTCTGGATTCCCGCTTTCGCGGGAATGACGAGGTTAAGCTCTACCGCAAATTCGCATTCCGGCCTCGGCGCTACTCCGCCGCCTGGCGCATCGGCTCGGCTTGATCGAGCGCCTCGAGCACCCGTGGCGGCGACATCGGCAGGTCGCGCAGCCGCACCCCGATCGCGGCCGCGATCGCGTTGGCGACCGCCGCCATCGGCGGCACGATCGGCACCTCGCCGACGCCGCGCGCGCCAAACGGATGGCGCGGGTTCGGCACCTCGACCATGACCGTGTCGATCATCGGCATGTCCGAGGCAACCGGCACGCGGTAATCGAGAAAGCCGGGGTTTTCGAGCCGGCCGTCCTTGTCGTAGATGTACTCCTCGCTGAGCGCCCAGCCGACCCCTTGTGCCACGCCGCCCTGCATCTGGCCTTCGACATAGGACGGGTGGATCGCGCGGCCGACATCCTGGATCGCGGTATAGCGCAGGATCTTGACGTGGCCGGTCTCCTTGTCGACCTCAACGTCGCAGATGTGGGTCGTAAAGCCGGGGCCCTGACCCTGCGCGTTGATCTGCACCTCGGCGCTGATCGGGCCGCCGGTGCGCGCCGACTTGGCGGCGAGCTCGGCCAGCGGCAACGGCTCGAAGCCGCCGGCGTTGGCGCCCGCAGGATGGGCCTTGCCGTCCTTCCACTCGACCGCTTCGGGGCTGATGTCCCAGGTGACCGCGGCGCGTTTTTTCAGCTCCTCGACGACTTTTTGCGCGGCCTGGGTCACCGCCATGCCGCCGGCAAAGGTGACACGGCTGCCGCCCGTCGAGGCGCTGAACCCGATCGCCGTCGTGTCGCCGACCACCGGGCGCACGGTCTCGAACGGCACGCCCAGCACCTCGGCCACCATCATCGCCATCGAGGCGCGCGAGCCGCCAATGTCGGGGTGGCCCTCGGTCACCGTGACGGTGCCGTCCTCGTTGACGTGGCAGGCGGCGCTCGATTCCCCGCCGGCGTTGTGCCAGAAGCCCGACGCGATGCCGCGACCCTGGTTGGGGCCGAGCGCGGCCTTCAGATGGGCGTGCGCCTTCGCCTCCTCGACGGTCTTCGCGTAGCCGATATTGGTCCAGGTCGGCCCGTGCGCCGCCTTGGTGCCATCCTTCGCGCCGTTGATCTCACGCAGCCGCAGCGGGTCGATCTTGAGTTCGAGCGCCAGCTCGTCGATGCAGCTTTCGACCGCGAACGAGCCGATCGGCGCCCCGGGCGCGCGGTAGGCGGCGACCTTCGGCCGGTTGCACAAAACGTCGTAGCCGATCGTCTCCGCGTTCGGCAGGTCGTAGGGCGCCAGCCCGCAGATGCAGCCTTGCTGCACCGGCGAACCCTGGAATGCACCGGACTGGTATTTGAGCACCGTCTTCGCGGCGGTGATATGGCCGTCTTTCTTGGCGCCGAGCTTGACCTCGATGACGGCACCCGAGGTCGGGCCGGTCGCCCGGAACACCTCCTCGCGGCTCATCACGATCTTGACCGGCCGGCCCGATTTCTTCGACAGCATGTAGGCGACGGGTTCGAGATAGACGATCGTCTTGCCGCCAAAGCCGCCGCCGATCTCGGCCGGGATCGCGCGGATGTCGGCGATGTCGGCGCCGACAATGCGCGCGGTATAGCCGCGCACCATGAACTGGCCTTGGCTCGAGCTCCAGATCGTGCACTGCCCGTCGGACGCGACCGAGACCACGCAGGCGTGGGGCTCGATATAGGCCTGGTGAACGGGCTTTGTCGTGTAGCGCCGCTCGATGACGACATCGGCCTCGCGGAACCCGGCCTCGACATCGCCCTTGGCGAAACGCACGACCTTGGAGATGTTCGAGGGCTTGGTCGGCTTTGGCTCGACCCCCGCGGTGAAGATGTCGTCGAGGAGGACGGGCGCGTCAGGGGCCATCGCCGCCTCCACGTCCATCACATAGGGCAGCACCTCGTACTCGACCTCGATCAGCTCGAGCGCCTCCTCGGCGATTGCCGGCGACACCGCCGCGACGGCGGCGACCGCGTGGCCCTCGTAGAGCGCTTTGCCCTTGGCCATGCAATTGCGCGACAGGTCCCACAGATTGGCCGGCGCGGCGCCGAGGACGCGCTTATCCGGCGGGATATCCGGGAAGTCGGCGCGCGTCGTCACCGCCTTGACCCCGGGCAACGCCATCGCCTTGTCGGTGTTGATCGACACGATCCGCGCATGGGCGTGCGGGCTGCGCTTGATTTTGCCCCACAGCATGCCGGGCATTTTCATGTCAGCGCCAAAATTGGCGCGCCCGGTGACCTTGTCGACGCCGTCCGGGCGAACCGGGCGGGTGCCGACGACTTTGAGCGTGTCCTTGTCGAGGAAACTCATCGCGCGGCCTCCCCTCGCATGACCGCGGCGGCGTCGAGCACGGCGCGGATGATCTTGTCATAGCCGGTGCACCGGCACAGATTGCCGGCGAGCCAATAGCGGGTTTCTTCCTCGGTCGGGTTCTGGTTCTCGTCGAGCAGCGCCTTCGCCGCGACGATGAACCCGGGCGTGCAGAAGCCGCATTGCAACGCCGCATGCTCGAGGAACTTCTGCTGCACCGGGTGCAGCTTGTCGCCCTCGGCGATGCCCTCGACGGTCGTTATGCTGCGGCCCTCGGCCTCGGCGCCGAGCATCAGGCACGAGCAGACGATGTTGCCGTCGCAAATGACCGTGCAGGCGCCGCAGTCGCCCGAGCTGCAGCCTTCCTTGCTGCCCGTCAGGTTCAACTCGTCGCGCAATACGTCGAGCAGGGTCTGCTGCGGCTCGCACAGATATTCGACGGGTTCGCCGTTGATGACGGTCGATACGTGGGTTTTGGCCATTAGCGTGCTCCAGCGCGTTCAAAGGCGATTTTGGCGGCGCGGCGTGCGAGGACGCCGGCAACCTTGGTGCGGTATTCGATCGTGCCGCGTTTGTCGGTGATCGGGTTGCAGGCGCGCCCCGCGGCAGCATCGAGGGCTGCGTTTGTCGCGTCATCGAGCTTGTGCCCGATCAATGCCTTGGCCGACTCCTCGCAGATCACCTGGGTCGGCGCAACGGCACCCAGCACGACGCGCGCATCGGTGCACACGCCGCTGCCGTCCAACGTCACGTTGACCGCACAGCCGACGACGGCGATGTCCATCTCGGTGCGCGGAATAAAGCGCAGATAGGCGTCGGACTGGTGCAGCTTGGGATTCGGGACGTGGAATTCGACGATGAACTCGCCCTTTTCGAGCGAGGTGCGGCCGGGGCCGGTGACAATCGCCTCGACCGGCGCGGTGCGCCGTCCGTTGGGCCCGGCGATGACGCAGGTGGCGCGCGCCGCGATCAATGCCGGCACGCTGTCGGCCGCCGGCGAGGCGTTGCACAAATTGCCGGCGAGCGAGGCGCGGCCCTGGATCTGCTGCGAGCCGATCAGGTCGAGGCCCTCGACGATGCCCGGCCACGCCTTTTGCAGCGCTTCGTTTTCGAAGACCACGTTTCCGGGGGTGGCGCCGCCGATCACAAACTCGCCGGCTTCCTCGCGGATGCCGATCAGCCCGGGGATGCGCTTGAGGTCGACGATCGTTTCCGGCCGCATCCGACCCGAGCGCAGCTGGACCAGAAGGTCGGTCCCGCCCGACAGAGGTTTTGCGAGGCCCGCGCTGCCGGCCAGCATCCGCACGGCCTCGTCCACGGTGGTTGGTGCGGTGAAGCTCAAATTGGGCATGTTCGCTCCTGATTGCCGCGGGCATTGAGACGAAGGGTCCCGCCCGCCGAGATTTCTTGGCGCGGTGCGGCCGGATCCGGGGGGCAACCGCAAGCACCTGCCGTCTCGATTACACTATCACCCGATGCGTCGTGAAGCGCTATGTTCCGCCGATCCCCCGGGGATGCGCCGCTGCACCGCACCATGATCCCGATCATAGGACAAATCGCCGTCGATGACAGCCGGATCGACGAAACGTTCATCCGCGCCTCCGGCCCCGGCGGGCAGAACGTCAACAAAGTCGCGACCGCGGTGCAATTGCGCCTCGCGCTCGCCGATGTGGCGGGGCTGACGCCCGAGATCAGCCGCCGCGTCGCGCGCTTGGCCGGCCGCAGGCTGACCCAGGACGGCGTCCTCGTCATCGCCGCGCGCCGCTTCCGCAGTCAGGAACGCAATCGCCAGGACGCACTCGACCGATTGATCGCCCTGTTGCGCCGCGCCGCCGAGCCGCCCACCCCGCGCCGCGCTACCCGGCCGACCATCGCCTCGATCGAGCGGCGCCTCGAACAAAAATCCCGCCGCGCCGCGCTCAAGCAACGGCGCCGCCCCGGATCCGACCGCTAGGAAGGTTCGTTCGTATTTATTGCTTCGGCCCACCCTCGCCCGGCTCGCGAGAGAGAGCGTGGAAACGGCGCCGGGTGCCACTCCTCCCGGGAACGGATTGGGAGTCTGCGGCTCGCGCGCGCCCCTGGCCTTCCGGCTGCGAAACAGCCGCCGACCAACCCCTTAGGTAGGTTCCGAGACCCGAGATCGTGGAACGCGCCGACGCGGTTGCGGCTTGTTGAGGGCTAAGGCCGCCGCCTTGCGGTTTGCCGCATCCTTGTC
>Ga0210398_10003280_pt1 | contig 15549 bp, 10 predicted proteins | sample IncBWC4OmetaG_FD_161047 | JGI IMG/M metagenome (GOLD analysis project Ga0210398, IMG submission 161047) | Forest soil microbial communities from Barre Woods Harvard Forest LTER site, Petersham, Massachusetts, United States - Inc-BW-C-4-O | ecosystem: Environmental > Terrestrial > Soil >...
AATGAAGCCGTCCTCGACCATGCGGTCGATCACATAGTTGCGTCGGTCGATCGCTTGCTCGCGATGGCGGAACGGATTGTAGTTGTTCGGGCCCTTCGGCAGCGCGGCCAGATACGCCGCCTCGGCGATCGTCAGTTCATGCACCGACTTGTCGAAATAAAGGAGCGACGCGGCTGCGACGCCGTAGGCACCCATACCGAGATAAATCTGGTTGAGATAAAGCTCGAGGATCCGATCTTTCGAATAGGTCCGCTCGATGCGCAGCGCGAGCAGAGCTTCCTTGATCTTGCGGGTGATCGACAGTTCGTTGGTCAGCAGAAAGTTCTTCGCTACCTGCTGGGTGATGGTCGAAGCGCCCTGCGGCCGGCGGCCGCCGCCATAATTCTGGATGTAGATCATCGCCGCGCGGCCGATGCCGGTGACGTCGACGCCGGGGTGCTGGTAGAAGTTCTTGTCTTCGGCGGCGATGAAGGCGTTGGTGACCAGTTTCGGCACCGCCTGGATCGGCAGATAGAGGCGTCGTTCGTTGGCATATTCCGCAAGCAGCGAGCCGTCGGCGGCATGCACCCGCGTCATCACCGGCGGTTCATAATTTTGCAGTTGCGTATAGTCCGGTAAGTCCTTGGAATAATGCCACATTAAGCCGGCAATCGCGGTGATGCTGGCAAGGAAAACTATGGTGCCCGCCGCGAACAAAAACCCGAAGAACCGCAGCAAGATTTTCATTTACGAATGCCCCGCCCCGGCTGAGGACCTACCCGGCTCGCTTACGCCGCCATCCGCGGCAAGCGCGCCGTGTCGCAAGATTTCGGTCCCAACCGCCCAAAAGCCCCAGCCCCGGCTCAGTATCATGTGTCGTCGCTCGGTTTTTTGTTCAAACTGAGGCCATTGCGACATCAGTTTGCCCCAGAACGGGCTCCGGCCAAATGGGCTGAAAAATAACCGTCGATCGCCTGCGCGATCGAATCCGCTGTGCGGTTGCGCCAATTATCCGACACCAGCGACTGCAGGTCCTGCCGATTGGAAACGTAGCCGAGCTCGACCAGCACCGACGGCACATCCGGCGCCCGCAAGACACGAAAGCCGGCGGATTTGAGCGGCGTCTTATGCAGGCGCGTGACCGCCTTCATCTCGCCGAGCAGCTTGTGGGCAAACTGCACCGAAAAACTCTTGGTCTCGCGCTCGGCAAGGTCGATCAGGATGCCGGCGACATCGTCGGGCTCGCCTTTCAGGTCGACGCCGGCGATGACGTCGGCGCGGTTTTCCTTTTCGGCGAGCCGTGCCGCCTCGGAATCGGTCGCCGTATCGGACAGCGTATAGATGCTCGCGCCCTGCGCGTCGCCCTCGCCGTGCGGCAGCGAGTCGGCATGGATTGAGACGAACAGCGCCGCGCCGGCGTCGCGCGCGATCCGCACCCGATCGCCGAGCGGCACGAACGTGTCGTCGGTGCGGGTCATGAGCACCCGATACTTGCCGGTTTTTTCGACGCGGTCGCGCAGGCGCTGGGCGAAATTCAGGACGATGTCTTTTTCTTCCTCGCCGCCCGGGCCCTTGGTGCCGATGTCGATGCCGCCATGGCCTGGGTCGAGCACCACCAACGGCCGCGAATCGCTGCCCTTTGACTCCGGCCCGTCGGCGCGCGGCAAATCGGCGCGGGCGGCGCGGCTGTCGATCGCGACTTTGTGCAGGAACGCCTCACGGTCGGTCTGAGCTAGATCGAGTACCAGCCGTGCCGGCGCGCTATCGGTCGGGTCGACGACGAAGGCCTTCTCGATCCGCGCCGGCTTGGCGAGATCGAAAACCAGACGCGAGCCGCCCTGCATCACGAGCCCGAAGCGGAACGCCTTGATCAGCCCGCGCCCGGTCTCGCCGGCCTTCGGCGGCAGCTGGAATATCACCTGCGGGATGTCGATGACGACGCGATAGGGATCGGCGAGCGTGAAGGCGTGAAGCTCGATCTTGCGGCTGAAATCCATGACGAAGCGGGTCTGCGCTTCGTCGCCGCCGAGCCGCACATCGGTCGCGACCGGAAACGAATCGGCTGACGCTGGCGGCGCCGCGGGCCGTTCCGCCGCCGACGCGTCCACAGCCAGCAGGAGAGCGAGGAAAGCCCAGCTTGCCGCCCGGACAGCCATCGGTTTTGACCCCTCCCGCGCCGTCTTACTCCAATAGGCAGGCGTGGTTAAACCAAACTTAAGTCCCCATATAGGCGGTGTGTGGATCATTGATCCGCCGCGCGCCGGGGGCCCATGCTCCGGACAACCTTGATAGGCAGCTTGCCAATTCCGTAGCTGCGGCCTTATGAAGGGGTGGCTGACGGTGAAGTGTTCCGATTTGTCCCGTCAGGGCATCCGGCACGGCCGCCGCGATGGTTCCGAACCGATGGTGGAACCGCAGGCGGGCGCGGGTTTCGAACCCGGCTTTCAATCCCTTCGGCGCCAATAGCGTTGGCAACGGGGACAAAGAGGGAAGCCGCCGATGCCCTTAAAGGAGCAGGGCAACCGGAACGCAACGTGCGGCGCGCGTGCGGCGGCGATGTGCGCAGCCGAAGCGGTGTCGCCCATGCCGCCAGCACGAAAGACTGATCGCGGCGGCGCCAGCGTCGCCGTCCACCACGGTTTGAAGTCTATGTTCGAGGCGCAACAGGTTCGATCGGATCGACACGGCAGCGTTCATGCGACGCGCGCCTGCCGACGACGCGATGTCCGTTTGCCGCGCTCGGAGTGTTCGATCCGTTCCCTTCACCGACAAACTGGCTGCGCGCTGCATTTCGTCGCCGTTCCGGCACGGATTGCGCGGCGCGCCGGCCTTCATGAGATTTGCAAATGGCAAACAAAATGCTCATCGACGCGACCCATCCGGAGGAAACCCGGGTGGTCGTGCTGCGCGGCAATCGCGTCGAGGAATTTGATTTCGAGTCCGCGCAACGCAAGCAGCTAAGAGGCAACATCTATCTGGCGAAAGTGACGCGCGTCGAGCCGTCGCTGCAAGCCGCTTTCGTCGACTACGGCGGCAACCGCCACGGCTTCCTGGCGTTTAGCGAAATTCATCCGGATTACTATCAGATTCCGGTCGCCGATCGGCAGGCGCTGATCGACGAAGAGGGCCGCGCGCAACGCGCCGCCGACGATGAAGACGACCGCCGTTCGCGGAGGCATCGCGGCCGCGGCAGGCCCGTCGGGGCCCGGCGCGACCAAGAAACCGTGCGCAGCGAGCCGACCGACACTCCAGGCGGTGAAGCAGAAGGCGCGGCAGAAGATTTGGCCGCCGATGATGGCGCGGAGGCTTCGTCCCACGACGCCGTAGGTGAAGGCGAAGCTGTTCTCGATGCCGAGGACGACGCCGCCGTTGAGGCCGAGGACACCGAAGGACCGACGACAGTCGCTGAGTCGCAATCGGCGGCAAAACCGCCCGAGCCGGCCGCAGTCGAGGCTTCGTCCGCCCCGCCGGAAAGCGCTCCGCCGAGTGAACACGAGCCCGATGCAACTATTACGCCCGCCGCCGAGGCGGAATCGGGCGACGACCAGACCGTCGCTGTTGCCGCGATCCCGGCCGAACCCACCGAAGGCGCAGCCGACTTGGTGCCGGACTTGCCTGACGATGCGAACGGCGGGCACGCAATCGCTGCTCCCGGCGATCAGGCCGAGAATGGCGACGACGATGAAGGCGGCGAAGAGGCCGCCGAGGAAATCGTTGAATCGGTCGGCGGCGCCGACGCGCTTGAAGAAGTCCCCGATCGGGCGCCGCGCCATCGCCGCCAGTACAAGATCCAAGAAGTCATCAAGCGCCGGCAGGTGATGCTGGTGCAGGTGGTCAAGGAGGAGCGCGGCACCAAAGGCGCGGCGCTGACGACCTATCTGTCGCTGGCCGGCCGCTACTCGGTGCTGATGCCCAACACCGCGCGCGGCGGCGGCATTAGCCGCAAAATCACGAGCGGCGAGGACCGCTCCCGCCTCAAGGAAATCGCGCAGGAGCTCGAAGTTCCGGAAGGCATGGGCGTGATCGTGCGCACCGCCGGAGCGAGCCGGACCAAGACCGAGATCAAACGCGACTTCGAATATCTGCTGCGGCTGTGGGAAACCGTGCGCGACCTGACGCTCAAGTCCACGGCGCCGAAGCTCGTTTACGAGGAAGGCTCGCTGGTCAAACGCTCGATCCGCGACCTTTACAGCAAGGAAATCGAAGAGATCGTCGTCGCCGGGCCCGACGCCTATCAAGAGGCCAAGGACTTCATGCGCATGCTCATGCCGAGTCATGCGAAGAACGTGAAGCTTTATGGCGATACGCAGCCGTTATTGTCGCGTTATGGCGTCGAGAACCAGCTCGACGGCATGTTCTCGCCGGTCGTGCAACTGCGCTCGGGCGGCTACATCGTGCTCAACCAGGCCGAGGCTTTGGTCGCGATCGATGTCAATTCCGGCCGCGCCACCCGCGAGCATCACATCGAGGACACGGCGCTCAAGACCAATCTCGAGGCGGCCGACGAAATCGCCCGGCAGCTGCGGCTGCGCGACCTCGCCGGGCTGATCGTCATCGACTTCATCGATATGGACGAGAAGCGCAACAACCGCTCGGTCGAACGGCGGCTCAAAGAGTGCCTGAAGCAGGATCGGGCCCGCATCCAGGTCGGCCGCATCTCGCACTTCGGCTTGCTGGAAATGTCGCGCCAGCGCATCCGCACCAGCGTGCTCGAAAGCTCCACCGAGCGATGCCCCTATTGCGGCGGCTCTGGCCACGTCCGCTCGGTGTCGTCGCTGGCGCTACAAGTGCTGCGCGCGCTGGAAGACCAGCTGATGAAAGGTGCGACCCATAACCTGATCGCGCGCACGCGGCCCGACGTCGCGCTCTATGTGCTCAACCAGAAGCGCGCACATCTGCGGGCGCTGGAGGAGCGGTTCGCCATTACCATCACCATCAGCGCCGACGAAACGCTGACCGCGCCGCAGGCTTTCGCGATCGATCGCGGCGAGCAGGTGCATACGCTCGAAGCGGCCAAGGCGCTCGCTCAGCAAACCGAGGCTACCGCCGCTCCGCTCGAAGAGGAGGACGATCTCGAAGAACCGGCCGCCGCCGACGATGACGAAAGCGAGGAGCCGGTCGCTGAAGTCTCTGCCGAGCAACAAGCCGAGGGCGGTCGCCGTCGGCGACGCCGGCGACGGCGCGGACGTAATGGCGGCGCCGAGGCCGGCGCCCAGCCGCATCATGATGAGCGTCCTCGCGACGACCAGCGTCACCAAGATGCCGGCGCCGAAGCGGAGGAAGAATTCGACGCCGAGACTGGCGGCGAAATGCCCGCCGACGAGCTCGCGGCTGAGAACGGCGACGCCGGCGCCTCGAACCGAAGTGAGCAATCGCGCGACGGCGAACGGCGGCGGCGCCGCCGCGGCCGCCGCGGCGGCCGCCGCAATCGGATGGAGCGGGAGCGCGACGGCATGCCCGAGTCGGCCGATCGCGACTTGCACGCATCGTCGCCTGACCGCGACCTCCAGGAACCGTCGCGCCAGCACGACCCGTACGAGCCGGAGCCGGCACGCGCGTCCGCCGAAGAGTTGACAGCGCCGTCGGTGCTCGAACCGGATCTCACAAACGCGGTCGGCGATCTCGATGCAGCATCGATCGAGGCACCGCCGTCCGCGGAGTCCGCGGATGTGCCAGCGACACAAACGTCGCCACCGCCCGCGCCGCCGGAGCCGGCACGGCGCCGTTCGACGGTGCGCGAGCCGGCGCCGACGGCAGCTACCAGCGAAGGGCCGCCGCCGGCGCCCAGCGAAGGCGCGTCCCCTGCTCCGCAGCCGGTCATTACCGAAGTCGGCGACAGTGAAAGCACCGAGCGGCCGCGCCGCAGCGGCTGGTGGTCGCGACGCTTCGCCGGCGGCTGAGGCGGCCGCGCGGCTCGCCATGAAAAGCAGGTGGGTCGAAGCTGACGCCGAAAGCCTAGTCACGCATTACGCCAAAGCCGGCGTCGAGCGTGAATTGGCGCTCCGCATTTATACGACCAGATTGCTCGGCAGCGATCCCAAGCTGGTGCTGCACGGCGGCGGCAACACGTCGATCAAAATGCGGGCGCGCGACGCGCTTGGCGAAGAACTCGAAGTCTTGCGCGTCAAGGCTTCCGGCGCCGACATGGCGACGATTGAAGCCGACGGCCTGCCCGCGGTACGGCTGATGCCGCTTCGCCGGCTGCGCTCTCTCGAAGCGATCGCCGACGAGGAGCTGATCGCGATCGAGCGCGCCAACTTGGTCGATGCGGCGGCGCCCAATCCGTCCGTCGAAGTGATGCTGCACGCCTTTCTGCCGCACCCCTTCGTCGACCATACCCACGCCGCGGCAGTGCTCAGCGTCATCGACCAGCCGGACGGCGAAAAGAAATGCGCCGACGCATTCGGCAACCGGCTGGCATTCGTGCCCTACCTCATGCCTGGCTTCGGACTTGCCAAGAAAGCGATTGAAGTCTTCGAGCGCGCAAGCCCGAGCGACGGCCTCATTCTCGGCAAGCACGGCATTGTCACCTTCGGCGACACCGCGCGCGAAGCCTATGAGCGCATGATCGAGATGGTTTCGCGGGCCGAGGATTTCATCGCGCATGCCAGCAAGCCCCGCGCCGTTGCGACATTATGGCGAGAGCTCGAGCCGGTCGCGGCACTCGCACCCATCATCCGCGGCGCGTGCAGCCAAAAGGACGACCAGGTCGAAGGCGCGTGGCGTCGGCAAATACTTGAATTTCGTGGCGGCGAAACCGTGGTCAGTCTGCTGCAGGCACACCTGTCCCGGTTACGCGACTGCGGCGTCATTACGCCGGACCATGCCATCCGCACCAAAAACTGGCCGCTGGTCGTGCCGCATCCGGAGCCTGGCAAGCTTGACGAATTCGCGCGCGCCGCTCGCAAAGCCGTGGACGCGTTCGTCGCTCGTTATCGCTGGTATTTCAATCGCCACAATACGCGGGTCGGCGGCATCAAACGCGATGTCGATCCCCTGCCCCGCGTCGCGCTCGTGCCGGGGCTCGGCCTGTTCGGCCTCGGCCGCAGCAAAGGCGACGCCGTCATCGCCGCCGACATCGCTGAAGAATGGATGGCCGTGGTCGGCGATGCCGAGCGCATCGGCCAATTCGAATCGATCTCCGAAGCCGACATGTTCGATATCGAGTATTGGCCGCTCGAGCAGGCAAAACTCGGCGAACGCCGCGAGCCACCTTTGGCCGGACAAATTGCCGTCGTCACCGGCGCCGCTGGAGCCATTGGCGCGGCGACGGCAAAAGCTTTCGCCGCGGCCGGGGCGGAAGTCGCGCTCCTCGACGTCAACCTTGCCGCTGCCAGCGAGCAGGCCAAGAAAATCGGGCCGGACGCGCTCGCAATGGCATGCGACGTCACCGATGCCGCCTCGGTCGGCGCGGCGTTCGACAAAGTGGCTGAGCAGTTCGGCGGCGTCGACATCATCGTCTCCAACGCCGGCGCCGCCTGGCAGGGCCGCATCGGCGAAGTCGACGAAGAGATCTTGCGCAAAAGCTTTGACCTGAACTTTTACGGCCATCAGCGCGTGGCCCAAGCTGCGATCAAAATCATGCTGGCGCAGGCCAGCGGCGGCTGCCTGTTGTTCAACGTCTCCAAGCAGGCGGTCAATCCGGGCGCGAATTTCGGTCCCTATGGCATCCCCAAAGCGGCGTTGCTGGCGTTGATGCGCCAATATGCGCTCGACTATGGCGCCGATGGTATCCGCGCCAACGCGATCAATGCCGATCGCATCCGTTCGGGCTTGCTGACCGAAGCGATGATCGCTTCGCGCGCCAAAGCGCGCGGCTTGAGCGAGAAGGACTACATGAGCGGCAACCTGCTGGGCCGCGAGGTCACGGCCGAGGACGTAGCGCAAGCCTTTGTGCACCAGGCGCTGGCGTTGAAGACCACCGCGGACGTCACCACGGTCGACGGCGGCAACATCGCTGCTGCAATGCGGTGAGGCATCGCATCCATCCTTGACTTTTCCCCTCCCGGAATATGACAGTTTTATAAACTGATTCGTCGAGTACGGATAAGTACTTAGCGCAGTTGCCGGAGTTTTCCATAGAAATCAGGCTGGAGCGCTTGGTGAAGGCCACCGTGCTCGCGATCGCGAACAAGAAGGGCGGTGTCGGCAAATCGACCGTCGCCGTCAATCTGGCGGCCGAACTCGGCGCACGTGGATATCGCGTCCTGGTCGCGGACGCCGACCCGCAGGGGCATGCCGGGCTTGGTCTCGGCGTCGGCGCGGTCGATCAATTCCGCAGCATCCACGCCGCCTTTCGCGGGCCGCAGGTCGATTTGACGCCGCTGATCTGCGCCACCACCGTGCCTGGGGTCGACGTGTTGGCCGCCGACCGCAATTTCGACGGCCGTGTCGGCGAGGAGGATCCGCGCCGTCTCGCTCGGGCGCTCGACCCGCTGCGGCCGCTCTACAATGTCATTTTGGTCGACACGCCGCCGGCCGCCGCCCCGATTGCAGTGTGTGTACTGTTGGCGTCGGACGGCGTCATCGTGCCGACCGCGCTCGATCATCTGTCGCTCGACGGCGTGCGGCAATTCGCACGGTCGTATCACCATGTCGCAACGCAGCTGCGCGCGGCGCTCCTCGGCATCGTCGTCGCGCCCATGGTGGTCGATTTGCGCAGCAATATGCAGAAGCTCGTTCTTGCCAATCTGCAGCTCGGCTTCGGCGGCCGCCAGGTCCTGCCCGGTGTCCGCATCGATGTGAACGTGGCCGAGGCGTTCGCGCTGCGGCGGCCGTTGCGCGAATATTGTTCTAGTTCGCGCGCGGTTGGCGACTTCCGAGCGATGGCGGATGACGTGACGCGACGGTTCAACGTACCGGCAACGCCGTTGTCAGTTGCACGACAAAATCACGTTTTTGACGATGGGATAGACTTGGTTTTCCCAGCGTTTGCCTGAGAACACGCCGTAGTGGCCGACGCCGGCTTGCATGTGATGGCGTTTCAGATACGGGCGGAGCTTCTTGCAAAGGTCGTGCGCGGCGACGGTCTGGCCAACGGCGCAGATATCGTCGCGCTCGCCTTCCACGGTCAGCAGCATGGTGCGGCGGATGGCGCCCGGATCGACGGTGCCGCCGCGCCATTTGAGCTTGCCAAGCGGCAACGCGTACTCCTGGAAAATGTAGCGCACGGTTTCGAGATAGAACTCGGCGGTGAGGTCGAGCACGGCGAAGTATTCGTCATAAAACGCCTTGGTGGAGGCCGCCTTCTCCACGTCGCCATTGGCGAGATGCTCGTAGAGTTCCTTGTGCGCCTTCACGTGCCGCTCGATGTTCATGGTCATGAACGCGGCAAGCTGAACAAATCCCGGATAGACCCGGCGGAAGGCGCCGGGATAGCGGACCGGCACGGTCGCCGTCAGCATCCGCTCGAACCAGCTAATGTCGCGCTTGTTGGCGAGCTCGTTGACCTTGGTCGGGTTGACGCGGCAGTCGATCGGGCCGGCCATCAGAGTCATGCTGCGCGGCTGCGCCGGATTGCCGGCCTGCGCCATGACCGCGGCGGCCGACAGGACGGCCACGCAGGGCTGGCAAACCGCCAGCACATGCGAGCCCGGCCCCAACACTTCGAGATATTTAATCAGGTGGTCGACATATTCATCGATGCCGAAGCGGCCGGCGTTCAGCGGCACGTCGCGGGCGTTGTGCCAGTCGGTGATGAAGACGTCATGTTCGGGAAGCATGGTGCGCGCGGTGGCGCGCAACAGCGTGGCGAAATGGCCCGACAGCGGCGCCACCACCAACACGCGTGGTTGGGTCGCGGTGATGTCCTTTTTAAAGTGCAGCAGCGTGCCGAAGGGCGTGCGTGCCGCGGCCTCCTCGCGCACCTCGACCTCGCGATTGCCGACCGTGACGTGATCGATGCCAAAAGACGGCCGCGTGTGGGTAAGACCGGCGCGTGAAATCAGCTCATAAGCCGCGGTCAGATTGCGCAGGATATTGCTCTCGCCGAGGAGCGGCGAGCCGCCAGCGGCCAGCGCCACGGTCGCCCACGCCCGGACCGGAGCCATCATGTCGGAATGGGTCTGATAGGCGAGGTACAGCATCCCTTATCCACGGGCGCCGCAGCTCCGCCTGACGGCAGAACCCCTCGACCCCCATGCGCGGAAGGCTAGTGCATTTTTTGTTGCGCTGCGACAAGATTGTGAACATCTTGGACAAACGGACTTGGACGTGTTGAGGAGCCATTGAAAAGGCGCACTCTCGCCGTTAATCAGAATCAGGCGTGATTCCACAAGTCTTTGAAGAAACGGACCTATTTGACGAGGAACGCCACAGATGTCCAAGGCCATCCTCACCATAGCCAGCAAGAACTACGGTTCCTGGTCGTTGCGCGGTTGGTTGCTGTGCAAAATGGCAGGTATCGACTTCGAAGAGCAACGCGTCGGCACCGACGATCCCTCGACCCGCGCCGAGTTGCTGCTGTTGTCGCCGTCGTTTCTGGTGCCCTGCCTGTTTCATGACGGCCTGAAGGTGTGGGACACGCTGGCGATCGCCCAATACCTGCATGAGCTTTATCCGCAGGCGGGCCTGTTGCCGACCGATCGCGCCCAGCGCGCGCACTGCCGTTCGATTTGCGGCGAGATGCATTCCGGCTTCAGCAATCTGCGCTCGGCATTGCCGATGAACATCAAGGCGCATTTTCCCGGCTTCAAGCACTGGGCCGGCGCGCGCGGCGACATCGACCGCATCACCGCGATCTGGCGCGAATGCATCGAGACCTACAACGGCCCGTATTTGTTCGGCGCGAAACCCAATTCCGCCGACGCCATGTATGCCCCGGTGTGCACGCGCTTTATCACCTATGACGTCGCCCTCGATCCGGTCTCGGCCGGATACTGCCGCACCGTCATGGCGATGCCGTGGATGCAGGAGTGGCTCACCGCCGCCAAGGTCGAGCCGGACGAATTGGAAGAGCTCGACGTCGAATTTTAGAAAGCAATCGCCACAGATTGAATCGGTCAATCCACTTTCGCTAGCCGGAGAAGGAAAAATTGACCAGGCGGCCGTCGCGCCGCGGCAGCCCGGCAATGTCGGCCATCTCGCGCTCGCTCAGCGCGAAATCGAAAATCGCCGCGTTCTCCGAAAGCCGCTCGACCCTGCTGGTGCGCGGGATCACGACGATGTCCTGCTGGACCAGAAAGCGCAGCGACACCTGTGCGGCGGTCTTTTTGTGCGCTGCGCCGATGGCGGTGAGAATCTCGTCGCCGCGCACCCGGCCTTGGGCGATTGGGCTGTAGGCGACGACCGCCACGCCGTGCTGTCGGCAAGCAGCGATCAGCTTCGACTGATCAAGAAACGGATGGCATTCGAACTGATTGCAGACCAGCGGCTCGGTGCTGGTCGCTAGAGCCTCCTCCAGCAGCGCGACGGCAAAATTGGAGACGCCGATATGGCGGGCGAGGCCGTCGCGCTTGACCTTGTCGAGCGCGCCAAGCGTTTCCGAAAGCGGGATCTGCGGATTGGGCCAATGCAGCAACATGAGATCGACTTCGGTCAAGCGCAGCCGCACCAGACAGTCGCGCGCCGCGCGCTCGAGTTCCCGCGGGGCGAAATGCGACGGCCAGATTTTGGTGGTGACGAACACCTCGTTGCGCCTGACGCCGGACGCGCGCAGCCCTTCACCGACCTCGCGCTCGTTGTCGTACATTTCGGCGGTGTCGACGTGCCGGTAGCCGAGCCGCAAAGCCTGCTCGACCACCCGCGCGCAAACGCGTCCACGCAAATCCCAGGTTCCAAGCCCGATCAGCGGGATGCGTGCGCCTTTGGCCTCGACGGCCGGGACGCTTGCCGTGTTTGGGTTCACGCCGGCACTTTACGCCGGCGAACTGGAGGCTGTCACCGCCGCTTGCCGCCGAGCACGGCGAACGCGGCATCGGGCGCCTGCTCGATGACTTTGAGGAGGGCGCGCGCCGGACCGCGCGGCGAACGCTTGCCCTGCTCCCAGTTGCGCACCGTTTCGACGGGCACGCCGATCTGGGCGGCAAAGGCGGTCTGTGTCAGCCCGGTGCGGCCACGAACATTGCGCGCATAGGCCGCGTCGTGGAAGCGGTCCGAGCCGTTGGCCCGCGGCAACGGCCGACCGTCGGCAAACGAAATCGGCCGTTCGCTGCCATCGGGCAGGATTTCGACCAAACGTCCGTCGGCTTTCAGTCGCACGCGAAGCATGGCGCTGTCTCCAGCATTCCCGGCTGCCGCGAACATAGCCGATTCGCCGTGGATTCAATGAGTTAGTAATTTTGGCACCGTCATTGGCCGATTGGCTCAATGCACGAGTAGGCCAATGCCCGAGGGAAGCCCGTCACCTCATAGGCCACTGAAGAACTTGGTCAGGAGGGCGCGCCGCGTTCCCTCGCGCGCCCCGGCCGCGCTTCGCGTTGTTAGCTCTTGCTCAGCTCTTCTTCAGCTTTTGGGCGGCATCACCTGGCCGCGGATCTCGCCGCCGGGATTGGCCTGGGTGTGCACGTTGATGTACCACTCGCCGGCCATCATTTGCTGCGCCTGCTCCGGCGTGAGCGTGGCGCTCCCTTTGATCGGGTTGGCGACGGCAGCGCCCTTCTCGCTCAGCCAGATCACCGGCGCACCGTTCTTGCCTTCCGCCGCTGGGCCATGGATGTGCGCCATGGTCGCCGCGCCGGAGAGACCGGTATAGGCGACGCTCCACGTGAGCATGCGCGTTGCCGGGTCGTAGCTCAGATCGGCGGCGCCGGTGGCGGCGGTTTGCACCGGCGGCACTTGCTGAGCGCCGGTCAGCGGCACCTTGAACGAAAGCAGCGCGGCTTCCGACGACACCGCCCAAATAATCGAGCCTAACGCGGCGACGCCCATCAGACATGCTGCGACGATCACATTGCGACGCGAGACTGGAATTCCCATGGCCGTCTCCCTTGATTGTGTTTCTCTGTTGCGGTTGAGCGTGATCTTTCCCACAACCGGCTTCCGACCCGGATCAAATCCGAGACAGGTTTTTCCGCATCAAGCCCGGGCGCCCGGTTTTCCCTGTCCGGGTGCATCTTAGGGAGTTTGGCGTCGGCAAGTCGATTGATTGCTGCAGTGCGGCCATAAACTCGACATCAACAAATTTTGACGAACGGGCCGCAACCCGCCAAAAATGCTGTCACATGTCCCGCCAAGGAAGCGAATTCCCAACCATGCAGAACCTGCAGATCGACGCGCAACGACTTTGGGACACGCTGATGGAGACGGCGAAGTTCGGCGCGACGCCCAAGGGCGGCATTTGCCGCCTGACGCTGAGTGATTTGGATCGTCAGGTGCGCGACTGGTTCAAGGCCAGGTGCGAGGCGCTCGGCTGCACGGTCGCCGTCGACGAAGTCGGCAATATGTTCGCTCGGCGGCCGGGCAAAAATAACACGCTGGCGCCGATCGCCATGGGATCGCACCTCGACACCCAGCCGACCGGCGGCAAGTTTGACGGCGTGCTGGGCGTGCTCGGCGCGCTCGAAGCCATGCGCACGCTGCACGAAACCGGCTACGAAACCAACGCGCCGATCGAGATCGTGAACTGGACCAACGAGGAAGGCTCGCGTTTTGCACCCGCAATGCTGGCGTCCGGCGTCTTTGCCGGCGTCTTCACGGCGGACTTCGCTTATTCGCGGAGCGACCGCGACGGCAAGACGTTCGGCGAGGAATTGCAGCGGATCGGCTACAACGGCCCGGAAAAGGCCGGCACGCGCAAGTTCGGCGCCATGTTCGAGCTGCATATCGAGCAAGGCCCGATCCTCGAAGACGAACACCGCATGATCGGCGTCGTCCAAGGCGTTCAAGGCATGCGCTGGTACGAAGTGACGGTGACCGGGCAAGCGGCGCATACCGGCGCGACCCCGATGCGGCTGCGCCAGAATGCGCTTCTTGGCACAGCGCACCTGATCGAGCGGGTCGACGCCATCGCACGCGACCATGCGCCCGACGCCGTCGGCACCGTCGGCTTGGTGGAGAACAAACCGAACAGCCGCAACGTCGTTCCCGGCGAGGTGTTTTTTACCGTCGACTTCCGCCATCCCGACGACAATGTTCTCGACGTCATGGAGTCGAAGTTCCGGGCGGCGCTTGCCGAACTGCTGCCGCCCTTGAAGCTCACCTACCAAGAAGCGCGCATCTGGGACTCGCCCGCCGTCAAATTCGCCCCGGAACTGATCGAATGCGTGCGCGTCGGCACGGCCAAGGCCGGCTACAAATCACGCGACATCATTTCCGGCGCCGGCCACGACGCCGCTTATGTCGCGCGCGTCGCGCCGACCACGATGATTTTTGTTCCCTGCCTCGGCGGCGTTTCTCACAACGAAGCGGAATCGACAAGCTTCGAGGAATGCGCCGCCGGCGCGCAGGTGCTGCTCAATGCGGTTCTAGAATACGACCGGCGCCTGGGCTGACGCCCTTCACTGCGTTTTCTCGAAAATCTCGCGCCCGATCAGCATGCGGCGGATCTCGCTGGTGCCAGCGCCGATTTCGTAGAGCTTGGCGTCGCGCAGCAAGCGGCCGGCCGGGTAATCATTGATGTAGCCGTTGCCGCCCAGGCACTGGATGGTCTCGAGCGCCATCCAGGTGGCCCGTTCCGCGGCATAGAGAATGGCGCCGGCGGCGTCCTCGCGCGTGATCTCACCGCGGTCGCAGGCGTTCGCCACCGCATAGACATAGGCCTTGGTGGTGTTGAGCGCGACATACATGTCGGCAAGCTTGGCCTGCATCAGCTGGAAACGGCCGATCGGCTGGCCGAATTGCGTGCGCTGATGGAGATAAGGGATGACCAGATCGAGGCAGGCCTGCATGACTCCGATCGGCCCCGCCGCCAACACCGCGCGCTCGTAGTCGAGGCCTGACATCAAGACATTGACGCCGCTGCCGACCGTGCCAAGCACGTTTTCGGCCGGCACCTCGCAATCGGTGAATACCAGCTCGCCGGTATCGGAGCCGCGCATGCCGAGCTTGTCGAGCTTTTGCGCGGGCGAAAATCCTTTGAAGCCGTTTTCGACAATGAAAGCAGTAATGCCGCGGGCACCGGCATCGGGCTCGGTCTTGGCATAGACCACGATGGTCTCGGCCACCGGACCATTGGTGATCCACATTTTCGAGCCGTTGAGCACATAGTGGTCGCCCTGCCGCTCAGCGCGGGTGCGCATCGACACCACATCGGAGCCGGCATTCGGCTCCGACATCGCCAACGCGCCGACATGCTCGCCGGAGATCAGCTTCGGCAGATAGCGCTTCTTCTGCTCTGTGGTCGCGTTGCGCCTGAGCTGATTGACGCAGAGGTTCGAGTGCGCGCCATAGGACAACCCGACCGCCGCCGAAGCGCGCGAGATCTCCTCCATGGCGACGCAATGGGCGAGATAGCCGAGCCCGGTACCGCCCCATTCCTCTTCAACGGTAATGCCGAGAAGCCCCAGAGCGCCGAGCTGCGGCCACAGCTCGCGCGGAAATTGGTTCGAACGGTCGATCTCCGCGGCGCGCGGCGCAATATTGCTTTGGGCGAATGAGCCCACCGTTTCGCGCAGCATGTTGACGTCGCTGCCG
>Ga0210398_10003281_pt1 | contig 15546 bp, 11 predicted proteins | sample IncBWC4OmetaG_FD_161047 | JGI IMG/M metagenome (GOLD analysis project Ga0210398, IMG submission 161047) | Forest soil microbial communities from Barre Woods Harvard Forest LTER site, Petersham, Massachusetts, United States - Inc-BW-C-4-O | ecosystem: Environmental > Terrestrial > Soil >...
ACAATCACATAACGCAGTCAGTCGCCGCCGTCGCCACCGCGTCACAAACGAACGCTTTGAACCTGATCCCTCTGCCTAGCGGCGTGGCGACGAGGGTCAACATGTCACTTCCTACTGGAGTCGTGTTCGACGCGTTGAACCAGGTTTTCCTGGTGGCGGATAGCGGGGGCAACGTTGTGAATATTGTTGATCCCTTGACGTCGAAGCAGACGTCCTCGATCAGCACGGGAATTAACCCGACGTCGGTGGATTACAATTTCAATTCCAGCACGCTGGTCACGTCGAATGCGGCGAGCAACACGCTTTCGATTCTCGATTACGTTTGCCCGCCGAATCCCAACGCAGTGTCGAGTTGCCCGGCGCCGCAAGTGCGTGAAGTGCTCGACGTGGGCGCTGTGTCACCCGTAGTGCTGGGCCCGAATTCGATAGCCATTGATCCGCGGCTGAACCTGGCGGTGGCGATTGATTCGGCCAACAATCGCATCCTGCTGGTGCCGCTGCCGCACTAACAGTGCGCGGATTCTGGTTCGCGAGTTAGCGCGCCACGGCGTGACCGTCACACACGGTCGCATGGGCAAGACCAACCATGCGTTCCGCGCTCGCATCTCACAAGGGAACGGTTGAATGGGGCGCAGCCGCCGGTAGGCGAAACGAAAGCAATTGACCAGCTTCTCGGGCGACAGCTATAATCTCCGATTTGTGTCCGCCATGATATGCGGCGACATGCGGCACAGTTCCTGGCACCGGTATCCGAAAGACTATCTACTTTAAGGAGTGAGAATGAAGATGCGATTTGCAGTTCCGGCCCTGGCGGCGTTCCTGATGGTTCCCGCTATGTGGGCGCAGACGGGCGGTGCTTCGGCCGCAGCGGCAGCAGGCAAGGTAGGCGTCATTGACGTACAGGTAGCGATCACCAGCACCGCGGAAGGGAAGCAGGCTGCAGCGGAATTGCAATCACAATTTGCGCCCCGGCAGACTGAGCTTTCCAACATGCAGAAGCAGATGGAAGATATTCAGACGCGTCTGCGCACGGGCCAGACCACGCTGAGCGACGACGAAAAGGCGCGGCTGCAGCGCGAGGGCGAACAGCTGCAGCGCACGTTCCAACGGAGATCGCAGGACGCGCAGGATGATTTCAACGAAGCGCAGCGCGAGATCGTAGACCGCATCGGCCGCCGCATGATCGACGTGCTGAGCAAGTACGCTCGCGATAATGCATTCTCCGTAATTCTGGATCGCTCCGGGCAGACTTCGCCAGTGATCTTCGCGGCGAATTCGGTGGACGTGACTCAGGACATTATTCGCTTGTTCGACCAGGCCTACCCGGCCAAGGCTGCCGCTACCACGCCGAAGGCCCCGGCACAGCAGCGTGCGCCGGCGGCGAAGCCAGCCACACCGCCTCAGCAGTAATCTCACACCGCAGCGGCTGTAGTTGTTGCGCTGCGCGATCGGCAAACGATAAAAGGCCTCCCGGAATTTCAGCCGGGAGGCCTTTTTTATTTGCGGCACAGCGAAGACGAAGTCCAGCTAGTTCGGCAACGACTCAAACGGGGGCATTTTTCCAGCGGCGGGGGGCGAAAGCTGCCTGGTTGTGCAGCCGTCCGAAATGGAAACATTTCGCCATCACTCGCAGGCTCGATGAATGTGCCGGAGATAGAGCTTTGCGGCTCTTCTTGCGTTTTTGGCCGCGAGAAATTATACTGGGTTGCTTCCAGACAGGTCGCACGAGCCAGTGGGCGCAAGCCCACTTTTTTGTTGGACGCGACGGATGGCGGGATGCCGGTGCGTCAATGCCCGTGGTGCCTGCGGTCGAGAGTCGAGTTGGCGGTAATGTAAGAGGTCGCTCGCAGGGCAGTACTGGAACTGGTAGTCATACGAGCTGCGAGCCTGTTGGCGTGCCGGGCGCTCCTGTGCTGGCTGCCCGGCCGAAGCTAAACATTGTTCTTGGAATAGCATGCAACTGGAAAAGGTTCGAGACGCGGCCGAGCGGGTGGCAGGCTCGCTGGGCCTTGAGATCTTCGACATCGAATGGAAGGTTGGAAAGCAGCGCATGCTGCGTGTGTACATTGACCGGCTGCCCGGCCCGCAGAATCCGGAGGGTTTGGGTGTCACTCACAAGGATTGCGAGCGGGTGAGCGAGCAGCTGAGCGTGATCCTGGACATGGAAGACTTGGTGCCGGGGCCAGCTTACGTTTTGGAAGTGAGTTCGCCTGGGCTAGACCGCAAATTGATCAGGCCCGCGGATTACGAACGCTTCGTGGGACGGCTGGCGAAGATTTGGTTGAACGAGCCGCTGGAGAAGCAGGCGTATTTCGAAGGACGGCTGGCGGGAATCACGGACGGCATGGTGAAGTTCACGGTACGCGATCGCGAGATCGCCGTGCCGTACGCCGGGATCAAGAAAGCGAATTTGGTTGTGGAGCTTTAGTAACGGCGGCAACTGGCACCTGGTATTTGGCACTGGCAATTTTTTCTTGGGATGTATGGGAGAGAGCGAATGGCGAGTCAGCTGTACCAACAGATCGAGCTGATCAGCCGGGAAAAGCATATTGAACCGGAAATCATCATCGCGGCGATTGAAGACGCGATGGTGGTTGCGGCGCGGAAGTATTACCGCACCGAGGAAGAGCTGCGCTCGAAATTCAATCCGACCACGGGGCAGGTGGACGTGTATTCGGTGCACACGGTTGTGGACGAAGTAGCCGACCCGGTGCGCGAAATTTCGCTGAACGACGCGCGCAAACGCCAGCCGGATGTGGAAGTGGGCGGTGAAGTGACTGAGTCCAAGCCGACTGATGTGTTGGGCCGCATCGCCGCGCAGACTGCGAAGCAAGTAATTTTGCAGAAGGTGCGCGAGGCCGAGCGCGACACGATTTACAACGAGTTTCACACGCGCGTGGGTGAGCTGATCAATAGCGTCGTCAAGCGCATGGAAGGCCCGGACATCATCGTGGACATGGGCCGCACCGAAGCGCGGCTGCCCAAGCGCGAACAATCGCGCCTGGAAGCCTACAACGTGGGCGACCGCCTGCGCGTGACGATCCGTGCGGTGGAACGAGCTGCGAAAGGGCCGCAGGTAGTGGTTTCGCGCGCCGATCCCGCTCTGGTGCAGCGCTTGTTTGAAATGGAAGTCCCGGAAATTTACGACGGTACGGTGCAGATCCGCGCGGTGGCTCGCGAAGCCGGTGAGCGCACCAAGATTGCGGTGGAAAGCCGCGACAAGGACGTGGACCCGGTGGGCGCCTGCGTCGGCATGAAGGGGATGCGCGTGCAGTCCATCATTCGCGAGTTGCGCGGCGAGAAGATTGACATTATTCCGTTCAACGATGAGACGGTGGCGTTCGCGCAGAAGGCGCTGAGCCCAGCGAAAGTAACGCGCGTGCAGATTATTGACCCGGAAGAAAAGCGCCTTGAAGTGATCGTGGAGGATACGCAGCTTTCGCTCGCGATCGGCAAGAAAGGTCAGAACGTCCGGCTCGCCAGCAAATTGATTGGCTGGAACATTGACATCAAGAGCGAAGAAGAAAAGCGCCGCGAGATCGAAGCGCAGATGGCCGCGCTGACCGCTCCAGGAACCGCGTTGACGCAGCTTGCCGGCGTCGGTCCGAAGACGATCGAGAAGCTGGAAGCAGCGGGGGTCACGTCGATTGAAAAGCTGGCGGACATGACGCCGGAACAGTTGGTGGAAATTCCCGGCATCGGCGAGAAAATGGTGGAGAAGATTCACCAGTCGGTGGCGGCGTACTTCGAAGCGCTGGAAACGGCGGCTACTGCCGCGCCAGATGCAGCAGTCGCGCCGGAGGGCGAAGCCGTAGCGACAGAGGAAACTGCGGCTGCGGGTGAAGAAGCAGCGCTGGTGGACGAAGCCACCGAGGAAGCTACCGAAGAAGTTGCGGCGGGCGAACGCGAAGCTGTGCCGGATGCGGCGGCTGCTCCCGCGGACGTGACAGCCGAAGCGGAAGCGCTCGACGAAGCGACGGAAGAAGCTACCGAAGAAGTGCGCGAAGAAGAAATCGGCAAGTCGGAAGAAGGCGCCGAGCAGTAACGCGATTATTGCGGGCGGTTTGTTGTTTGCAGGATTTTGTAAATGCAAGAAAGCGCGGGCACGAGTGCCTGCGCTGTTGAAAAGAGGCGAATGGCAGATTCCAATCAAGTCCGGATTAACGAGCTGGCGCGGGAACTGGAGATCAAGGCGAAAGTCCTGATTGACTACCTCCCGGAAGCCGGTGTCACGGAAAAAAAGACGCACTCGAGCTCGATCGATCTGAAGCACGCGGAACTGGTGCGCAAGCATTTTCGCGGCCTGGCGGCTGCCGAAGAAGCTGAGGAAGCGGCAAAGGTGGCGAAAGCCACGGCCGCGAAGAAGCCAGCGGCGAAGCCTGCCGCGGCGGCGCCTGCTGCGCCTGCAGCTGTGGGCGCGAAGCCTGCTGTTGGTGGCGTGGCGCCTGCTGCTCCGGCGACGGCCGCCGCGAAGCCGGGTGTTGCGACGCACGCTCCCGCACCTGGCCCTGCTGCGGCTCCGGGCGCTGCACGTCCTGCCGCGCCTGCTGGAACGACGGCAACCCATCCGACGACTCCGACTCATCCGACTGGCGCGGCGCCTGCGAGGCCTGCAGCAGCTGCACCTGCGGCTCCAGCTTCGACTACCGCCGCACGTCCCGGCATTGCGCCCACAACTTCTGCGCCGCGTCCCGGTGTGCCGCTGCGGCCTGCGGCGGCACCGGGAAGCGCGCCTGCGGGACCACGTCCTGCGGGAACAGCTCCCGGCGCTCCGCGTCCGGCTGGCGCACCTTCGACAATGCAACGCTATCCGGTACGGCCGGGAGGGCCTGGTTCTGCACCGGGACAATCTCGTCCTGGTGCGCCGCAAGGCATGCGCCCGGCTGGTGGAGCGCCGCAACAATATCGTCCGAGCAGCGCGCCGCAGGGCCGTCCCGGTGGTGCGCCAGGGCAGCGTCCGGGTGGACCGCCTTCACGTTTCCCGCAACGTCCTGGTAGCGGCGGTGGACCAGGCGGCCGCGACAATAAAGGACCGGTAGGCACGCAGCGCCCCGGCGCTGGAGTTCCCAAAGCTGAACCGGGCAAGCCGCTCTATGCGCGCAAGCCGGCGGCACGCGGACGGCCGCTGATCGAGAAGCGCTACGCGGAAGGCGAGCGCAAGCTGCATCCAGTTCGTCCACGCGCGGGAGCTGGCCCGGGCGGACGCGCGACAGCTGTGGAACCCGTGGCGCCGGTAAAGCGTGAACCGCGCGCGCTGACTGTGACGGAAGGAATCACGGTGCGCGAGCTGGCGGAGAAGCTCGATATCCGTGCCAAAGACCTGCTGAAGACTTTGCTGGACCGCGGCGTATTTGCCAGCATCAACCAGGCGCTGGATGTGCCGACGGCGACGAATCTGGCCGAAGCGTTCAACGGCGTGGTGCAGGTGGTCACGTTCGAAGAACAATTGGTGCAGGAAGAAAAAGTAAAGGAAGAGCGCACAGGCAACGAAGTTCCGCGCGCTCCGGTCGTCACCGTGATGGGCCATGTGGATCACGGCAAAACCAGTTTGCTCGACGCGATTCGCGAAGCGGACGTGGCGGGCGGTGAAGCCGGCGGAATCACGCAGCACATCGGCGCATACGAAGCGCACGTGCAGGGCAAGCGCATCGTGTTCGTGGATACGCCGGGTCACGAAGCGTTCACGCGCATGCGAGCGCGCGGCGCCAAAGTGACGGACATCGTGGTGCTGGTGGTGGCTGCCGACGACGGGATGATGCCGCAGACCGAAGAAGCGATTTCGCATGCGCGCGCTGCGGGTGTGCCGATCATTGTTGCGATCAACAAAGTGGACAAGCCGGACGCGCAGGTGGAACGCGTGAAGCGCCAGCTGTCTGAAAAAGGCCTGATGCCGGAAGATTGGGGCGGCGACACGGTGATGGTGGAGGTTTCCGCCAAGACCAAGAAAAATATCCCCAAGCTGCTGGAAATGATTTTGCTGGTTGGCGACATGCGCGAGCTGAAAGCCGATCCCGACGTTCCGGCGAAGGGAACTGTCCTGGAATCACGCGTGGATAAGGGCCGCGGGCCGGTTGCGACCATGATCGTGCAGAACGGCACATTGCATGTCGGCGATGTGTTCATCGTGGGCGCGGTGTATGGCAAGGTGCGCGCGATGTTTGACGATCGCGGCGGCGCGATTAAGCAGGCTGGTCCCTCGACGCCCGTGGAAGTCCTCGGTCTGCAGGGCGTACCGGAAGCGGGCGATCAATTCCAGGTGGCCGATGAAGCGAAGGCGCGGCACATCGTGGAATACCGCCAGGGAAAGGCGCGCGACGCGGCATTGGCGAAATCTTCGAGTGGGCGCTTGACGCTGGATCAGTTGCACGAACAATTGAAAATCGGCGAAGTGAAGGAATTGCCGGTGGTTGTGAAGGCGGACGTGCAAGGTTCCGTGGAAGTGCTGAACGAAATGCTGCCGAAGCTGTCCAACGACCAGGTAAAGTTGAAAGTGATTCTGGCAAACGTCGGCGCGGTGAACGAAAGCGACGTGCTGCTGGCGTCCACTTCCGGCGCGGTGATCGTCGCGTTCAACGTGAAGCCCGAGCGCAAAGCGGCGGAGCTGGCGCAGCGCGAAAGCGTGGACATTCGCAGCTACACGATCATTTACGAGTTGCTGGACGAATTGCAGAAGGCCGTGGCTGGCTTGCTGGCTCCGATCATCAAGGAACAGCATCTGGGCAGGGCCGAAGTGCGCGACACCTTCCGCGTGAAGGGCGTGGGCACGATTGCAGGCTGTTCGGTGACGGAAGGAATTATCCGGCGCGATGCGGAAGTGCGCGTGATTCGCGAGGCCGCGGTGATATTTACCGGCCGGATCAATTCGCTGAAGCGCTTCAAGGACGATGCCAAGGAAGTTCGCCAGGGATTTGAATGCGGCATCGGGATCGCGAATTTCGCGGATGTGAAGGTGGGCGACAGTCTGGAATGTTTCACTGTGGAAAAAATCGCGGCGCTGCCTCCGCCGCCACCGCCGCGTCCGCGCGCGCCGCGGCAAGAAAGCGCTTAGGAACATCCATCGCGCAGACACGCATGACTTCTTGATGGTATAAGCTTCAACAGCGCAGCAGGAGTTGTTGCGCCACACGGAAATGCCGATCGGCCTCCTTACCCTGGAAATCCACATACTGGATGCGCAGTCTCTCAAGGACAAGCGGCAGGTATTGCGCAGCTTAAAAGACCGGCTGCGCGCTCACTACAATGTGGCCGTGGCGGAGCTGGAACATCAGGAAACCTGGCAGCGTTCGCGGGTGGGCGTGGTGACGATTTCCGGGGACAGCGGGTATCTGGAAAAAACGCTGGCGGAAATCGCGGCCGAATCGGAACGTCTGCTGGGGCGGGATTTGGTTTCGCAGAACGTGGAATATTTCGAAGATCAGACCGACGACCAGAACGAAGACCAGAACGAGGAAAGCGTATGACCATCCAAGGGCACCGCTCTGAACGCATCGCAGAAGAAATTCGCAACGAAGTGAGCCTGATGCTCGCGGGCGAACTGAAAGATCCGCGCCTGGCGGCTCCGGTAATGGTCACGGAAGTGCGCATGGGCGCGGGCATGCGCACGGTGCGCGTGTTTGTTAGCCTGGCGGGTGATGAGGCAGAGCGCGCCACGACGCTGGAAGGTTTGCAAGCCGCGAAAGGTTACGTGCGACATGAATTGGTGGAGCGACTGCACATGCGGCGCGCGCCCGAAGTGCTGTTCATTCTCGACGAGACGGAAGAATACGGCAATCGCATCGAGAACCTGCTGCGCAAAGCCAAAGATCCCGAGGAGCGCAGTTCGTAACGCGGCAATCGCCCAGCGCATTTTTATTTTCGCGCTCGCAAGCGGCGCGCGATAAAGACCGCGCATGCGGGCGACGGCGGCCGTGGTCCGGCACCTACAAAAACATTCATGTCTCGCACACCCAAGCAGCCTCCCGTTGACGGAATTCTGGTCATAGATAAACCGTCGGGAAAGACTTCGCATGACGTCGTCGAATCCGTGCGCCAGCTCGCGGGATTTCGCGGCATCGGGCACTTGGGAACGCTGGATCCGCAAGCCACGGGCGTGCTGGTGCTCGCGCTGGGGCGCGCCACTCGATTGGCGCGTTTCTATACCGGACGGCGCAAACGCTACACCTGCGCGGTACGCTTCGGTTTTGAGACCGATACGTATGACGCGGATGGAGAAGCGCTCGGCGCAGACGCGGCTCCTGCGTTGAACGCCGATGAACTCGCGGCGTATGCGGCGCGATTCGTCGGCAAGATTCAGCAGACTCCGCCTGCGTATTCCGCCAAGAAAATTCGCGGCCGTCCGGCGCACGAGCTTGCGCGGAAAAATAAGCCAGTAAATCTGGAGCCGGTGGAAGTGGAAGTCTTCGAATTTCGGCTGACGGGCGTGGAAGGTTCCGTCGCTCGGTTTGTGGTGGAGTGCGGCGCCGGTACTTATATACGTTCGCTCGCGTATGAATTGGGGAAGCTGCAGGGCAGCGGCGCGCACCTGGCGGAAATCGCGCGAACGGCTGTCGGCGAATTTACGCTGGATCAGGCGATCTCGCTGAGCGATCTGGCGCAGGATGCGCGTGCGGGGCGTTTGCTGGAGCGCGTGATTCCTCTGGAGAAATTGCTGACGGACTTGCCGAGCGCGACCATATTGCCGGTGATCGAAAAACGCGTGCGGCACGGAGCGAAATTTAATCTGACGCTGGCGCAGATCCAGCCTGGACAGACGAATGTGGCGCAGAACGCGCCGGCGCAGCTGGATTCCGGCGATTGGAAGCCCGCACGACTTCGCGTTTTCAGCCAGCAAGGGCAATTGATCGCGATTGCGGAGCCGGTGGTGCCGCGCACGTATCAGCCGGTGGTGGTGCTCGAAGCCGCGCCGTAGTTGCGACGCGGTGTTGCGTGCGCGACAGCAGAACGAACACTTCGCGCAGCGCTTACTGCCGCGGCGTGGAATCGGGTTGCTGCTGCGGAACCGTTTGTGGCTGGTCCGGCGGTGTTTGCACCGGTGGCGGAGCGGCTTGCGGTTGCGGCGGCGGAGTTGGCTCCGGCTGTGGCGGCGCGGCCACTGGCTCCGGATGCGGCTCCACCTGATTCACAAATCCTCCGCGGCGTTCTTGAATCGTGGGGCCTTGCGAGCCGGGGCCGCCGAGCTGGCCGCGTCCGGCATAGATCAAATGTTCCTTGTTGCGCGTGGCGGAATCCACGATCCGCGGCGTGACCAGAATCAAGACCTCTGTATTCGTAAACTGCGTCGAAGTTGTGCCTCCGACGAGCCCGTTCGCCGGCAGGTTTGCAATTCCCGGCGTGCCATTCAGCGTGGTGATGTACTGCGGCGCCAGGTAACCCGCCAGCAGCGCCGATTCGTCCTCGTGCACGCGCACGCTCTGATGAATTTCCTGATTATTCACCACCGGAATATTGTTGAGGCTGTTGCCAGCTAGGCTGCTCAGCGTGAATTCGAATTGCAGGGAAACGTCGCCGTTTTCGTGCACGCGCGGAGTGGCTTTCACTTTCAAGCCGATGTCAATGTACTCTGCGTTTGGGAACTGCGTGCCGATGCCGTTGCTGGAAAGAAGACCAATCAGGGACGATGAATCCAGAATGACCGACGCCGTGTTCGAGCCGAAATTCGAGATGGCAACGTCTGGCAGGCCGTCGCCATTGAAGTCGGCAGTGGCAACGGAATCGGGCGTGGTGCCTACCGGCACCTCGATAGGCGCATTAAAAAAGCCGCCACTGGCGCCGATCATCAGCGCGGCGGCATCGTCTCCGCTGGCGGTAACCAGCAGATCAGGAATGCCGTCATCATTAAAATCGGCGATCACGAATGACGTGGGAGTCGTCCCGGCAGCGAAATCCATTCTGGCGCCGCCAGGCAGGATGAAGGTGCCGTCGCCATTGCCGAGGAAAACGGAAACGCTATTTCCCACAGTATTGGTGGTGGTGGCAGCGCCGCTATCCGCCACTACCAAGTCCAAATTACCGTCCAGATTCACGTCGGCGGACGCGACAAAAACGGGAGTTACGCCGGTGTCGTAGGTCACGCCGTTGGTAAATGTGCCCTTTCCGTTGCCCAGGAAAATTTGCAGCGTGTTGTCGGTGGAATTGGTGACGGCAAGGTCAATGATTCCGGGTGCGTTCGGATTAAAAGCCTGGGCGACAATCGCAGTGGGCGCGTTGCCGGTGACGAGCGTCGTCGGAGGGGTTTGAAATGTTTCATCGCCATTTCCGAGAAAGATGCTCACGGTGTTGGCGTTCTTGTTCACCACGGCCAAATCCGCGAAGCCGTCATTGTTGAAATCGCCGACCGCGATGGCTGTGGGCCCGGCTCCGCTGGGCAGCGTCAAGCTTGGCTCCGCCGTAAATGTGCCGTCACCATTTCCGTGCAAAATTGAAACCGTACCAGCGGTCTGATTCGCGACTGCGAGGTCCACAATGGTATTGGTGGTGTCTGTCTTGGTGTTGAAAAATCCAGTAGAGATCCAGGTGGGACCGGCGCCGACGGGGATCGTGGTACCAGTTCCGAATGAACCAGGAGAAGTAGGATTGCCATCGAAGAGTGTGAGCGTTCCGTCGGTGAAGTTCGCCACTGCGAAATCCTGAAAATTATCGTTGTTGAAGTCCGCGGTCACCACGAAGTCGGGATTTGTTCCAGTCGTCACCGTAAAGATGGGCAACGTTGGGGTGGAGGCCGAAGCTGTGGGAGTCTGCGTAGCCGTGGTAGTTGCGTTGCCGACGAGGCTTGAGGAAAATTGAGCCAGGGAAACGGGGAAGCGCTCGCCAACGAAAAACGTTGCAGGCTGCCCGTCCTCTGCGCGCAGCAGAACACGCCGGCCCGCGTGTACCGTCGAAAGAAAATTGGAAAGAGTTGCGGTTGCCCCTGGCAGAGTATAGAAAAAGGTCGTCTTGCCGCCGCCGAACGCCAACACCGGCGGAATCGCTGAAGCCGATCCAAAAACTTGCGTGAGCAGGGCATTCAGAGCCGTGGCGCCGCCCTGTTGCACCAGTTGCGCGGCGTTCGTAGGAATCGAAAAAATTGTGGCCGTTTGCGGGCCGGTGAGGCCTATGTCCAGGTTGTTGTTGCGGTCCACTTCCATCACTTCGAGTTCCAGAATCAACTCATCGGGCGGGCGTTCCAGGTCCTCGATGATGCCGGTGGCCACCGCGATGGCTTGCGGTGAAGCGCGCATGGTCAGCGTGCGGCTCTTGGTGTCTAGATCCGTGCGCGTGATGCCAGCAATTTCGCGCACCATGCGCGAGAGCTCGGTCATCTGTTCAGTTGTTTCCGTAGATGCGAGAAGCACGGTGCGCACGATGGAAACTTCGTAGTCTTTGCGCTTTTGCGTGGTGTCGGGCGCGACAAAAAACAGGCGCTTCGTGAGCGGCCTCCAAAACGTGTTGGTCGCTTGTCCTAGGACGCGCAGCGCTGTGGCGAAATCCATGTCCTGCAGATCCAGCTGCACCGGAACCTGGCGCACGTCCACATCGAAGGCGACCTCCACTCCGAAGCGCTGCGCGATTTCTTGATAGGCCGATTCCGTTTGTCCGTGCAGGCGAAAAGATTGCTTGCCGGGGCGATGATCGAGCTGCACCGCGGGCATCATCACCGGCTCGGCGATGATTTGCCGCGCGCGAGCGGGATCGAGCGCTTCCATTTCGGTTAGCCGCTCGCGGATCGTGCGGTTCGAAGGATCCAGCTGCATCGCATCGCGCAAGGCGTGCAACGAATTGGCAAAATGGCCGGAGACCGCTTCGCGTTCGGCGAGGTCCACTTTCATCTGCACGAGCTGGCCTTTGGCGACGGCTTGCCGCACCAGGTATTCTCGGCTGCTGGGATCCCAATCCACGGCGTCGGAGTATGCGTCGTAGGCTGCCTGCCAGTCGCCGTTCTGCTCAAGTTTCAGGCCTTGTTTGTACGCTTCCTTGCCTTTCTTCACGTCTTGTTTGCGAGGAGGCAAGGGAAGTTTTTGTTCCACAGCCGGAGTGATATTTTGCGCCGCTTTGGGAGTTTGCGATTGTTGCGCGCCAGTACCAGTGCCGGTGCCGGCGGAGCCAGAGGAATTCGCGCCGGATTGCTGTATCGCGTTCAGAGACGGTACCGACAACGTCGCTACGAGGGAGAAAAACAAGGCGGTCAAAATCACGCCCCTGCGCTGCGCAGTTGGGCGGCTTTTCGGGCGGCTTCGGGTGGGCATGGGGGATTGGCGCAGAGAAGTCATCAGTTATAAGATGTTATTCTACAGGGAAACGTGAGCAAGCGATTAAGGGCATTGAATTTGCTTGATTTTGCGGCACCCCAGCGCTAGACTTGAATTTCCAGTTGAAACTGGTTTACAACTGGAAAACTTATGCTCTCGGCACTCCTCCTAGCTCTGCGCGAAGGCGTAGAAGCCGCGCTCGTGGTCGGCATCGTCCTGGTGTATCTGAATCGCACGGGCCGGCGTGCGCTCACCGGCTACGTCTGGGGCGGCGTGATTCTGGCTGTGTTGGCTAGTTTCGCAGCAGCGGTGCTGCTGGACCGGTGGCGGGTCAGCGAAGATGGATTCGAAGGCCTGTTGATGCTGGTAGCGTCGGCGCTGGTGATTTCCATGATCGTGTGGATGAACCGCGTGGCGCGCCATCTGAAGAAACACATCGAAGACCGCGTGGAAGCGTATGCGCAGAAATCTACGCGTGCCGGCGGCTGGGCAATTGGCGCGTTTGTTTTCATGATGGTGGTGCGCGAAGGCGCCGAACTGGTGCTGGTGCTGCGCGCCGTGGAACTTTCGAGCGCTGGAGTGCAGGTTTGGATCGGCACCGCGATAGGGATTGCGATTGCCGTGGCGGTGGGGCTGTTCTTCTTTCAGGGCACGCTGCGCATTCCGCTGCAGCGGTTTTTCAAAGCGACCAGCGTGATCCTGATGGTCGTGGCGTTCCAGTTGGCGCTCACCGGCGTGCATGAACTCAGCGAAGCGATGTGGATCAAGTCCAGCAAACAGGAAATGTCCACCATCGGGCCGATTGTGCGCAACGAAGTTTTCTTTTTTGTTTTGATTTTGGGCGCGGCGGCGCTGGTGGTGTTGCGCGAATGGTTTAGCGCGAAGCAGCCGGTGGCCGATGAATCCGCGAATCCGGCGACGCGGCGCATGCGCGAATATGAATTCCGCCGGCAGCGGCGCTGGAGCTTCGCGGCAGCGATTTTGTGCGTCGCGGTGGTGATTTCGTTCGCGGGAGACTATGTGTACGGCCGCGTTGCCGCGGCTCCTTCGCCGGCGCGCACGCTGACCGCCCAGGATAATCTTGTGCGCATCCCACTTTCCGAGCTGACCGATTCCAGCCTGCATTTTTACACGGCGGATGTGGACGGCAGCGTCATTCGTTTTCTGGTGATCCATAAACTGAACGGCGATTACGCGGTGGCGCTCGATGCTTGCCAGATTTGCGGCACCGCCGGATACCGCCAGGAAGGCCAGAGCGTGATCTGCCGGAATTGCGGTGCGGCGATTTACATTCCTTCCATTGGCCAATCTGGCGGCTGCAATCCCATCAGCGTGAAATCCCGCGTGGAAGGAGGCGAAGTGATCGTGGACCTCTCGGCGCTGGGCGACGCCGCCTCCAAGATTCACTCCTGACGCGATGTTTGCCCGCCTGCTAGGAGAATCCTTCGCGCGCAATCCGCGGCGCAAAGTGCTGACGGCTGCGGCCTTGGTGATTGGCATGGCCGTCGCCACCGCTACCCTTACAATTGCATTGGAAGTGGGCGACCGGCTGGCGCGCGAATTTCGCAGCCTGGGCGCGAATCTGCTGGTCACGCCGGAATCGGATACTTTGCCGGTGGAAATCGGCGGCGTGGACTATCGCCCGGTGGATGAAGGCGCCTACCTGAACGAAGCGGACCTCGGCAAACTGAAAACAATTTTCTGGCGCCATAACATTTTGGGATTTACCCCGTTTCTCGATGTTCCTGCCTATGTTTCGGAAACTGGTGGCGCGACTACATTGATCGGCACCTGGTATCAGCACGAAGTGACAGTGCCGGATGGAACGAAGTTCGAGACGGGCGCGAGTGCCACGCATCCTTGGTGGAAAGTGGAGGGACGGTGGTTCCGTGACGGGGCTGAGGAATGCGTCGTCGGCGCAAGTCTTGCCTACAAATATCCAGCGGAGGTCGCCATCGGAAAGACGATCCATGTTGCGCAGAAGGAAATATCTGGCTACGTCCATCCCCTGACGGTGACCGGAATTATTTCCACTGGCGGCGCGGAAGACAACGCGGTGCTCGTGCCCCTAACTGTGGCGCAAGACATTTCGAATCATCCCGGCAAATTCCGCCAGCTTTTCGTCAGCGCGTTGACCAAGCCGGCCGATGCCCTGGCGGAACGCGGCGAGCGCGCGCAGACCGACAAGAATATTCAACTCACGCCCACCGAGTACGACCGCTGGTTCTGCTCGCCCTATATTTCGTCCATCGGCTTTCAGATTAGAACTGTGCTGCCGGGAACCGAAGTGCATGCGATTCGGCGCGTGGCGGAAACCGAGGGCCGCATTCTCACGCGCGTGGGCACGCTGCTGTGGATCGTGACGCTCGCGGCGCTGGGCGCGGCTGCGCTGGCCGTTGCGGCTACCTCTGCGACCACGGTGCTCGAGCGGCGCGCGGAAATCGGCGTGATGAAGGCGCTCGGCGCGAGCAACGCTCTGGTGGGTGGCATTTTTCTGGCCGAGCAGGTGCTGCTGGCGATTGCCGGGGGCGCCGTAGGGTTTTTCGTGGGCGCCGGGCTCGCGCGATTTCTGGGGGAGAGTGTCTTCGGTACGCCCGCATCACCGCGCTTGATTTTGTTTCCAGTAGTGCTAGCTCTTGCGGCGATTATCGCCATGGTTGGCAGCCTGATTCCGCTGCGGCGTGCCGCGCATTTTCGGCCGGCCGTGATTTTGAGGGGCGAATAATGTTCTGGCGGCTGGTGTTTCAACTCTTGCGCGGTAGCCGCGGGCGGTTGGCCGTCGCGATCCTGGCGATAGTCAGCGGCGCAGCTGTGATTTCCGCGCTGCTGAACCTGGACCTAGGCGTGCAGAATAAACTAACGCAGGAATTCCGCACGCTCGGAGCCAACATCGTGATTTCGCCTGCCAGCGGCGCGCCGGCACAGATCAGCGGCGCCGAAGTGCCCAGCTTGATGCCGCAGCGCGATGTGCTGGCGGCGCTGCAACAGTTGCCGACGGCACAGGTTTCAGCGGCCGCGCCGTACCTGTATATTGTGGCGCGCGCGCAAAATATTCCCGTCGTCGTGGCTGGTACCTGGCTCGATCAAGCTCAGAAACTCGACGCTACCTGGAAACTGGAAGGGAATTGGATCGCCTCGCGGGAGGACGACTCGCACTGCCTGGTGGGCCGCAATGTCGCGCGGCGATTGCATCTTGCAGTCGGAAACCCGCTCGCGTTGCATTATCTCGATCGCAGCTCGCAATGCAGCGTCGCGGGAGTCGTGGACTCGGGCGGCGCCGAAGATAATCAGATTGTCGCGAGCTTGCGCATGGTGCAGTCGC
>Ga0210398_10003282_pt1 | contig 15544 bp, 14 predicted proteins | sample IncBWC4OmetaG_FD_161047 | JGI IMG/M metagenome (GOLD analysis project Ga0210398, IMG submission 161047) | Forest soil microbial communities from Barre Woods Harvard Forest LTER site, Petersham, Massachusetts, United States - Inc-BW-C-4-O | ecosystem: Environmental > Terrestrial > Soil >...
CTGGTCGGCTATACCCGAGCCCGAGGGATCAACTCCGAAGGCCTCGCACTCTTGCCGGAAGGCGGCGGCTGGCTGCTGGTGGAGTTCGGGGCGGAAACCTTGCGGGAAGCGGAATCTCAAGCCCGCGCTCTGCTGCAGTTGCTCAAACGTGGCGAGAAACCTCCGCAGACGTCCCTGTACGCCGACCCGCAGCAAATCAAACGGGTGTGGGAAGTTCGCGAATCGGCGCTGGGCGCCACTTCGCACGTGCCGGGCGAAGCGCCGAACTGGGAAGGTTGGGAGGACTCCGCCGTCGCTCCCGAGAAACTGGGGAGATACCTCCGCGACCTCGGCAAGATGATGGCGGCCTATGGGTACAAAGGATCGCTCTACGGACACTTTGGTCACGGCTGCGTCCACACGCGCCTCAATTTCGACCTGCAATCGGAAGACGGCATCTCCCAGTTCCGCAAATTCATGGAAGATGCAGCCGACCTCGTGGTGAGCTACGGTGGTTCGATCTCGGGCGAGCACGGAGATGGTCAATCCCGTGGCGAGTTGCTTGCGAAGATGTTCGGGGGGGAACTTGTGCAGGCTTTCCGAGAGTTCAAGTCCGCCTGGGATCCAGCCTGGAAGATGAATCCCGGCAAGCTGATCGAACCCTACAAGCTCGACGAAAATCTTCGCCTGGGGGCGGGGTACTCTCCGTGGGAACCGAAAACGAATTTCCAATTTCTCGCCGACCATGGCAGCCTTGCAGAAGCCACGCTGCGCTGTGTCGGGGTGGGTAAGTGCCGCCGCGAGGAAGGCGGTGTGATGTGCCCCAGCTACCGTGCCACGCACGAAGAAGAACACTCTACGCGCGGCCGCGCTCACCTGCTTTGGGAGATGACTCAGGGTGAGGTGATTCGCGACGGCTGGCGCAGTGAAGAAGTGAAGCAGTCGCTCGATCTCTGCCTTGCCTGCAAGGGATGCAAGAGCGATTGCCCGGTAGGCGTCGATGTAGCCACCTACAAAGCCGAGTTTCTTTCCCACTATTACGAGGGTCGCGTCCGCCCGCGCAGCGCTTATGCTTTCGGTAATATCGACCTCTGGGCGCGCGTCGCGTCGCAAGCCCCGGGTTTGGTCAATCTGACCACACAACTTCCATTCCTGCGGGATCTTTCGAAGCTCGTCGCGGGCGTACACAGACGACGCTCCATTCCGGCCTTCGCTCCGGAGACTTTCAAGAATTGGTTCTTCAAACGCCGATTTCGGAATCGCGATCGGGGGCGCAGTGCAGATGCCCCGCCGGTGCTCCTTTGGCCCGATACTTTCAATAACTATTTTCAGCCCGCCACCGCGAAGGCCGCCCTCGAGGTCCTCGAAAGCGCCGGCTTCCGAGTCCTCGTGCCCAGGGCTAACTTGTGCTGCGGCCGCCCGCTCTACGACCACGGCATGCTCAACCGTGCGCGCGCGCTTTTGCTTCAAGTCCTCGACCAACTCCGACCGGAGATCGAACAGGGTGTTCCCCTGGTCGGCCTGGAACCGAGCTGCGTTGCCGTATTTCGGGACGAACTCATCAACCTTTTTCCCCATGACGAGCGGGCCCAAGCGCTGACGCGGCAGACTTTTCTGCTCAGCGAATTCCTCGAAACTCACGCCCCTGGTATCCCATTTCCCCGGCTTGATTCGAAAGCGATCCTCCACGGTCACTGCCATCACAAATCCCTCATGAAGATGACGGCCGAAGAGTCCGTCCTCCGCCGCTTGGGCGTCGACTTCCATAGCCCAGCTCCCGGTTGCTGCGGCATGGCGGGTTCCTTTGGCCTCGAGGTTGATAAATACGATATGTCGGTCGCGATTGGCGAACTCGAATTGCTCCCCGCCGTGCGCCAGGCCCCACCCGATTGGCTGATCATCGCCGACGGCTTCAGTTGTCGCGAGCAGATTGCTCAGGGCACGCCCCGTCGCGCTCTCCACTTGGCCGAAGTCCTGCAAAGGGCGCTTAATCGCCGCGATGCCATCGAGTCCCGCCCCTATCCCGAGTCTGCTCGGGATGGCCACCACGAGAGGGAGGTGTGCCAGTCCATGAAGCGTGCTGGATGGGGCTTGGCGGCTTGGGCAGCGGGCGGAGCGTTACTCTGGAAGGCGTCCAGAAGTCGCTGATTCTACAGCGGTTACCGTAGATTCTAGCTGATGGTAAACGTTAGCCTCTCGCCAGATGGCGCTTATTCTGGGAGAATAGAAGTCTCGCCGGTTCTATGACCAGCCGAGTTCTCCTGCGAGCCTCCGATGAGTCGGGGCAATCGCCGGTACCAGTCATGGATCGTGAAACCACCATCACCGCGCCAGCCGTTGGCAAGGTTCCCGCCGAGGCTCTGCCCACCCTGGTTGCAGTCAAACCCAGCGACGCGCCCCTGTGTGGGTCGGTGCTTGTTCTCATTCAGTTTGACGTATGCGAGGAGATCCGGCTGGACGAGCTGCGCCACATCCTGGGCGCGCGTACCGTCGACACCAGCTTTAAGCACATGGCTCCCGGATACGTTCGCTTCCAACGTCCTCCTTTAGAAGAGGCACTTGAGCCGGTAATCCTCGAGAGCGGCGAGCACCTCGAGGGTGAGATCAAGTACTTCGACTACGGCGTGATCAGCGTAGTCTTCGAGCTGCCCTTTTCCGGCGACTGGAACAAGCTGGTCCAACTTTCCAGCCGCTGGGTATGGGATACCAATTTCGAGAGCCTCGCCACTCGCATCGTGAAGCAAAAACTGGAGCGCGCCGCCCCCGCGCTGGTTAAGCCCTACACTGCCGAATGGTTGCAGGAGGACTATTTCATCTTTCATTTGCGGGAGATTGCCGGCTCACCGTCGGCCGCCGATCTGTTGGCTTCTCAAGGGGACTTCATCTCGCAGGTCGTCCGCGGTGAGACGCAACCCCTTTCCGACGGCGAGCGCCAGGAAATTCTGCAGTCGCGAATTTCCTACTATCCTCACGATCTGGCCGTGATCGGCTGGAACGCCGCCTTTATCTACGACAGTCCTTCCGGCGCAGAGACCGCCATCCAGCTGCTGCAATACGCCAACTCACAGTTGCTCGAGTTCCGCCACTACGACGACCTGCTGACCAAACAACTCGAGGATGTTTATGACTTTCTCGAACGCGGAGGCCGCGGCCTCTGGTCGCGTTGGCGCACCGCCCGCGCCGCCTCGAAACTGCACACGGTTCTGCTCGACGTGAGCGAGTTGACCGAGCGTGCCGACAACGCCATCAAGTTCCTCAGCGACATGTTTTCCGCCCGCCTCTACAAACTGGCCGCGTCCAAAGTCGGCGTGCCCGACTACAAGGACCTCGTCCAACAAAAGCTGCAAACGGCCGAAGAGCTCTACCGCTTCATGGTGGACGAATTCAACCAAAGCCGCGCCTTCGTCCTCGAACTCATGGTGGTCATTATTCTGATCATCGAACTGGTTTATTTCTTCCGCGGCAAACCGATCTAGGGTTCACAGTTCCGGACCGGCTCCCCATTCGGCCAGCGGTCCCGCTTGTGTCGCGCGATTCTTCTGCTCGGTAGAGCCGTAGACGACGCAGCCGGTTAACAGAAGCAGGCACCCGAGCCCGCAGACTCCCGCCCAGCCAAACCGCTGCCAGAGCACTGATCCTGCGTAGGAGCCCAGCGCTCCCGCGCTGAAGTACCCAACCATGTAGACCATGTTCAACCGGCTGCGGGCCTCAGGCAGCAGACCGTAGATTCGAGTCTGATTCGATACGTGACCCGCCTGCACCCCAATATCGAGCAACACCACTCCCGCAATCAGACCGGCCATGTGCCTGCCGAATTCGTAAAGCACCACGAAGGAGACCAGCGTCACAATCAGCGAGGCCAGCAGGTTCCTTCTCGCCCCGTAGCGATCGGCCATGCGCCCGATAAAAGGCGCGCAAACCGCTCCCGCGGCACCAACCAGCCCGAACAGTCCAGCCACGCCACTTCCATAGTGGTACGGTGGGGTCTCGAGAAAGAACACCAGCGTCGTCCAAAAGGCGCTGAATGAACAGAAGAAGATGGCGCCCAGCGCAGTCGCCTCTCGCAGTACCGGCTGATCGTGGATCAGAGCAAGGGCGGAGCGAATCAAGTTCAGCCACGTAAGCTGCAGCTCGGGCTGGCTCTCGGGCAGACCTGTGCGGATTGCGACTGCCAGCACCAGCATCAGCCCGGAAGCCAGCCAATAAATCGCACGCCATCCCACCCACGCGCCGAGCAGGCCGCTGAAGGTCCGCGCTAGCAGGATGCCGAACAACAACCCGCCAAGAATGGCGCCCACCGTCGCTCCCCGACGCGCCGGAGACGCGAGGTGCGTGGCGAAGGGAACGATGACGTGAACCGTGGCCGTGGTAATTCCGACGCCCAGGCTTGCCAGCGCCAGCCAGGCAAAATTCTGCGCGCTCGCCACCGCCGCCAGACAGACGGACTCGGCCACCAGCAAACCCACAATCAGCCGCCGCCGCTCCTTGGTGTCGCCCAGAGGAACAAAAAGCAGCATCCCTAGCGCCGCGCCAAACTGCGTCAGCATGGCGACCGTTCCCACCTGCGGTACAGAGATGCGGAACGTCGCCGCAATCGTCGCCAGCAGCGGCTGGATGTAATAAATGTTGGCCACAATGGCGCCCACGCTGAACGCCATCAACCACACGTGCGCCGGCCGTATGTCCTTTTCCGCCCGCCGTACTTCCAGGTCTTCTTGTTCCACGGATTCTGGCTGAGGTTGGTGATCCAAATTAATCTCGGCCACAGAATTAAGATGCTACCGCCCCCTGATAGAATTCAGCAATTCCACAAAATGCGCGGCCTGAAAGACAAACGAATCCTCATTACCGGAGGCGCCAGCGGAATTGGCGCGGCCACCGCCGCACGCTTTCTGGAGGAAGGCTCGCGCGTCTGCATCCTCGACCGCGATGCCAAAGCATGCGCAGCCATTGGTCGCCAACTGCCGGGAATTTCTGAGGCCATCATCGCCGACGTGACCGATCTGATGCAGGTCGAAGCCGCGCTGGCCGATGCGGTGCGCGTCATGGATGGAGTCGATGTCGTGATCAACAACGCCGGCATCAGCATCCGCCACAACTTCCTCGACATCACTCCTGAAGAATGGGAGCGAGTGCTCTCGGTAAACCTCACTGGCGTCTTCTACGTCGCGCAAACCGCGGCGCGCTACATGATGGAACGTTTTTCGAGCGGGCCGGGCAGCGGAGTGATTCTCCAAACCGCCTCGACCAACGGGATCGTCGGACAACCTTACTATGCGGATTACAACGCCACCAAAGCCGGCGTGATTGAACTAACCAAGACCATGGCGCTCGAACTCGCGCCGAAAATTCGCGTATGCGCTGTGGCTCCGGGATATGTGCTCACCCCGATGCAGCGGGCGGAATACACCGACGCCATGCTCGAAGAAGTGAACCGGAAAGTTCCGCTCGGCCGCCATGCCCAGCCGGAAGAAATCGCAGCGCTATTCGTCTACCTGGCATCCGACGACGCGGCCTACGCCACCGGCCACGTCTACACTTTGGACGGCGGGGAAATCGCAGGAGGTCTGGCCAGCCGGTGAATACCACGGTTTTTGTAGGCGGGGGCCGCATCACCAGCGCACTGGTCGCGGGACTGCGCCGCGCCGGGCATCAAGGGGCTATCGTCGTTCATGATCGCAATCCCGAAAAGCTACGGGCACTGAAGCGCGATTTTGCGGTGGCAGTCGAGTCTGACCTCCAGACTGCGGCCGCGATGGCGGATATGCTCATCCTGGCCGTGCGGCCGCTCGCGGTTGCGGAGACGCTCGATGACATCGCGCGCGGCGCCGGAGTTTCGGGGCTGCTGGCGGTCAGCATAGCGGCCGGGATTCCCCTGAAAAAACTGCGCCCACGGCTGGGCCCGAGGATCCGCTGGGCACGCGCCTTGCCGAGTCCGATCTGCCGCATCGGACGCGGTCTGACAGCGGTAACTTTTGCTCGGAACCTGTCCCGGCCAGATCGGACTCGAGTGCGCAGATTCTTCGGGCAAGTTGGTCCGGTCCTGGAGATGCCGGAGAGTCGCATGGATGCTTTTAACGCGGCTTACTCGCCCGCCCACGGCTATCACGCTCTGGCCATCCTGGCCCAAGCCGCGCACGATACCGGACTGAGCGCGAGGATAGCTCTCACTGCCGGGGCGCACGCCTTAGCGGACGCAATCCTCTATTGGCGAGAGACCGGGCAAAACCTCTCTGACCTCCTCGAGGAAGCGGCCACCCCAGGCGGGACTTCAGCCGCGACACTGGCAGCGATCGACGCTGCCGGCTACAAGAAGGTGATCGAGCGAGGTCTCGCAGCCGGCATCTGCCAGGCGCAGGCAAACGCACGCCGCTGATCTTCTGCTGGTCTCCCCCTGCTACCGCTTCGCCCATCGCGCGCCCAGCCGAGCCAGACGCACCAGAGGATAGAGAGGGAAGAGCGGCTTGGGAAGAGGAATCATCTCCCACTCCCCCGGACCGGGAGTAAACGTAAGCCGCGTTAAGAATCGCAGGCGATCGGTTCGGCGCTCGCGTAGGCGCATCATCAAGCGGAAATATTCGATCTTTTGTTCCTGGTAGCAAACTCCATCCGTCACGGAGATGGCAATCTGTTTGGTAAGTGCGTGCGCAGCTTCATCCGCCATGGCTGCATCTCTGATCGCCTCGGGAATCGGCGTCGCCAGAAAGCGATTCGCCAACAGCAGCGTGATGTGAACCATGCGTTCGATGCCAAGGCGATGAGCTTGAGCCCGCACCCAACCCCAATTCAAATCCTGCCGCTTCACAATCTGCGCGATGTCGCAAAGCCAGATGAGCCTTCCCCACACGTGCTTCGCGGCATGTACGGAAAGCACCAGCAGCAAGTCTTCTGGGCAAGGCGTCTTAATGTTGCGGCCAGCGATGGTTGCGTTCACAGCGCGCTCGAACAACCCGTCCATATCAAAGTCGACGGCGTAGAAGCGCGGCTGCAACGCCCATTGCAGCTCCAGAAGATTTTTTCCTGCAGGACTGTCGAAGGTGCATTCATATCCGGCAGCAATGTAATCGGCTTCGGCATTCCGAGGAATCGGCAAGCGCGGCGTATATCCGAGCTCGCGAACTGCGCTCTTGATACGCCCTAGGTCTTGCTCCCCTACGAATAAATCCAGGTCACCCGACTGCCGAATCGCTAGGTCGCCGTAGTAGGTCTCCGACAGAACCACGCCCTTGTAGGGAATGACTTCGATGCGAAGCGAATCGAGGCAATCCAATATGCGCATCAACTCGCGCGTAAGAAAAAGGGATTTGTGGATGTTCCTTTCGTATCTCTGGCGCAGCGATGCTAACGCCGCAGACGGAACGATGTTCGCCAGGGGTTCGAGGTTCTGGTAGACGAGCGAAGATGTGCCGTGCTGCTCCGCCCGGAGAAGTACAGCATCCCAATCCGGCTGTGAGTCGAGAAGAATTCGAATCCGTTCGCGATCGTGGAGGTGCGCTTCCGGCGAACTTGCTGCCAGCACGAGACTCCATTCGGGAAGGATCGGAACCATGGGCGCGGGAGGGGTCAGGGATTCCAAGCCATCTTAGCAGGGTCACGCGTCGTCCTCGATCGAGACCTGGATGTGGCCCGACGCGCCTGAGCGCGCAACCTGTGGGTTACTTTTGTTACCGTCATTCGCTCATTCTTAGGAGGCGCACCGTGCCGCTTCTGGCAAACTAAGGTGTTAGCGCATGGTGAATCGCGGAATGGAAATACTCACCCCTAAAGCGACCAGGCAAAGCACGCGATTGCGTGTCCGAATTCTCCTGACCGTGACTAGCCTCGACCGCGTACACCCCTGTTCCCCGAAGTGTGTGGCTCTGGTGGTAAGCGCGCAGGGCTGCGGATTAAGTGCTCCGCAAGCGTTGCCGCTTGAAACGCCTGTGTTGTTGAGCGACCTGCCCGGGGGTGGAAGCGCGTCGGGCCGTGTGGCCAGTTGCTTGCCGTTGGGGAATGATGGAAAGCAGTTTCTCATCGGAGTGGCACTCTATAACCACGGGAATGTGTGGGGAATCACCGATCCGCCGGAGGATTGGAATTGCGCCCCCTCTCCGCCCGTTGCCTCTCCGAGTATTACGAAGACGGCTTCGACCAAGAGCAAGGACAAGAACGTTTGGCCTTATAATCTGTTCTCCGGCCACAGCGAGACCCATTCCGGAAGAAAATAATTCTTTGCCCATCGAGCTTGGCGAACTGGGCAGCCGGCAAAATCCAAAACCCCAGAGCTCGCATTACGCCAACGGGTAGCCTGTTTCCCCTTCTTTCGTAACCTCGTGACCTGACCGGCGAGATGACATAATCCATGCACGATGTCGTCCACGCCAGAACCGGAACCACTCGAGACTTCGCCATCCCACGCGCCAGGCGTTAGTCCGCGCCCGTTTCGGGTGAAGCTTCGAGGATCTATCCTGGCGCTCATTCGGCTGCCTAACCGGCGCCAGGTGCGGGGCAAGCTGCATCAAATCTCGACTACCGGTGGATTGCTGAACGTTGAGGCGCCGCTCGATGAAAAACTGCAAGTAGAGCTAATTTTTCATCTGGGTGAGACCACGATCCGCGAAAAGGTCGAGATGCTGTTCCCCATGTGGGCCACGCAAGGCTGGTTGCAGCCTTTTCGTTTTGTCGACCTGCCTGAAGCCAATAAGAACGTTCTCGAAACAAATCTCCAGGCGTTTGTTAAGCAGACGCTAGGCTGACGCACCAAATCGTAAATTCCCAACCTTAATAATAAGACCTCCTGCGACACCCGCCCGGCAAATCAGGGCAGTACGATTTCACAACTACTACCGTAATCGGCCAACCAGCTGTTTCAGAAGTGGAATCCCAGCTCCGCGGTCAGGGTCCGCGGGGCTACGTAGTGGGTGCCGCTGAAGGTGGAGAGGAAGTTGTAGAGCGCGTAGTTGTTCGCCAGGTTGATGACGGTTAAATGCGCGCTCCATTTGTAGTTGTCGCCGTGGAAGAGGTTGTCGTGGCCAAGCGAGAGATCGAAGAGGCTCCGCGACGCGATGCGGGGTGGATTGTGATCGTCGTTCTCCCTTCCGATGGCGTGCACTTTGATGAGATTGGACCCAAAATTGACCAAAGCGTCAACAGCAGCGAAAGCCACGCAACTCGTTTCAAGCTTGACGACATGACACCCCAGAGTCCTGTGGTCGAATCTACAACGAAACTGGGACCGGAGTAACGAAGGCAACAGCCTGGAGATCCTGGTAGTGTCCTAACACTGCGTTGGTGGAATTGCACGGGGCCCGTGACAGGGTTCTACAGAGCCGACTTCAAGGCGGGAGGGGCGCATTCGTGACCACCAAACTCTCCGACCAGGCTCCATTCCGGGTTCTCAGGAAGGGCCAGCACTGCAGTCGATGCGGTGAATAGCTGTCCGCAGCCAGAGCATTTTCCAGACGCGATATTTCCTGCGGTGTAGGTAACGTCGCTTAGGGTGCGAGTCATATGGAGCCTCAGGTACCATGACAAGCATACGCTTAAAACGAGGGGGTGTGGTCCTAATAGTGCATTGCTGGAAAAAGGCCACTCGTAAAGACGTGGTCTCGATCCTCAGTACGGATTAGGTGCGCGGCGGTTCTGAAAGCAACCCGATTGCTCGCAGCTCACTTCGTGAATGCTAATTCTTGCGTTTTGCCGCGGCGGGGGAACCAGGAAACACTGGCCATTCTAGTCTTGCGTCGTCCCGCCGGCCAGCCACAGTCGCGGGTTAGCGGGTTAGTTGGCGACCCAGCCCCCCAAGGTGCCACCTCGCCCATCGAAATCCTCCCCGGCGGTTTTTGGAACAGCCCAGCGAGCCTTTCCCAGCGGGACTCGACCCAGCGTCCAACCTCCGAGCGCGGTGTTCTCGCCTGGCAGGCGACCAAGAACCAAAGTAATAGAACTAAGCTGATAGCCTGGGGCAACCGTTGCGCAAGGTGCCCCCCGGGGCCCAGCATGGATAAGCTTGAAAGAGAGTGCGGTTGATCGCTGCCTCGATTTTAGGGGCGGGGAAGTTGCCACACTACGAAGGCGAAAGAGGGTTCCGGCGACCGTCAGTGCTATCGACGATGCGATCCGGGGGACTGGGGCGGGTCGCAGGGGCTAGCAGAGGTCCGCGCCATCGAGGGCCCTAAATGCTGATGGCGCCCCGTAGTTTCTAACGAACCCTTTAGGGTGCCGTGATTTTCTCGGTCCCAAGCAACCTGACCTAGTATCCACCGATCCAACTGCTAATGTCGGTGATAACGATCACATCTGTGCCTAGGCGAGCCTGTCTCCGGCATGAATGATCGGGGGCTTAGGGCAACGCCGACTTGAATTGAGGCGAATGGGTTGTGACCGCAGGGTCACCCGTGGTCACAGTTTTTTCCAGTCGGTCAGGGCCCCCAACTCGTCCAAGATTTCCTGCAATCTTTGAAGGCGTCGTTGGTGATCTCCGACTGCGCCGGATAGCCTGTTGCGGCCTTGCGAGTAAAGACTGTTCGCTTCGCTAATTTGCGATATTTCGCCCCGTAACTTCGCGATACGTTCTTTGACGGGCTTCTGCATGACGACAGGCCTAGTGGAGCGTTCAAGCGAGAGACATCGGCACGGCAGCGACTTCCGCTTTCATGCGTCGGTTACCCCAGTCGGTGCTCCCTGCCCCGTACACCAAAGTCCAATGAGATCGAAAGCGCGCGTCATGGGCCTAGAACCGGACGAGAGAGCACGGGGGGCAGCCGCACCGCGCTTCAGGATGGCATCAAGGGATCACAGAGTCGAGCGACTGTCGGAAGCAATTCCCTGCGGGCTTCTGCTTTGGGCACGACAGCATTGACAAGTTGCCGGGTTTCGTCTGGAACCTCACTCCCGGAAAACATGACTACGGGAGTTCCCGGTCTGAGACACCTTATTTCATGGGCAAGCTGGTGCCCATTCATTTCCGGCATCAGGTAATCGAGAACAACTGCGTCAAAGCTATACATTTTCGTAAGCTTCAGTCCGCGTCGCGCTGACCTTGTGGTCACGACGATATAGCCCGATTGTTCGAGCATCCGCCTTTCGTATTCCAAAATCTCAGGGCTGTCGTCGATGCAGAGAAGCATTTTCTGCGGTCCCTGGCACGCTTGACTCATCGGAACCTCCCACACCATCGGCAGTCCTGCCCGGATTGGGGGGGAAGCTGACAAGGGATATTCACCATGTAGAACTGCCCTTCGTTCTTCGGCCAAAGAAATTTAAACCTTGGCTCCCCACAATCTCGCCCGCAACTCTAAACGCCCTGCCATCTGCCCGTCTGTTCAAAATTGCACAGTTATCAAGTTCAAGAACTCCACACCAGGATTGTTGGAACGATAGGTAAGGACTCGCTTCGCGATTCTCGGCAATGTGGAAACCATCGCCAGTGTCGTGCCAAATGGCGAAAATAACGCGACGTCGCGCTGGCCGCACCCGCCCACCGAAATAGCCCACCTGCACGCGTTATCCTGGGGCAATCGCAGCGTTCCTGCGACCCAAATCTGTACCGAAGAAAGCCCTCCCCATGTTCCTAGGCGAATCGTTGGCGTTGATAACCGAGCGCCGTCGTCAATCGCTTGAGCCGTCCCGTGAAGCGGGTGCCCAGATTACGGGACGGCTGCAAGCATCGCTTGACAGAGATCTGGTGCTCCCACGCCAACACAGGTCGAAGCACCTCTACCAATGCTGGCGGCGCAAATGAACGGTTCCACCTATAAGGCCGATATAACTTAAGGACGCACCACGAGCGGAATGAGTCCAGCGTAGTCCACGACTAATGCGAATCATTCGTGACAATCATTGCAAGAGACGATTTTGGTCGTCACAGAAACTTGCCAACCCGTCGAACCACCTGGTAGTGAGACTTCTTAAGAATTCCGATCCTCCACCCGGCATCTCGGGCTTGCCAACAACATATGCGTCCACCCGGATCAGAGTTCCCCCTATCAGTTGTTCTAGCGTGATCGTTCTTTCGGTCGCGAATCCGGCATTTTCAGTCTGCGACAGGTATCGAATGAGCGCAGGAGGATTGCATTCCCTGATCACATATCGCCCCGAGACCTGTATGGGATAGTTAATTCGACCGACGATTGCACTTCCTTCTGCCCATGGCGTTCCGTCCCAGCGAAGGTCGGAATATATATCGGCAAACTTCGGCCAGTTCGCAATGTCGGTGAGCAAGCTCCAGACCCGGCCACGGGGCAACTTGGTGATCACGGAATAGGAAAAGGCGGGCATGGGCTCTGACTGTTGTCCTTAGGAACGGTTTTCAGCTCATCCAGTGAACTCTTGGGAGCAAAAGCTCTGTTGGGCGGTAATCGTCGCACAATATCGTCATGCAGGGCAAAATTCAGCTCACCTCGTTAGGCAATCCGAACCTGAGAGGGCGGCGTGTTCACGCCTGACGGGAATGATTGGCGGGACAGAAGGGAAGAAAGGTTTGGACACAAGCACAGCTGATCCCACCAGAAATCCTCCGCGTTGGTTCGGAATTTCGAGTCTCAGGGTATCGACATCGCTACGGCGTGGGCGAGCTTGACCAAACGGTTGCAGGGAAGGAGAAACTATTTCGTTTTCAACTGCCGCGGCTCGACCACAGCGCATAAGGGCTCGAGTCTAACTCGTTTTGCCCTATGTTTGGCGATGTACATCCCGAATCGTGAGGTCGCCAGAGAGAATCTCGGAACCGACTGATGTATCCTCAAGCTGTGCGAGCGGTCGAAGAATACAAGCAGCGTTTCAAAGATCGGGAATCTGGCGTCGCTCGTCACCAGCAAATTCATATTCGTCTGGGGTACGTTCGTTTATCGCTGGCGCTGGGCGCAGCAGGAATAGCTTGGGAATCCCTGTGGAGGCACGCTCTCTCGCCTTGGTGGATCGGTGTACCACCAATTCTATTCGTGCTGATCGCAGCAATTCATTCACGCACTTTGCGATCCCGAGAACTAGCCCGGCGTGGGGCATCCCTCTATCAGAAGGGGCTCGCTCGAATCGAAGACCGCTGGGCAGGCGCGGGACAAACTGGCGAACGCTTCAACGATCCTCATCACGTGTATGCGGCCGATGTGGACTTATTTGGCCGCGGCGGTTTGTTCGAACTTCTGTCTACCGCACGCACGCGCGTGGGAGAGGAGACCCTCGCGGGTTGGCTCCTTTCGCCTTCGACGGTGGCCCACATTGGAGAGCGGCACGCTGCGGTTGAGGAACTGCGAGATCAACTCGATCTCAGGGAAGACCTTGCAATAGTCGGCGAAGATGCCAGTGTGGGTGTGCACCCCGAAGCGTTGCTGCGCTGGGCTGAAGCACCAAACCAGATGAAACCCCAGTGGATTCGATGGTTGGCACCGATCCTTGCACTCTCGGCAATTCTGGGTGCCGTGGTCTGGTGGTATTTCGGAATCGCCACACCGTTGCTCTTGATCGTGCTGATCGAGGCGCTCTTAACGTATGGCTTGCGCAAACCAATAGAACACGTCCTACAAGCCTCCGAACAAGCTCTCCATGACTTGGATTTGCTGGCAGGTGTGTTGGCGCGAGTTGAACGGCACAGCTTTCATGCGGCTCGCCTCCAATCTCTGCAAGCCGAGCTTTTATCACACCAGATCGCAGGTTCCCACGCTATCGCCTGCCTGAGAACCATCGTTGGTTTCATCGACTCACGCCATAACACGATGGTGCGCATTGTGGACGTTCCTCTCATGTATTCGGTGCAGGTGGCGTTTCGGGCGGAGCGCTGGAGGCAGGCTCACGGCCACGCTGTACGGTCATGGTTGCGGGTGATCGGCGAAATCGAAGCTCTGATTTGCTTGGCCACCTATAGCTACGAGCACCCCGACGATCCGTTTCCGCAGTTTGTCCAAGGTTGTGCCGCTCTGTTTGAAGGCATCGACATCGGGCATCCGCTCGTCGCAGCAGGGAAATGCATTCGTAACGATGTCCGCCTATCGGATGGCAAACGCGTGTTCTTGGTAAGCGGATCGAACATGTCTGGCAAGAGCACCCTGCTGCGAACCGTTGGTATCAATGCTGTACTCGCAATGGCCGGTGCCCCCGTGCGGGCACGGAGCCTTCGATTGACTCCCCTGCATGTGGGAGCCTGCATCCGGATAAATGATTCTTTGCAGGAGGGAAGTTCGCGCTTTTACGCGGAGATTACTCGACTCCGTGCGCTCTTTGACGTTGCTGGTGGCGGCCCGTCATTGTTGTTCCTGCTGGATGAACTGTTGCAGGGCACCAATTCAAATGATCGCCGCATCGGAGCGGAGGGCATCGTCCGTGCTCTGCTGAATCGCGGGGCTATCGGACTCGTGAGTACCCACGATCTGGCGCTGGCTGACATGGGTGGCTCCCTGAATGGTCAACTGTCGAACGTCCATTTTCAAGAAGAGTTTGAAAACGGAAGGATGTGCTTCGATTACAAGCTGCGAGCAGGACTCGTCACAAAGAGCAACGGGCTGGCGCTGATGCGGTCGATTGGGTTGGATGTGTGACCTTCTGCATTTTGACGCACTCATCGGCTATCCATCAGAATCGTAATTCGTACGGTGAAGGACGAAGCCGTGATAGACCGGTGCAGCTTCCGGGCGGGCAATGAACGCGGGCTCAGTCGCCGATTCGCTCTCCGCTGGCTGTCAACTGCCAGAGGTCGTCCGCCGGAGTGTCTGGCCTCACAGTCTTCCTTCCGCGTGCCACTGCCAGACTGCATCTTGCACTGAAAACACGCGGGACGGCCTCGGCCTCAAAGCGGCCTTCGAGTGTGTACGCATTCCCTTCCGGCGGAATCGCCTCGTAGCTGCCGCCCTTCAAAAATCCGCGCACATAAAGCCCAGAGAATCGCGGAATGCCGAGTTGTCGATACTGCTCCACGTGCACGAGTTCGTGAAACAGGAGACCGTCAAGCAATCGCCGCACCTAAAGACAATCTTTCTATCAATTGGTTATTAGTGCTTCACGCCTGCGAATGCCTCGTTCAGAACCGCAGCCAGGCGTAAGCCCGCCAAGGCGATCCTCCGGTCAACGACCTTGATTTCCTTCTGGTAATAGTTCTCATCGAGTTGAGCGCCATCAGGCACCCAAGCCGATTGGGCATCCCCGTGCGATTCGTTCGCCCAGTCCTCGGGCTTCCCCTTAGCGGTCAGATGCGTATCGATGATCAGCTTCTCCAGATGAGCGACGTACGCATCTCGTGCCATGCCCGTGTGCTCAATGAGGCCGGTGTCCCAAGCACCATGTAGATTGCAGGGATGCCTGCCGCACTGGGTTGAACCGAACTCGGTGACGGCAATTCCGTTTCCGCCCGCAGCCTCCCCGATTGCGTGCATTGGCTGATGCACGTCGCCGACGAAGTGAACCAGGAACTTCAACGCCTCGATACGGTCATCCCGAGAGGCATGGCTGTCGGATAGAACCTTTTTGAATAACTCGATCCGATCCACCACGCAGTTCTGATGGTCGGTTGCCGCGTCCTTGTGCCTGCTGTTGGGTAGAAAACAGTCGCGCTCGTCGGAAAATCCGGAGGCATCCTTGGAAATATCGACAAAATGCC
>Ga0210398_10003283_pt1 | contig 15544 bp, 15 predicted proteins | sample IncBWC4OmetaG_FD_161047 | JGI IMG/M metagenome (GOLD analysis project Ga0210398, IMG submission 161047) | Forest soil microbial communities from Barre Woods Harvard Forest LTER site, Petersham, Massachusetts, United States - Inc-BW-C-4-O | ecosystem: Environmental > Terrestrial > Soil >...
GTCCTGCTGGTGGTAGGGGAGGACGATTCCGGACCATATCGAGCGCTGATCCGCGATAGAAATATCCAGAATCACGTGCACTTTCTGCCGCCGCGCAAGGATGTCGAGTTCTATTATGCTGCCGCCGATGCGTACGCCGGCCCTTCCCTTGAAGACACGTTCGCCCTCCCGGCCGCCGAGGCGATGGCGTGTGGTCTGCCCGTCATCGTTTCTGCCAGGGCCGGCGCATCCACGCTGATCACGGACGGCGCAGATGGGCTGATTCTCGATGATCCAACCGACGCGGAGGCGCTTGCTAACATGATCCGCCGTCTCTCCCAGGATTCCGAACTCTGCTGCCGTCTTGGCACCAATGCCGCTGCTACTACGCGACCCTATACGTGGGAGCGCAGCACTCGCGAGCTAGCCACAGTTTTCGAGGACGTCCTGCGCAGAAAAGCGGCTCAGGCACCCGAGGAAAAGTCGATCAAAGGGCGCAGCGTCTCCCGAAGATCATGAGCGCATATTCCCCAAAGGAATACTGGGCAGGCGTCGCGGACGAATTTCGTTCTGCGGACGCCGCGGGACTTGCCCCAGTCCTGCATTTTGGCGCGCCGACGTGGTTCAACCGGCTGATCGACAAGTTGCAGTTTCGAGCCTTCCGGCGCGCTCTGGCGCTGGCGGAGATTCCGCGCGGCGCACTTGTTTTGGATGTGGGATGCGGTACGGGTCGGTGGCTCCGTCGCTATAAGGAGCTTGGATTTCAGGCCACGGGCGTGGACGCTACTCCCGGCATGCTAGGCCGTGCGATCGAATGCGGGACCACTGCGCCGTTGATCGCCGGAGAAGCTTACTATTTGCCATTCACTGACGCGACTTTCGATTGCGTTTCGGACATCACTGTCGTCCAGCACATTCCTCGGTCACTGCAGCCAAAAGCTCTTCGCGAAATGATACGTGTCCTCAAACCCGGTGGCCGGCTCATTCTCATGGAGCTTATCCGCGGCGAGGATGCCCACATTTTTCCGCGGACTCCGCAGGACTGGATTCAGCAGGTTGCTCTTTCCGGAGCAAAGCCAATTGGCTGGTTCGGCCAGGAATATCTGCTGCTCGACCGATTCTTCGTTTATATGGCGCAAAAGCTGACGGGAAGTAACGGAGCTCAGCCGAACGCAGAGGTCGAGCCTTTACAGCCAAGGTCTCGGCATTCGTCGATCGCTCACCGTATCTTCTGGGCGATCCGGCGCGTGACGGCTCCGCTTTCGGCATCGACGGATCCGCTGGTCGAGAAAGTTTGTCCTGCTCACATCGCGACACACGCCGTCTTCGTCTTCCAGAAATGACCACGCCCGAATCCACGCGGCCACGCAACCGAATCGTCGGCCTCTTTCCCGAATTACTCGGCATTGGCGGCGTGCAGGAAGCTGGCCGCCTGACTGCGGCGGCCCTGAGCGAGATCGCCCTTCGCCGCCGGTCGTCTGTCGATTTTCTGAGCCTCAACGATCCTCCCGGCTCGCACTCGCTGGGCGTAGCGGGCCATACGATTGACTTTCGCAGTTTCGGCCGCGCGAAAATACCGTTCGTTCTATCCGCAATCGGCCGCGTGCGCCCCGCAGCAAAAGACAGCACACCAATCATCCTCGCGGGCCATCCCAACCTTGCGGTACCCGTCGGCTGGATGCAGCGAGCATCCTCGCGCGGCAAAACGGTCGTAATGGCGCACGGTATGGAAGTGTGGCAGCCACTGCCATTATTTCGGCGTCGTGCACTGCAGCGGGCGGATCTCGTCCTTGGCCCCAGCCGCGACACTGTGCAGAAACTCATTGAGGTGCAAGGCATCGCGCCAGAAAATGCCCGCAGGCTCGCTTGGCCGTTGAGTTCCGGTTTTCTCCGCATGGCGGATGCGCCCGCTGTGCTTCCAGTCCCGCGCGGATTCCCGCAGTCGGGTCCCGTTATTCTCACTGTGGGTCGTTGGGCTTCCTCGGAGCGATATAAGGGCGCGGACGAATTGATCCGAGCCATTCCGCAACTTCAAGTTGCAGTTCCGGGTTTGCGGCTGGTGGCCGTTGGTGGAGGCGACGATCTTCCGCGTTTGCGAGAGGTCGCAACCGGCCTTGGCATTGCCGGCCGCGTGCACTTCCTTGAAAATCTCTCGCGCGAGGAACTCGCGGCCTGCTACTCGCGCGCGGATCTCTTTGCCTTGCCTAGCACGGGAGAGGGTTTCGGATTGGTTTATCTCGAGGCGATGGCCTTCTCAAAAGCGGTGGTCGGAGCGGCCTGCGGAGGCACGACCGACGTTGTCGAAGACGGCGTTAACGGCCTGCTCGTTCCTCCACACGATGCCAATGCACTCGCCCACGCTCTCCGCCGATTGCTCGGCGACGAATCGTTCCGCACGCAACTTGGAAGGCGCGGAGCCGAAATCGTCCGCCAAAAATATCAATTCGGCGTCTTTCAAGCTGAGCTGGAAACGATTCTCGGCAGTCCAGGCCTTCGGGAATAGAATAGACTCTGCCGTGCGCATCCTAAAAGTTGTGCAAGCCTACTATCCCTTCCAGGAACAAGGTGGCCCTGTGGTTAAGGTCCGCGCTCTTGCGCGCGGGCTCGCTCAGCGCGGCCACCACGTGACGGTCCTGACGGCTGACCTTGGTCTCGGGAAGCGCAGCGGGTACGGAATGAAGTTCGAGCACTGCAAGTGGGGCTGGCGCTCCGAGCAGGATGGTGTCGACGCCATTTATCTCCTCACGCTCGTTCATTGTCGCGCTCTCACGATTAACCCGCGTGTGATAGGATTCTGCCGGGCTGCTATCAGGGGATTCGATGTGGCTCATTTTTATGGCCTTTATGATCTGCTGGGACCAGCGGTCAGCTCGTCTTGCAGGCGCCTGGAAATCCCCTACGTAGTTGAGCCGATGGGAATGTTTCGGCCAATCGTTCGTAATCTATGGTTGAAGAGGATGTATCACAGAGTGCCAGGGAAGTCGTTCATCGGCGGAGCGCGATTTTTGATTGCCACTTCGGACCAGGAAAGGCAAGAGTTGATCGACGGCGAGATCGCGCCTTCTCGGATTGCCGTCCGCCGGAACGGAGTCGAAGTTCCCGAGAGGTTGCCCGAACGAGGAGGGTTTCGCCGTCAGTGGGGCATCCGCCCGGAAGCGAAGATCATCCTCTTTTTGGGCCGGCTGGTATCGAAGAAAAGCCCGGACCTTCTGATCGAGGCCTTTGCTCGATGGCGAGGCAAGTCCGGTTGCGATGTGGATTCCGTGTTGATTCTGGCCGGCCCCGAGGAAGCCGACGGTTTCGTTCCTCGACTTAAGAAGATGGCTGATCAACTCGGCTTGGCCGACAGCATTCGTTTTGTCGGGCCGCTGTATGATGGAGGCAAATGGCAGGCCTATTGTGATGCGGACGTCTTCGTTCTGCCATCGCAGAATGAGAATTTTGGCAACACGGCCGCCGAATCAGCAGCGTGCGGCACGCCGGTCATTGTGACGGATCGGTGTGGGATCGCTTCATTCATCGGTCAAGCGGGGCTGGTGGTTTCGCACGATCGCGAGCAGCTGGAATTGGCGCTTGGACAAATGCTGGACGATCCCAGTGTGCGGGAGCGTTACCAGGAAGGTTGCGCCGAAATGGCTCGAGCGCTTTCGTGGGCAGGTCCGATCGGCGAGAATGAGAAACTTTATGAGCAATGTCTGTCGGGATGATCACGCAATGAGGCTTCAAGTTTTGAACCGGTTTTTACACCGGATTTGCTGATGGCGGACTACGGACTAATGGCATGAGTAAGCAGGGTACTCTTGGGGACGTTCGCTCGGATAGGCCAATCATCCAGCGAAGCTCGCCTGCGTTGAAAACTGCGACGGGTGAGCTTTCCGAGAAGGAATTGCTAAGGCCGACCCACGCGCTTTTTCGCACCGTCTGGTACGCGGGAAACATTCTTCTGATTCTCGCAATTCTGTTGACCGCGTATTCAGCTGTTTGGGAGTATTCGACGCGCAAGTACCTCAAGGGATTTTCGGATGCGGTGGTTCCATTCTCGTCGTCGGCCGAAGCAAAGGTAGAAGCGATTCTGCGCTGGATGTCCGAGGGGCCGGCGCGCCAGCAGGCTGGTCCGGACCTTTCCGTACCTGACCGTGATCCGACCGATACGCTCAATTACACGTCGCTGCTGCAAGTTTGCGGTTCGGCTACAAATGCCTTCATCAACCTTGCCGATAGCGGGGGATTGGCGGCCCGGCGTCTCTTGCTCCTCGATTCCCGGCGAATTACCAAGCACGTGGTGGCGGAGGTTTTGATCGATGGGCGTTGGATCGTTGTTGATCCAGCATTTCGAACGGTGCTGCGCGGCAGGGATGGCGGCCTTCTCACGCGTGAACAGCTTAGAGATCCCGCTGTCTTCTCCGCCGCCACTCGTGGCATCCAAGGTTATGATCCGACTGACAGCTATGAAAACACCGCTCATGTCCGCATCTCTCGCTTTGGTTTTGCTGGCTTGCCCCTGCGGGGCGTCCTCAATCGCCTTCTTCCCGGCTGGGAGGATTCCACCGCAATCAGTTTGCTGATGGAGCGCGAATCGCTGGCCACTATGGTCGCCGCGCTTATTCTCGTATTTCTTCTCGGGCTTCTCCGCGTTGGATTGCGCTGGTACGGAGAAAGGCGTCTTGGGGTCCGGCCAGTGCGCGTTCGCCAGCAAATCCGGCGCGCGTTTCACGCCTTTGTGGAAACCGGCGACTGAAGCGAAGCCTGCTGTGTCCTCAAACAAAACCGTGTTTAATTAGAATGTTTGAGGCACATGGCAATGAAGTGTGCCATGGCAGTCAGAACAAAGTGTTATGAGGTTCTTTTCTTCGTCGTTCCCGAGAAGGCCTCGTGGTCGAATATGGTGAACTTGGAGATTCTTCAGGGATCCACACTGTTGGCAGCTCCAGCCGTCACGTTCCAGTATTCGCTTCCATAGCTTCTTGTATGTCTTTGGATTAAGTCTTAGTCTTGGACCTTTTGCGGGTTGAGGATTCACGAGACCTTCACAATTCGTTGCCGCAGCTCTGCCTTCATTGAATCCGGCAGAAACTCAAAAAGTCGACATAGCGACCTCAGCAACGTAGCGGGATCTCCGTAATCCATGTGAGCCCCGGCGAGCAAGTCCGCGCAGATCATCTCCAGGCAGTACCCGCGTGACTTATCGCTCCCTAGTATCAGAGCCGCCGTCTCAAGAGCCTTCTCGATGATCGGTAACTGACTCTTGTAAAATTTGAAGTAGGTGATCTCCCACGGTTCGATCTCCCGGCCCGTCAGGTGGCGTTCTACCGCTCGCTTGAATTCTTCTATCGGGAGCTCTCTGGCTTTGTGCACCCAGGGTGCACAATCGAACTCCCTCCCCTCTCGGCGTACTACTTTGACCAGCTCTCTCGCCTTCGTCCACCCCACTTCACGAAGGTCTCGCTTCGACACGCGGGTCAGATGTTCGTGAATCGTCATCAGGTAATATGCTTTTCGGCGCGATTCCGGGAATTTCTTTTCAGAAACTCATCGAATGACTTCAATGTTTCGAGTCTCCAGTACTGACCGGCTCGAACTTCACAGAGATATTGACCCAGCTCAACAAATCGCTCGTCTCGTTCCCTGTCTCTCGTCTTATCCCAGGCGACAATCTCATCGATCTTGCCAAGAACCATCAGGGCCCGCCGGCGATTGATTTCGGGCGACACGATAGGCCGGCCTTCAATCCACAAGTTGGTCAAGCCAATCAAGGTCGCTCGCTCCCGATTTACGAATCAAGTTGACGCCAATCAATTGCTGGTCGTTCAGGCAGAATCCCAGATGCGAACAGCTGACACAGCCGTTCTGTGGAAATCGGATCCCGCTATGGCCAGGAAACTGACCGGTTTCAACCTGGCCAACCGTTGTCTCGACCAGCCGATCGAACTCCCGGCGCTGATCTTCCGAGATCGATGCTTTCAGATATTGGATCTCAGGCTGCTGCTTGCGCACGAATACAACGAATGCAGCATCGGAGATACCGCTGATCCAGGAATAGCAAATGAGCTGAGGATCCAATGTCAGCAGACCCTGAGGCTCTTCGGCATAACGACTGGTCGTGGTCTTCCAATCGATCAAACACGGCTTGCCGTCCAGCGTGCCTAGAGCATCAATGTAAGAAACGAACTCGTTGTTTCCGGGCAGGGTTCGGAGCAGCTTCACCTGTAGGTTCTCCTGAGGCCGGAGGACCTGAACGCGATCATCCTGTGCGAATTTCTGGAGCAGGTGGACTCCCTGATGGACCAGGCGATCCCAGGAATCACCTTTCTTGTATTCGAAAGGAGAGTCGCGAAACGCACCCCATTCCTTGAAGAGCACCGCGGTCGAATCCTCTCCACGGAAATAGGCGCCCAGCGCGGTTTCAAAGCAGCGACCGAAAACCATGGACGCACGCGTGTCTCTTTCTCGCCAACCATCGAGGTACCGATAGCGGTAGCTACGCGGACAGCGAAGGTACTGGCTAATCTGTGTGTAGCTGTAAGTCATCGGAACCGCCTTCCTCCCCTCGAATCCTCTGGCCCCGTTCCGTCGACGGGCTCTCCCACTCTACGGAGGGAGCAAATCCATCGAGATTCAGGAAGCTCCGACCAGCGAGAGTTTTGCGCGAAGTTCGAACTACTCCCCTGAGCGCAATCAAAGCCCTTTCGTCCACTTCATTTCGGCCAATCAACTGTGAGTCGTATCCGAAATCACGAAGAATCCAGTTGAGTCGCCAAAGGGCCTTCGGAGTGCAATAAAGTCGCCCGGAAATATGGCGGGAACGAAATTCCTCTGGTTCGAGCACGGCAAAGCGGATCAAGTAACACGGCTTCTGTGGATGCCACTTGTAATTCACCTGGTCAACGCCTACGAGAAACAGTCCCTCGAGATAATCCTCACTGTTCTTAGATTCGGTGTTAAGGCCTGGAATATGTCGCTTCATGAGTTCACCGCCTCGGTGCTGCCACAGCTGTTCAACTTGCAAATCAGGCCATCGCGGTCCTTGGCTGCCTGGTCAGCCAAGGTTGTGATAAAGGACTCGCGCAAGTCCCGGCCAGCATCGCGCAGGATCTCAGTTCCACAGAAATCAGCGGCGTAACGCTTAACCCGGAAGGAATCGAGTTCATAGTTTCGGATCAGAAGGCAGAGCTGGCCCCGAAGGCGGGGATGGCCGTTGTTCGAGCCGTTTGATCCGTCCGAGCCATTGGAATGGGGAGCGGCTGTGAGCGGCTTTGGCGGACCGGAGAACGATCCCAACTCTTCGACGGAACAGAGTCCAATTCCGTAGGACTTCCGAAGGGCCCGGTCGACAGCACGAGTCTCGGCCATCCGCATTTCGGCGCCCCGCACCAGAGTGGAAACGTTTGACGGGTCGGCATCCCCGTAGCCGACGAAACCCCTGGAGCTTCGAGTCTTGTACACCGTCGCTTTGAAAACCCAGCTGCTCGCAATCGGGTCGGACACATCCTTTTGGAGGGAGGTCTGGATACCGTGGCATCGTCTGCGTTGAGCAGTCCGAAGCAAGCCAGCGTGTGTTACGTACCAACGCCCTTCAATTTGCTGAACATCCCCCAATGCCACAGATAGTCCGTACCTCTTTGTGAGCTCTTCGAGCCCTTGCGATAGCGTAGGTGAAAGCTCTCCCCAGGCAGTCTGAGCCAGACTGAGGTTCACTTGTAGCGTTCTCGTTTGTTTCTCCATAAGCAGCTCCCGGCAAGCAAATCTGCCATCTTAAGTTTCATCGCGATGTATTTATGCGTAAGCGCCTACGCAGCGTCAAGTTCTTATTTTTGCTTGATTTTCGATAGGCCCGTAGGCATAAGAGTTGGTGAGCTATGCAAAGGAAAAATCCCCATGCCGTTGCGTTGGGAAAGATGGGCGGCGCAAAGGGAGGAAGAACCAGAGCCGCGAAACTAACCCCAGAGGAGCGGAGTGCTAGCGCGCGGAAGGCTGCCCTTGCCAGATGGGCGAAAGAACGGAAGAAAAAGCAGTCTTCAGGCTGATGAGACCAAGCCCCTCAACTTCTTTCTATAATGGCTACTACGCGAGCGTTGAATTTGCTTGGCACTAAACCGTTGGCATCGCCGGACTGTTTGATCGTATGGTGAAGACAAACCGGATCGCCCAGTGGACGATGGTGGTGTACTCGGATGCACAGTTTGTCGGATCAGACGTTTGAAAACGCTATGACCCATCGCCAGGAGCAGGAGCGGGGCTACTAACCCGCCAGCTGCGACGATGTAATTTTTCGCCGGCCATCAGCCGCTTTCCTGGTCCTTTGCTTTCCGGGGGCGGAATGACCATGAGTCGGGAGCAAGAGCCATCAAAAGAAAAATCGAATCGAAAACTTTCCTACCGCCTTAGGAGTCTTGCAGGCCCTCCTGCCGACAGTACACGCCAATCACGACGAACTGCTCGATCCGAGTCTGGCGTATTAGTCCACCAGGCCTTCCTGCTGAAAATAGAACGTGCCGTGCTTTTGGAAGAAGACACACCTTCCAATCGGGACGAGAAGTTGCGCGATTACCTGTGTTGCTAAATTCTGAATCTTCAAACATATTCACTCTTATCCCCCGGGTATCTTCAAACGCTAAGCTATGAACAATTATTCCGGAGTTTGCTTGAAGTGCCATAAGCCACTAGGCTCTTTTCTCAGTTCTGGAGGGCGATGTGCGTAAGATACTCTTTGCCACGTTAATTCTGTTTATGATGGAAGCCAATATTTTAGTTGCAAACGCCCAACAACAGGCTACGGGTGCAAAGTCATCCGGAAACTGGGTTAAGCAGGTTGCGACGCCCAGGAACACCGCTACAACTAGCAGCTCGGCTGGCATCTCTGGGTCTCATTCTTATGTCGACGTGACGGCTTACGGGGCCAGAGGCGATAGTTCGACCGATGACACGGCGGCGATTACCGCGGCCATCACAGCAGCCTGCGATACAACCATCGCTGTAAACGGGCTGGCTATGCACCCAGCTGTCGCATTTCCTCCGGGCATTTATAGGGTTGCGCAGCCGCAGAATCCTTCTACGTCTCCTGTGTTTTCGATACCATGCAACTTCCTTGAGTTCCGTGGATATTCCGGTGGCGGTTCGGCGCAATTCTCCGCTCCCACATCTTCCATTGTGGTCACTCGAGGCGCATCTCCGAACGCCGCGCCTGTGTTTCTGATTCAGGGCACAAACGGAGCGAAGAACATCCGCTTCACGGATTTGTCCGTCACGGGGTACAACGAAGCGTTCTGGCTGCGCTCGACTGAAAACATTTGGTTCATCAATGCCCCAATGACCGTTACAGGAAGTACTGGCCTGACCGATAACACGCCACTAAAGATCACCAATACGATTTGGGTATGGAGGATACAAGGGAGTAACGCAGAAGCTAGCAGCGGCACGACTACGCCAACGGTCATCTATTCGAATGAGACTCCGCTGGGATCAGAGACACCCAACGATGGTCTGATTTTCACATCCGACGTAATAGACGCGGGGAACTCCGAGCAGATCATTCAGCGCGTGGCCGAACCGAGCGGTGTAGTCGCAAATATGACGTTCGATCACATAACCCTTGAAAACGGGACTTCTGCATTTCTTACCGCGACGAACACTTCCGGTTCGGCCATGACGGTGGGTCCGATGGAATTTTCCTACGATGAAGTCGCAGATGGCTTGACGACTGCGGCATTCCTGAACCTGAATGACTCCCAAGGGATCATGTTCGGGATCACGATGAATAATGTGATGTCCGGCCCTTATGCCATTCAGGTGCTCGCCGGACATGTCTATGACTTCCATGTGACCGGATGCAATACGGTATGCAGCGATCAGGTTGTGGACGCGAATGGTCACGCGATTGGGACCGGAACCTACACGGAAAGGTACGGAGCGTCCGACCACATCGGAGACAATGCTTTTCTTTCAAATGCTCCGACCGCCGGATTGGGAAACGAATTCAGCGCGAACGCTACCCTTTCAGACCGCTGGGCACCGAGCGGCGGGCAATATGCCTCAGTCGGCATTGACGGCAACTTTGGAACTCTCTTTGGCCTTGGGAATTCGAATGGATTCAATGCTGGCCTAAAGCAATCCTCCATCGAAAGTCTTGATGTGCAGTTCGCGCAGACACTTCCTCCTACGGGATTTTCGGGAAGGGCGACTACAGGCGGCTCACTCGCAGCTGCAACTTACTATGCACAAATTTGGACAGCGACCAACAGCACTTGCGGGAGAAATTACTCAGCACCAACGCTCGCATCTGGCGTTGTTGTCGGTCGTTCAAACAATGCAATAAATTTCACTTGGATCGTACCGATCACGACTCCTGCAACGAGTTCCATCGCCGGATACTGCCTGCAAATTCAGACCTCAGCAATAGTCCCCGGCTCGGAGATTTTCAATTACCTATTTGTATCTGGCGAGAGCACGACGAGCTTCGCATATACAGGACAGACTCAATCCAGCGGCCAGTTTGCACCAGCGAATACAATGGTTTCCCTGCATCGGTTTACGCCCACGTCCCTTGGAATTGGAACTCTAAATCCTCAGTTCAATGCGGACATACGGGGCAGCATAGCGGGAGCGACCTACAATACGCAGACCAATTGCTCATCAAGCGCATCTCCAGCAACATGCGCTTCTGCGTCAGCGGGGGGTGTTACGGTGGCCCCTTCTGCTACCACCGAGGTTGTTTACACAACGGCGATAACGGCCAACAGTCAAGTACTGCTGACGTTTGATTCGTCCCTGGGAGTGAGGTTAGGTGTGACATGTAACAGTGCTGCTGTGCAGGGCACGATTAGCGCACGAACAGCCCGGACTAGTTTCACAATAAAACTGCCAACTGCGCCGAGCACGAACCCTGCGTGTTTCAGCTATCTAATTGTTAACTGAGATGTATTCGGTGAACTCCGACATTCCACGAGGGCAGTGAATTCGCCAGCGCATGTTGGTCTAAGCAGTGCTCTCTTCTTCCTTGCGGTTTTGTGGTGTGGTCCTCCCGTTGGGAGCTGGCTCCAAATCTGCCGGAACACTGTTACGGCCTGTTCCGAGTCCTATCTCTCAATCACAAGATAATTCTACCTCTATACGAATTCTCCCTGACTTCACCCACTATCCGGTCGGCTTCGCTGGTGGACAACGAACAGGAACGAATCATAACGGCGATCACGGCGACGGAGACCATGCACGATCCTGATAACACTACCGGCGACCGTAGGATCAAATGTTCGCTGCCTTCCTGATTTTTCTGCTGATGCGCGCTTCCGATACATCACTAGGACTTATCAGGTGCTTGACCGGTTGCGGCCGAGGTGCGGATCGCAAACGATATCGAAACACGGTTGTTGGTCAAATTTTGAGATGCTGGCCAAACGCAATTGAATGTATCTTTGTCGAGGCCGCCGTCTCGAACGGCTGGGGACGCGCTGCATCATCCGTAGTTACGCAAGCTTTCGAAGCCCCAGGAGGCAAAAACAGGGGGGGAACATTACACATGTTTACACTAGGCAGCATTCTGCGGCTCGCTACACCCCCATACTTCTTTCAACCTCTGCAAATTTTGAGGAGGCTGAGGCTTGAGTATCTTTGGCGTTCCAAGCGAGAAGCCTTGGTGACGCTTCCTTGGGGATTGCCCATAAGAATTAAACTACATGAGGCTATAGGGTTCAATATCGCGAGTCAGGGGTTGTACGAAATCGGTGTGACGGAAACACTTTGGCGACTAACCGAACCGGGGGACCTGGCCATCGATGTGGGCGCGAATATAGGATACATGACTAGTATTTTCGGCATCAGAGTAGGACAAAAGGGGAAGGTCATTAGCTTCGAGCCACACCCTGATGTTTTCGAGTCGCTTAGGGAGAACGTAGAAATTTGGAAACAAGACCGCAGGTGCGGTTCTTTCGTTCTCCAGCAAGCAGCTCTGGGAAAAGAGAGTGGGCAAGCGCTGCTTCATACAAATGAGTGGTTTGAGACGAATCGCGGCACAGCATGGATTTCGAATAAAGTGGAAGATAGTCCGGATCTCAAAACGATCAAGGTAAAGATTCGGGATCTGGATAGCCTTATAGATGCGGGCGAAACAATTGGTGTTATGAAGATGGACGTACAAGAGCACGAGTTGGGCGTACTTCAAGGCATGACGCGGCTCCTCAAACGACATGCCGTGCGCGATATCGTTTTTGAGGAACTGGCTGCGTTCCCTGCCCTCACGCACGAGTATTTAAAGTCGAATGGGTATTCGATTTTTGCGCTTCAGGAATCGTTTGCTGGCGTGCGGTTGCTTCCTGATGCTCAGGCAGATTTCGACCCGGTTATCGGACCGGTGCCAAATTACCTCGCTACGCTGGACCCAAGCCGTGCGAAGTCCCTGTTGCGTCCGGGAATATGGCGGTCATTCGGGCCTGCCAGTCTCGTTGCAAACTAGTTGGCGCATTCAAATCCATGTTCTTGATTCTCGATCGCTCCTGCTCGCGCGAAGTATGCGCAAGCTCTCCAAGGATTTTACGCCAGAAGAGTTGGGTATTTAGGTGGCAGGAGCAGGTCAGCAATTTCAATCGGATCACAAAATTGACGTGGATATGGATGCCGATGAATATGACACGCCGCAAGACGCCGCGTATCGCTGGTCCATTCTGAATTACGCGAGTTGCCTTTAGACGGTCCCGAGCGTTGCAAAGGGCTTGAAGCCACTTTGCGCTCATCGCAATATTCTATGTGCTCTTCTTCATAACCCCTTGGGACAATTAAGTGCTTCCACATCTGAGCCGCGAGATCGATCGAACTTTGGACCGACTTGCGCGCGCGCAGCGAAGGCGACAAGGCCATCCTGAACCTCCGACAGTCGATCTCGAGTTGGGCGGTTAACGTGGAAAATTGCCCAGAGGCGAAGTCAGTGGCGGAGCGTCTCGGAGAAGACTTGGTATGGAAATGCATCGACTTAAGTTGCACTAAGCACATCGCAGAGCTTGGCACGCGGTCGATAGGGCTCTGATATATATCAAACTACTACAGCGATAGTAAAAAAAGGATTGGGACCCGACGTTTCGCGCGGGCGCACGCCGACCCAGCCCGAAAGGAAAAACTGCAAAACGAACCCTTATATCATTCTAGAATTAATGGTTATAACGGGATCAGAGTTAGACTTCATTCTCAATTCTCTGGGAAACGGGTTCCCTGAGAGCAGACAATTGATTCAATCAAGTTCGGGCCTACAATATTTGCCTGGTCCCTGCATCTAGTGGCCAATAGCGGGGTAGTCCATGCGAAAACTGCTGATTCAAAACGCCGCCGTAATCACGATGGACGCCCAATCGGGAGATATGCTGCCCGGCGATATCCTGATCGAAGGCGAGCGGATCGCAGCGGTTGGCGCCCGGATAGCCGCGGCTGGCGCGGAAACTGTGGATGGCCGGTCGTTCATCGTCATCCCCGGCCTGGTGAACGCTCATATGCATACCTGGCAGACCGGACTGCGAGCGATCTCATCGAACTGGACGCTGCTCGAATATTTTCGCTGGGTCCACGCTGGCCTCGCGACGCGGTTCAATCCCGAAGATATCCGCATCGCGAACCTTGCCGGAGCCCTGAACCAGCTGAACTGCGGCACGACCACACTGGTTGACTGGTGCCACAACAATCCGACACCCGCGCACACGGACGCGGCGATCGAGGGGCTGCGCGAATCCGGAATTCGCGCGGCATTCTTCCATGGTTCACCGAAGCCAGATCCGAAGCCCGGTGAGCCGCACTTCTCCACGATTCCGCATCCCCGAAGCGAAGTCGAGCGGCTATTGCGCGGCCCGTTTGCTTCGCGCGACCAGCTGCTCACGTTAGGCCTCGCAATCCTCGGTCCGCATTATTCGACGCTCGACGTAGCGCTCCACGATTTTCGGTTGGCGCGCGAGATGGGCCTGATCGCTTCCATGCATCAGGGTGGCGGCCCTGCCAAGGCTCCAGGAGGCTGGGACACGCTCGAGCAGGAAGGGTTGGTCGGTGATTACGTGAACGTCGTCCATGGCAATGACCTGTCCGATGATCAGCTGGCGCGGTTCGTCGATCGCGGCGTCACTTTCTCAGTCGCGCCCGAAGACGAAATGGCGCAGGGTCATGGCCATCCGATTACAGGGCGTCTGCGCAAACTGGGCGTCGCGCCTTCACTGGGCGTGGATCTTGAGAGTGTAATTTCCGGCGACATGCTAACTGTGGCCCGAATTGCGCTCTCCCACCAGCGTGCATTGGACAACGCCGCAGGCCGCGCCGCGACCGGAGCTATTCCTGAAACCTCTACCATTCCGGTGCGCGAGGCTCTCTCCTGGGTCACCGTCGAGGGCGCGCGAATGCTCGGTATGCAGGATCGCCTTGGCACGATCACCGCGGGCAAGCAGGCGGACCTTGTGTTCATCCGCGCGGACGCGTTGAATCTATGGCCCGTCCACGATCCCGTGGCGACGGTGGTCATGCAAGCCAACCTGGCCAACATTGACTCCGTGATGGTCGCGGGAGAATGGCGCAAGCGCGATGGCGAACTGCTGTTCCACGATCTCGATCGCGTAAAGGCCGAACTCTCTCGGTCCGGCAGCCGCATTCTCGCTGAACTTGGGTGGCGGCCGGAATCGCAACAATCAAAGAGCGGCGCGCGAATCGCTACCCATTGAAGAAAGAAGAGGAGCAACTCGGATGAAAGTCGGTTTCGTTGGCCTGGGAAATATGGGCTCGGCGATGGCTCGCAACCTGATCAAGGCCGGCCACGCCCTCAGGGTTTACAACAGAACGCGAAGCCGAGCGGAGGAACTGCAGCCCTCGGGCGCCGCGATCGCCCGAACGCCGGCCGAAGCTGCGTACGGCGCGGAAGCGTTGATCACCATGGTCGCGGACGATCGCGCCGTGGAAGACGTGATCTTCGGGCAAGGAAACGTCATTGGGTCGCTTCCGGCCGGCTCGGTTCATATTTCCATGAGTACGATGGGCGTGACGCTTTCGCACCGGCTGGTGGCGGCCCATCGCGAGAAAAATCAGCACTACATCGCGGCCCCTGTTTTCGGCCGGCCGGACGCTGCTGCCGCGGCGAGAATTTTTATCGTGGCGGCTGGACCCGCCGACCAGATTGCGCGTTGCCAACCTCTGTTCGACGCCGTGGGACAGAAGACATTTGTAGTCGGGGATGAAGCTCCCGCGGCAAACCTCGTTAAGGTCGCCGGGAATTTCCTGGTCACAACGGTCATCGAAAGTCTGGCCGAGGCTTTCGCTCTTATCCGAAAATCGGGCGTAGATCCCAACAAGTTTCTCGAGGTGCTCACGGGCTCCGTGTTTGCGGCGCCCGTCTATCGTACGTATGGCGCCATGGTTGCCGCCGACAATTTCGAGCCGGTCGGTTTCCGCATGCCGCTGGGAATGAAAGATAATCGCTTGGTTCTCGCCGCGGCGGAAGAAGCTTCGGTTCCAATGCCCATGGCCAGTCTCATTCGCGACCGAATGTTGGCAGCGACGGCGCAGGGGATGGGTGAGGCCGATTGGGCGGCGATTGCACGCATTTCGTTTAGGGAAG